>Ga0207667_10000094_pt1 | contig 145771 bp, 111 predicted proteins | sample KBSCornC52_FD_184301 | JGI IMG/M metagenome (GOLD analysis project Ga0207667, IMG submission 184301) | Corn rhizosphere microbial communities from Kellogg Biological Station, Michigan, USA - KBS Corn C5-2 (SPAdes) (version 2) | ecosystem: Host-associated > Plants > Roots > Rhizosphere > Soil ... | reverse complement strand
AGTGGAATCGGAGATGTAAAAAACGGTACGCCGCATACCTGTTCCGCCGGGCCCAGAAAAGTTGGGCGCCACCTTAGCGCATGCGCCAATTCCTGTCTTTGCTTGCCCTCGCCTGACTGGTATGCAGTTGGCGCGGCAGTGGGCGGCAATGGTCTTCTTGTGCCGTGCACCATCGGCAGCGGACAATACCAGTTCTTTGCGGCCCGCTTTTGCCGCTCCAGGCTACCCCTACCGAGCTCTTGAGGAGACTCCCTTGAACGATCTGGTGCTTTGGCTCGACTCGCTGCGCATGACCGACCTGGGCAAGGTCGGCGGCAAGAATGCGTCGCTCGGCGAGATGATCGGCAACCTGGCCAAGCTCGGGGTGTCCGTGCCCGGCGGCTTCGCCACCACCGCCGACGCCTTCCAGCAGTACCTGGACAAGAGCGGCGTGGCCAAGCGCATCCAGGCGCGCCTGGCCGACCTCAATGTCGACGACGTCGACGCGCTCACCGCCGCCGGCAAGGAAATCCGCGAGTGGGTCACCGAGACCCCGCTGCCAGCGGAACTCGACCAGGCCATCCGCGCGGCCTACATCAAGCTCTGCAAGGATGCCGGCGCCGACGACATCGCGGTGGCCGTGCGCTCCTCCGCCACGGCCGAAGACCTGCCCGACGCCTCATTCGCCGGCCAGCAGGAAACCTTCCTCAACGTGGTCGGCATCGACGACGTGCTGCACAAGGTGAAGGAAGTCTTCGCCTCGCTCTATAACGACCGCGCCATCGCCTACCGCGTGCACCAGGGCTTCAAGCACGAAGACGTGTTCCTGTCCGCCGGCGTGCAGCTGATGGTGCGCTCGGATGTAGGCGCCTCTGGCGTGCTGTTCACCCTGGACACCGAATCCGGTTTCCGCGACGTGGTGTTCGTCACCGGCTCCTATGGCCTGGGCGAGATGGTCGTGCAGGGCGCGGTGAATCCCGATGAGTTCTACGTATTCAAGCCCACGCTCAAGCAGGGCAAGCCGGCCGTGCTGCGCCGCCAGCTCGGCGCCAAGCAGCTGCGCATGGTGTATTCGTCGGCGCCGGGCGAGCGCGTCAAGACCGAGCCGACGCCGGACGAACTGCGCAACCGCTTCTGCATCAACGACGCGGACGTGGAGGAGCTGTCCAGGCAGGCGCTGATCATCGAGCAGCACTACGGCCGCCCGATGGATATCGAATGGGCGAAGGACGGCAACACCGGCAAGCTGTACATCGTGCAGGCCCGCCCGGAGACGGTGAAGTCGCGCGCTCATGCCACCCAGCTGGAGCGTTTCCATCTCGGCGAGAAGGGCAAGGTGCTGGCCGAAGGCCGCGCCATCGGCCAGAAGATCGGCGCCGGCAAGGCGCGCGTGGTGCGCAGCCTGGCCGATATGAACAAGGTGCAGCCCGGCGACGTGCTGGTCGCCGACATGACCGATCCCGACTGGGAGCCGGTGATGAAGCGCGCTTCCGCCATCGTCACCAACCGCGGCGGCCGCACCTGCCACGCGGCGATCATCGCGCGCGAACTCGGTGTGCCCGCGGTGGTGGGCACCGGCAATGCGCTGGAAAAGATTCCTGATGGCACCGACGTCACCGTGTCCTGCGCCGAAGGCGACACCGGCAGCATCTACGAAGGCATCCTCAAGTTCGACCGCGTCACCGCGGATCTCGGCGCGATGCCCGAGGCGCCGCTGAAGATCATGATGAACGTGGCCAACCCCGAGCGGGCCTTCGACTTCGGCATGCTGCCGAACGCCGGCATCGGCCTGGCCCGCCTGGAAATGATCATCGCCAGCCATATCGGCGTGCATCCGAAGGCCCTGCTCGAATACAACAAGCAGGACGCCGCCACCAAGGCCAAGATCGACGAGCGCATCGCCGGCTACGCCGATCCGGTGTCGTTCTACATCGACCGCCTGGCCGAAGGCATCGCCACCATCGCTGCGTCGGTGTTCCCCAAGCCGGTGATCGTGCGCCTGTCGGACTTCAAGTCCAACGAATACGCCAACCTGCTCGGCGGCTCGCGCTACGAGCCGCACGAAGAGAACCCGATGATCGGCTACCGCGGCGCCAGCCGCTACGTCGATGCCGGCTTCGCCGAGTCGTTCGCGCTGGAGTGCAAGGCGGTCAAGCGCGTGCGCGAAGTGATGGGCCTGGACAATGTGTGGGTGATGATCCCGTTCGTGCGCACCCTGGGCGAAGGCCGCAAGGTGGTCGAGGTGCTGGCCAAGAATGGTCTCTCGCAGGGTGCCAGCGCGCACGGCGAGCAGGCGCTGAAGATCATCATGATGTGCGAGGTGCCGTCGAACGCCCTGCTCGCCGAGGAATTCCTGGAGATCTTCGACGGCTTCTCGATCGGCTCGAACGACCTCACCCAGCTCACCCTGGGCCTGGACCGCGATTCCAGCATCGTCGCCAACCTGTTCGACGAGCGCGACCCGGCGGTGAAGAAGCTGCTGGCGATGGCGATCAAGACCGCCCGCGAGAAAGGCAAGTACGTGGGCATCTGCGGCCAGGGTCCGTCGGACCATCCGGACCTGGCCGAGTGGCTGATGGATCAGGGTATCGAATCGGTGTCGCTCAATCCGGACACCGTGGTCGACACCTGGCTGCGCCTGGCGAAAAAGAAGGCCGGCTGAGGGCTTTCAACAAGATCCCCGCGACCCTCCACTTTCGTCGCCCCAGCACCCACCCTCGTTACCACCGCAGAAGCCGGAATGACGAACGGGAGGCACAACACCCTTCTGTTAGCTGCTCCAAATTCATCAGCCCAGCACCCTCGTCACCCCAGCGGAAGCTGGGGTCCAGCGCCTCAAAGGCACTGGATTCCGGCTTTCGCCGGAATGACGAACGCTCTGAGTCTGCAGTTGGAAACTGAAAGGGGCGGCGGCAATCACCGCCCCTTTTTTTGTCCTGGAACTTCGCCCCCCGTTCGCCGGTCTTCCCGCAGGGGCGGCTACCGCCTCATGCCGGGGGAACGACGATGGATCGGATGAAGCAGTTCTTCGCGAGGAACCGCAGCTTTATCGTTTTCATGTTCTGCATGCTGGTGTTCCGCAGCGCGGTGGCGGATTGGAATGTGGTGCCGACCGGATCGATGCAGCCGACCATCCGCATCGGCGATCGCATCGTGGTGGACAAGGCGGCGTATGACATCCGCCTGCCCTTTACGCATGTGTCGCTGCTGCATCGCGCTGACCCTGCGCGGGGTGACATCGTGGTGCTGGAGTCGGATGCGGCTGGCGAGCGGCTGGTGAAGCGCGTGGTTGGCGTGCCGGGGGATGTGGTGGCGTTGCGCGGGAATCGGCTTTACGTCAATGGACGGTTTGCGGATTACCGGGTGATCCATGTGGATGGCATTGGTGATGACGCGCGGGATCCGGCGACGTATGTCACGGAGAACGTGGATGGCCGCAGTCACGCCGTGCGGTGGTCGGATTACAACGCCAGTCCGGATCGCAACTTCGGGCCGGTGACGGTGCCGCCCAGCGAATATCTATTGATGGGTGATAACCGCGATAACAGTCGCGATTCGCGCTATTACGGATTCTTTCCGCGAAAAGAGATCACCGGGCGCGCGACGCGGGTAGCGATTTCGCTCGATCCGGATCACCACTACCTGCCGCGCAGCGGTCGCTATTGGACGAGGTTGCAATAGCCGGAGCAGCGCTTTGCGTGGACTGCGTCGCCGCGGCCGCGGAGTAATCCCATCGACCCGAGTCGCACGGGAAAGCCGACCTACCGTCGGCTGATCCGGCACATGCCGCAGACGCAGCGCGTGGCTGCGAAAGCCAGGCGAAGGCTGACCATGCCTTGAACATCGAGTACCATCGCCGCTCAATAACACCCGGAATAATCATGTCCGAGCGCGCTGGGTACTTCAGAAATGCCGATGGCATCCGTGGTCTGGCCTGCCTGATCGTGCTTCTGATCCACGCGGTCAACGGCATCTTTCCGGGCGCCCGCCCGTACCTTCCGGGAACCGGGAAAGCGGGCGTGTGGCTGTTCTTCGTGCTGAGCGCCTTTCTGCTGACGAACCACCTGTTTCTCCGCGGCACGACGTGGCGCTCGCTCGTCGACTATGTTCTCGCGCGCGTGCTGCGCATTGTCCCGCTGTTCTTCGTCGCTGTGCTTTTCTACTTCGCCTTCGGAACAACCACGATAACCACCTGGACCGAAGTCGGCAAAGCCCTGACGCTTTCCGAAGGCTACGCCCACCTTTGGACGGTGCCTGTCGAAATGAAGTTCTACATTCTTCTGTTCCCGCTGGCGGTGCCGACGATCGCCATCGATCGTAAGTTCGGGCCGGCCTGGTCGGGGGCATTCGTCGTCGCCGTCGCCCTGGTCTCGTCGATAGCGTTCCCCTTTACCGAAATGCCCGAGAACTCGCCGGAGCTTCGATGGTATGTCCCCTGCTTCCTCATCGGCATGTTCTGCGCTGTGATCTATCCATCCATTAAAGAACGGGTGAGCCGGCTTCCATCCACTGCAATCACCGTACTGGTTTTCATATCCATCGTCGCGATGACGGACTGCTTCCGTGCCATGTACTACCCGCATGCCCCGGACTACTGGCTCGGCAACAAATTCACTCCGTTGGGCATGCTTTGGGCGGTATTCATGGTGGTGAACCTCGATGACGCCGGGGTGATCGGGCGACTGCTTGCTTCACGGTTCATGACGAAGCTTGGCCATTGGAGCTATCCGATATATCTCTTCCATTGGTATTTCGTGTCGAAGGCGTGGGAGCTGCTGCCCGACAGCGTATTGAGCGCCATGACATCCATCGTTCTTGCCATTGCCGTCGGCGCGGCGGCGCACCGGTGGATCGAGCGGCCCATGATGAGCGCTCGAGGAAGAATTGGCCGCTTGGTCCTTCGCAGATCGGCCGTCTCTCAAGGTGCTGGAACTGCTTGAACAGGGAGGGGGAATTGTTGGATGCATCCACGCCCCCCCCTTTGCGCTGCGCGCTACGGGGCCAGCCTGCGGCTGTCCTTGTCGCTCCCGGCGAATTTGTCGAACGGGTTACTCGGCGCAGAGCGCCGAGTAACCCGTTCTCTCTACCCACCCTCTCCGCCAGATACGCAAAAGGCCCCGTAAGGGGCCTTTTGCGTATCTGGCGGAGAGGGTGGGATTCGAACCCACGGTACGCTTACACGTACGCCTGATTTCGAGTCAGGTACATTCGACCACTCTGCCACCTCTCCAAAGGGGTCACACGGTGGTCCGCGCGAGCCGGCGATCATACGCGAGGCGGTTCATCGTGACAACTACCCGGGCATGCGGCATCCTCCGCGCAGACCTTTCTCTCGGATGCCCATGATCGAGTTCGGACACGGCACCCACGTCGGCCTGCGGCGTGCGCGCAACGAAGACACCTATTACGCCGATGCGAGCCAGGGCCTGTTCCTGGTTGCCGACGGCATGGGCGGACACCAGCATGGCGAGGTGGCTTCTGCCCTGGTGCGCGACGCGGTGGCCGATCTCGTGACCCGTGGCCACAGCCTGGTCGAAGCGATCAAGGGTGCGGACGAACGCCTGATGGCGCAGGCGCGCGGCTATCGCGATGCGCTGCCGATGGGCACCACCATCGCCGCGCTGCGGCTGGGGCCGGGCAGCTACGAAGTGGCCTGGGTGGGCGACAGCCGTATCTATCTGTGGAAGAACGGACTCAAGCAGATCAGCCACGACCATTCGCTGGTACAGGAACTGGTCGCCGCCGGCACGCTCGATCCGGCCCAGGCAGCGCGCCATCCGCAGCGCAATGTAATCACCCAGGCGCTGGGCATCACGGCGGTGGATCAGCTGCATATAGGCCTGGCGCGCGGCAAGCTGGAGCCGGGCATGGCATTCCTGCTGTGCAGCGATGGATTGACCGAGGAAGTGAGCGATGCGGTGATCGCCGGCATCGTGGAGCGCCGTGATCTGGCGGCGCAGGAGTGCGTGGATCATCTGCTGCTCGCCGCGCTGGAAGCCGGCGGCAGCGACAATATCAGCGTGATTCTTACGCGGACGAACTGAGCCCGGCACGCCGGGCCATTCGTTGCAACAGCGGCTCAGCTCGCCGCCGCTTCCGTCACTGGCGCTTCTTCCTTCCGCCAGATGCTCATCCCACCCGCACTCTTATCCAACGCATCCAAGCGCTTCTCATGCGCCGCCGATTCGTCGGCATCCGCACGCAACACCCTCGGACGCCGGCTCAACACCGCCGGCGTCACCACCTGCGCCGTGCCCCTCTGCTCCGCCGCATTCTCGAACGCCAGGTCCAGCGCGACCTGGCCCGAGGTCATGTACAGATAAACCTCGGCCAGCAGCTGTGCGTCGATCAGGCCGCCGTGCAGATCGCGGGCGGAGTTGTCGACGCCCAGGCGCTTGCACAACGCATCCAGGCTGTTGCGCTGCCCGGGGTAGCGTTCGCGCGCCATCACCAGCGTGTCGAGCACGGGGCAGCGGTCGGCGATGCTGCCGTAGTTCGGCCCCAGGCGGGCCAGCTCCGCATTGAGGAAGCCGACGTCGAAGGTCGCGTTGTGGATGATCAGTTCGGCGCCGTCGATAAAGGCGAGAAACTCGTCCACCACGTCGGCGAAGCGCGGCTTGTCGAGCAGGAACTCATCCTCGATGCCGGTGACCTGCTTGGCGCCTTCGTCGATCAGGCGATCCGGATTGAGATAGGTCTGGTAATGGCGGCCGGTGGGGCGGCGCTCGACCATTTCCACGCAGGCGATTTCGATCAGGCGGTGGCCCTGGCGGACTTCGAGGCCCGTGGTTTCGGTATCGAGGACGATCTGCCTCATCGCGCGCTCCTGTACTGCTCGGCCTGTTCGCGCGCGGCCACGTCGACGCGCTCGTTTTCCACATGGCCATTATGGCCACGCACCCATTGCCAGCGCACTTGATGCGTGGCGGTGGCGCCAGCCAGGCGCTGCCACAGATCCTGGTTCTTCACCGGCTTCTTGTCGGCGGTTTTCCAGCCGTTGGCGCGCCACTTCGGCACCCATTCCTCGATGCCCTGCATGACATAGCGCGAGTCGGTGGTCAGCGTCACCTTGCACGGACGCGTGAGCGCTTCCAGCGCGGCGATCGCCGCCATCAGCTCCATGCGATTGTTGGTGGTGTCCGGCTCACCGCCTGAGATCAGGCGTTCCGTCCCCTTGGCGCGCAGCAGGGCGGCCCAGCCGCCCGGCCCCGGATTGCCGAGGCATGCGCCATCGGTAAAAGCTTCCACGTCGGTCATCGTTACCTTAAGTCGTTCGAGAATCATGTGTCGGGCGAGCTATCGCGCCTCGCCCCAGGTGCCAGTTTCACATTGACTGCCGCGGGCACCAGCGCCGGCTTGCGCTTGGGCAGCGAGGCCACCCGGCGGTTCTTGCGCGCGATCAGCATGTAGGCGCCGCCCAGCGGATGCACGCCGCGAGCCTTGGCGCCCGCATTGGGCCAGACATGCCCGACCCGCTCCACCCGCTCGATATCCAGCTCCCCTGCCCTGACCCAGCGCTCCAGCGTGAGCGGCGAGGTCAGCGCCGGCATGGTGGTGTGGCGGCGCTGCCAGTACACCCACGGCAGCCAGGCGCTGAGCGGGTGCAGGCCGGTGATGGCCAGCACGCCGCCCGGCGCGAGCACGCGGCAGGCCTCCTGCAGCAGCGCCTGGGGCACGGGCGCCACTTCCATGGCATGGCGCAGCAGGACCAGGCCGAAGGCGTCGTCGGCGAACGGCAGCGGCTCGTCGGCCCTGGCCTTCACATCGCCCTGGTAACGCTTGCCGACCAGCCGCATGCGCGTCCAGTAGCCGAGCAGGGGCAGCACCGGCGGGTGGTCATGGGACAGCGCGGAGAGCAGCAAGGCGTTCGATCCGGCGCAGCGCTGCAGCAGCGGCGCCATGGCGGCCGCCTCCTCCGCCAGCAGGTGGCGGAGGTGCGCGCTGGCATAGATGTCTGGGTCGCGCTGCGGCATGAGATCGGGGGCCCACGGTCAAGCGGAGAGTGTAAACGTTGCCCGGCACCGGGTCTTCGCTCACATGGGTGCCGCCGACTGCGGCACAAGGCTGAACACGGCCGGCCGGATTAACGCCCGGATAACGAGCAGCCCTTCCGCCCGCTTTATAGTCCCGCACTTCGCGCAAGCCCGGATGCCTGCGCCAGTCGATACGAAATCGCAGTGGAGTTCCCCTTGCACGTCGTACCGCTACCGGCGCTCGCCGATAACTACATCTGGCTGCTGTACGACGATGCCGGCGACGCGATCGCGGTCGATCCCGGCGAAGCCGCCCCCGTGGAAGCCGCGCTCGCCGAGCGCGGTCTGCGGCTGCGCGCGATCCTGCTCACGCATCACCACGCCGACCATATCGGCGGCGTCGGCGAACTGCTGGCGCGCCATCCGGTGCCGGTGTATGCGCCGCACGACGAGCGCATCGAGCACGTCACCCGGCGCGTGGCGGACGGCGACGAGGTGCATATCGCGCAACCGGCCGCGGGTTTCCGCGTGCTGGAGATTCCCGGCCACACCAGCAGCCATATCGCCTACGTCGGCGCCGGCGTGCTGCTGTGCGGCGACACGCTTTTCAGCATGGGCTGCGGCCGCCTGTTCGAAGGCACGCCGCAGCAGATGCTCGCTTCGCTGGATCGCCTGGCCGACCTGCCGGGCGAACTGAAGGTCTGCTGCGCGCACGAATACACCGCCGCCAACGGACGCTTCGCGCAGACGGTGGAACCCGGCAACCCTGCGCTGGCGCAGCGCGTCGAACAGGTGCGCGTCCTGCGCGAGCAGGCGCAGCCGACGCTGCCCAGCACGCTCGCCGTCGAGCGCGCCACCAACCCTTTCCTGCGCGTCGACAGCCACGACGTGGCGCAATGGTGCACGCACCACGGTGCCGCCGCCGACCGCATTTCGCGCTTCGCCACCCTGCGCGCCGCCAAGGATGAGTTCCGCGCATGACACGCCTTAGCCTTCGCCTGCTTCCCGCTTCGCTCGCGCTGTGCCTCGCCGCCTGCGCCGGCACACCGCCCCAGCAGCCCTCGGTCACCGCTGGCGCGCCTGGCGTGGTCAAGCCTTCATCGGCCAGGCCCGCGGTGAACAATGTCGCCAGCCATGTCGCTGCGCCTGCCGAGCCGCAGGACAGCGGCAATGTGTGGGACCAGCTGCGCGGCAGCTTCCAGATGGCCGACTGCGACGCCGATCCGGCGATCATGGATTGGGCCAGGCGCTTCACGCAGAATCCTGCGGCCTTCGAAGCGCAGATGCGCGACGTGATGCCGCGCCTGATGTATGTGCAGCAGATTGCCGCCAAGCACGACGTGGCCGGCGAGTTCGCCCTGCTGCCGTGGGTGGAAAGCCATTACCGCCCGGTGCCCGGCGTGAGGGGCAACCCGGCCGGCATGTGGCAGATCATGCCGGTGACCGCGAATGCGCTGGGCATGCGCGTGGACAAGAATTTCGACGGCCGCCTGGATATGCCCGCGGCGACCGACGCGATCATGGCCCTGCTCAAGCGCTATCACGACGATCTCGGCGACTGGCGCATGGCGGACTACGCCTTCAACGCCGGCGAATTCGCCGTGCGCGGCATGGTCAGCCGCTATGGCATGCCCGGCGCACAGCCGGCGATTCCGAAGATGCCGGTGAAGCGCGTGACCCGCGAGCATCTGGCCAAGCTGCTGGCGATTTCCTGCGTGGTGCGCGAGCCGCAGCGCTTCCATGTGGAACTGCCGCTGATCACGCCGGAACAGCAGCTGGTGTCGGTCGATGTGGACCGCTCGATGCCGATCGCCCAGGCCGCCAACCATGCGGGCATGTCGGTGGATGAACTGAAGAACCTCAATGCCGGCTTCCGCAACGGCTACGTCGACAAGCGCGCGGCCTCCTATCTGGTGATGCCCAGCGGCCGCGTCGAGCAGTTCCGCAACTCGCTGCTGCAGAACGGCAACAACCTCGCCAGCGCCGATACGAACGACAGCCGCCTCGCCGCGGTGGCGGACGGCCCTTCGGCCTTGCAGGACGACAGTTCACCTGCGGCGGCTTCGCGCACGCACACGGTCAAGGCCGGCGAAACGCTGTGGAATATCGCGCGCCACTATTCGCTGGACGTCAACCAGATCAAGCGCTGGAACGGCCTGCAGAGTTCGAAGCTGCGCATGGGCCAGGTACTGAAACTCAGCGCGCAAGGCTAAGCCATTCCCTTGCGCCGGATCGGCGGCGGCACGCTGAGGCGCGCCGCGGCAGCGAGGGCAAGGCTATGGGATTCCTGCATGGCAAGCGCGCACTGATCGTCGGCATCGCCAGCCAGCGCTCGATCGCCTGGGGCATCGCCAACGCGATGTACCGCGAAGGCGCGCAACTGGCCTTCACCTACCAGAACGAACGGCTCAAGGACCGCGTCGACGAAGCGGCAAATGCATTCGGCTCCAATATCGTGCTGCCTTGCGATGTGGCTGACGATGGGCAGATCGAATCGCTGTTCGACGCGCTGGGCAAGCACTGGGAAGGCTTCGACATCCTGGTGCATTCGGTGGGCTACGCGCCGCGCGAAGCGCTGCAAGGCGAGTTTCTCGATGCGCTGACGCGCGAGAACTTCGCTATCGCGCACGATATCTCCAGTTACAGCCTCGCCGCGCTGGCCCGCGCGGCGCGTCCGCTGATGGGCGGCCGCGGCGGCGCGATTCTTACGCTTAGCTATCTGGGTGCCGAGCGCGCGTTGGCGAACTACAACGTGATGGGTCTGGCCAAGGCGAGCCTCGAAGCGAACGTACGCTATCTCGCTTTCAATCTGGGGCCGGAGGGCACGCGGGTGAATGCGATTTCGGCGGGACCGATCAAGACGCTGGCTGCGTCCGGCATCTCCAACTTCCGCAGGATGCTCGATCACGTGGAAGAGCATGCGCCATTGCGGCGCAGCGTGACGATCGACGAGGTGGGCAATGTGGCGGCGTTCCTGTGCTCGGACTTCGCGTCCGGCATCACGGGCGAGATCACCTATGTCGATGCGGGCTACAACATCGTCGGCATGACGGGCGTCTGAGGCTGTACCTCAGCACCAGAGCCGTCATTCCGGCGCAGGCCGGAATCCAGCAGCGATGCACTGCATGGAGCGTGGCGCTACAAGATGGTGCCTTTGAATGTTGCGAAGACAATCAAGCGTTGTTGCTACTGGATTCCGGCCTGCGCCGGAATGACGGCTCATAGGGGCCGCCGTTGTTCACACTCGGAAAGAAAAAGGCGGCCATGCGGCCGCCTTTTTCGTTCGTGCTGCCGAGTCGCTTACATGCGATCCGCGGCGATCTTGATCTCGGTCTTCGCCTTCAGCGCGTCGATGAACTCCTGCGTGGCCGAGGCGCCGTACACACGCGCCATCTGCTGGCGCAGCATGTCGCGCTGCTGGGCCGGCATCTTGGACAGGTCGGCATCCTGCACCTTGTCCAGCGCCAGCAGGTCGTACGAGCCGTCCTGCTGCGCCACGCTGATGAACTGCGGCTTGCCCTGCGCCGGATGCGGCAGCTTGAACGCGGCGTCCAGCAGCTCCGGCGAGGCCTCGGCGAAACCACGGGTGGCTTCGCTGGCGGTCTTCAGCGGCGCGCCTACCGAAGCGGCGACCGCGGCGATGTCCTCGCCCTTCTGCAGGCGAGCCAGCAGCTCGTCGGCCTTGGCCTTGGCGGCGGCAGCGACGCGCTCGTCCAGGATCTTCTGGCGCACCGTGTCGCGCACGTCGGCCAGCGGCTTGACCGCGGCGGACACGTGCTTGTCGACGTGGATCACCACCGCATGGTCGTTGCCCAGGTCGATCAGGCCGGAGTTGTTGCCCTGCGCCAGCACGTCGTCCGCGAACGCGGCCTGCGCCACCTTCGGGTTGGCGCCGATGCCCGTGCCGCCCTGGCGCGGGAACAGCTCCGACGTCTTGATCGGCAGGCCCAGCGCCTGCGACGCCGGCTCCAGCGAGCCCGGGTTCTGGTAGGCGCTGTCGGTGAGCTTGCCGGCGATTTCGTTGTACTTGCGGTCGCGGTCGCCGGTCAGCGCTTCCTTCACCAGCTGCTCGCGCACTTCGGCGAACGGCTTGGCCTGGCCGCTGCGCACGTCGCGCAGGTACAGCACGTGGTAGCCCTCGTCGGACAGCACGGGCTTGGATATCTGGCCCTTCTGCAGGCCGAACAGCGCCTCGTCGAAAGCCGGATTGGCCACGCCCTTCTCCAGCCAGCCCAGGTCGCCGCCGGTGCGCTTGGAGCCCAGGTCGTCGGAAGACTGCTCGGCCAGCTTGGCGAAGTTGTCCGCCTTGGCTTCACCGGCGAGCTGCTCGGCCTTGGCCAGCGCGGCCTTCTGCTGTTCCGGCGTGGCGTTCTTCGGCACGTTGACCAGGATGTGCGAGACCAGGCGCTGTTCCGGCATCACAAAGCGCTGCTTGCTTTCCTCATAGCGCTTCTTCAGGTCGTCTTCGCTGGGCTGCGCTTCGACCTTCAGGTCGTCGCCGTTCACTTCGATGTACTTCACCGAGACCTGCTCGGGATTCATGAAGTCGGCCTGGTGCGACTTGTAGTAGGCGTCGATCTGCGCGTCGTCGACCTTGGCGTCGGTCAGCGCCGGGCGCGGCAGCGCGAAATAGCGCAGGTCGCGGCGCTGCATGCTCAGGTTGAGATAGCGGTCGATGTCGGCGTCGGTGACCAGGGTCGAGGCGTTGATCGCGTCGGGCAGCTGGGCGACGTCCAGTTCGTTGCGCAGCTCCGCCTCGAACTGGCCGGGCGTACGGCCCATGCCGGCGAGGAAGGCGCGGTACAGGCCGGCGTCGAACTTGCCGTTCTGCTGCAGGCCCGGGAAGGCCATGATCGCATCGCGCAGCTGCTGGTCGGAGATGCGCATGCCCATCTTTTCGGCGGCATCCACCAGCAGGCGCTGGTCGACCATCGCATTGACCACGCGCAGCTTGTTCTCCGGCCGCTCGAACGCGGCGGCATCGAACTGCTCGCCCTGCTGCTGGACCATCTGCTGGCGCAGGTTGTTCATGCGCTGCTGGAAATCCTGCTGGGAGATCTCATGCTTGCCCACCTTCGCTACGAAGGTCTCGGTGTGCGACATGAAGTAAGACTCGATGCCGAAGAACGAGATGGCGAAGACACAGATGCCGAGGATGATGATCGACGGCCAACCGTGCATCTTGGTACGTAGTGCCTGCAACATGGGAATCTTCCCCGTCAGGGTTGATCGATGCGCCCGACCCGGCGCGGTCCATAAAAAACAAGGGCGCCACGCGGGCGCCCTTGCGAACTGTGGCGGAGCGGACGGGACTCGAACCCGCGACCTCCGGCGTGACAGGCCAGCATTCTAACCGACTGAACTACCGCTCCACAGTTTTCTGGTGGGTGCTGTAGGGATCGAACCTACGACCATCGCCTTGTAAGGGCGGTGCTCTACCGCTGAGCTAAGCACCCGAAACCAAGCGAGAAGCCGCTTAGTTTAGGGCATCCTTCAGGGTCTTGCCAGCCTTGAAAGCCGGAACCTTCGAGGCCTTGATCTTGATCGTCTCGTTGGTGCGCGGATTGCGGCCGGTACGAGCAGCACGCTTGCGCACGGTGAACGTGCCAAAGCCCACGACCGACACATCGTCACCCTTCTTCAGCGCCTTCTGCACGGTCTCGAAGAAAGCCTCGAGCGCGCGGCCGGCATCGGCCTTGGTGAGTTCGGCCTTCTCGGCAATGGCATTGATCAGATCGGTTTTATTCATTGAGACACTCCCTTAAACGTTGTGCGGCCCGCGTGGTCAGTCTGGGACGAGACGACGCCGACTTGGATGATTTGGCGACCGGTGGGCGCCGCCCCGCGACCCCGCATCAATGCGCTTCCGACGACGCGCGTGGATTGCGGTGCCGCTCTTTATACCAGTGGCCCCTAGGGTCCGCAATACAAGCAATACCAAGGCTTTCAGGCTTTTTGAGGGGTATGCGCGGCACTTGCCGCGAGGGGTGCGAAACGTTAGCGAGCGCACGATTGTCGCCGCATGCATGCAACAAAAAAGTGGCATGCCAGAGGCATGCCACTTCGGTTTGAAACAACAAACGTCAGATCGCTCAGTGCGGGCGGGCGGGCGTTTCGGCGGAATCCTCGTTGCCGTCCACTTTTTTCTCGACCTTGGCGGCGGCCGGCTCTTCGCTCGCCTGGCGCGGCTGCAGCGGGCGCTCCAGCGCGATGTCGAGCACTTCGTCGATCCAGCGCACCGGATGGATATCGAGCTGGCCGGTGATATTGGCCGGAATGTCCGCGAGATCCTTCTTGTTTTCGTCCGGAATGATCACCGTGGTAATGCCGCCGCGATGCGCCGCCAGCAGCTTCTCCTTGAGGCCACCGATCGGCAGCACACGGCCACGCAGGGTGATCTCGCCGGTCATCGCCACCTCGGAGCGCACCGGCACCTTGGTCAAGGCCGACACCAGCGCCGTGCACATGGCGATACCTGCGCTCGGACCATCCTTCGGCGTCGCGCCTTCCGGCACATGGATGTGGATGTCGAAGCTCTGGTGGAACTCCGGGTCGATACCGAGGCGATCGGCGCGCGCGCGCACCACCGACAGCGCCGCCTGGATCGATTCCTTCATCACGTCGCCGAGCTGGCCGGTATGCACCAGCCTGCCCTTGCCCGGCACGATGGAGGCTTCGATGCTGAGCAGATCGCCGCCCACCTGGGTCCACGCCAGGCCGGTAACCAGGCCCACTTCGTTCTGCAATTCCTTGCGGCCGAAATCGAAGCGATGCACGCCCAGGTAGTGCTCGAGATTCTCCGAGGTCACCTTGATCGTGGACGGCTTCTTCGCCTTGGCGGTCTTCGCCGGCTCGGCCTTCGCCTTGCTCTTGACCGCAGCCTTCTTCGCTTCGCCCAGGGTCAGCTCCTTCACCACCTTGCGGCAGATCTTGGACACTTCGCGCTCGAGGTTGCGCACGCCGGATTCGCGCGTGTAGTAGCGCACGATGTCGCGGATGGCGCCTTCGTCCACGCTCAGCTCGCCTTCCCTCAGGCCGTTCGCCTTCAGCTGCTTCGGCAGCAGGTACTTCTGCGCGATCGCCGACTTCTCATCCTCGGTGTAGCCGGGGATGCGGATGACTTCCATGCGATCCAGCAGCGGACCGGGAATGTTGAGCGAGTTGGCGGTAGCGATCCACATCACCTCGGACAGGTCGAGGTCGACCTCGAGGTAGTGGTCGTTGAAGGTGTGGTTCTGCTCCGGATCGAGCACTTCCAGCAGCGCCGAGGACGGATCGCCGCGGAAGTCCATCGACATCTTGTCGATTTCGTCCAGCACGAACAGCGGATTCTTGGTGCCGACCTTGTTCAAGTTCTGCACGATGCGGCCCGGCATCGAACCGATGTACGTGCGGCGATGGCCGCGGATCTCGGCTTCGTCGCGCACGCCGCCCAGGCTCATGCGGACGAACTTGCGGTTGGTGGCCTTGGCGATGGACTGGCCGAGCGAGGTCTTGCCCACGCCGGGCGGGCCGACCAGGCACAGGATCGGACCCTTCATGGTGTTCACGCGCTGCTGCACCGCGAGGTATTCGAGGATGCGCTCCTTGACCTTCTCCAGGCCGAAGTGGTCGGCATCGAGCACGTCCTGCGCCAGCTGCAGGTCCTTGCGCACCTTGCTGCGCTTCTTCCACGGCACGCCGACCAGCCAGTCGAGATAGTTGCGCACCACCGTGGCTTCGGCCGACATCGGCGACATCTGGCGCAGCTTGCTGAATTCCTGGCGCGCCTTGGCCAGCACCGGCTTGGGCATGCCTGCGTTGTCGATCTTCTTCTGCAGCTCCTCGACTTCGTTGGGGCCTTCCTCGCTCTCGCCGAGCTCCTTCTGGATGGCCTTCATCTGTTCGTTGAGGTAGTACTCGCGCTGGCTCTTCTCCATCTGCGACTTCACGCGGCCGCGGATGCGCTTCTCCACCTGCTGCAGGTCCATCTCGCCATCGACCAGGCCGATCAGCAGCTCGAGGCGCTGGCCCACGTCCGAGGTTTCCAGCACCTTCTGCTTGTCCGCCATGCGCACGGAAAGATGCGCGGCGATGGAGTCGGCCAGGCGCGACGGATCGTCGATGCCGGACAAGGTCGCCAGCACTTCCGGCGGCAGCTTGCGGCTCTGCTTCACCAGCTGTTCGAACAGCGAGACCAGCGTGCGCGAGACCACGTCGAGCTCGCGCTCCTTGGCGCTGTACTGCGGCTCGATGATGCGGGAGGTGGCCATCAGCATGCCGCCCTCCTCCTGGTACTTCTCGACAGAGACGCGCGCCTGGCCTTCCACCAGCACCTTCACGGTGCCGTCGGGCAGCTTCAGCAGCTGCAGCACGCCGGCAAGCGTGCCGATCTGGTGCAGGTCGGCCACGGCCGGGTCGTCGATGTCGGGGCTCTTCTGCGCCACCAGCAGGATCTGGCGCTCGCCTTCCATGGCGCGCTCGAGCGCGCGCATCGATTTGTCGCGGCCGACGAACAGTGGGATGACCATGTGGGGATAGACCACCACGTCGCGCAGCGGCAAGACCGGAAGCGCGTCCAGCGAGGCACCGGTGGCAACGGGAAGGGGGGCATTTTTTGCCATGTCGAATGGTTCCCTCTGGGGACTGAAACGATTACGCCCCGACACTGCGCCGGAGGCATCTCATCGTCAAGTGGAGGCCGGAGCGGTGCCATACAAGTGCATGCCGGGCAAGCAAAACGAAAACGCTCTCGAGCAAAAAAGCAGCCAAAAAAAAAGGCCCCGGATCGCCGGAGCCTTTTTGTTCAGCCTGGACGGAATGCTCAGGCGGCGTCGCCGCTTTCACCCGCAACCCGCTGTTGCTGAAGGTTGCCGCGATAGATCAGGTAAGGCTCGGCCTGGCCGTTGATGACGGCGTCGTCCACGACCACCTTGCTGACGTGCTCCAGCGAGGGCAGCTCGTACATGGTGTCCAGCAGCACCTGTTCCAGGATGGTGCGCAGGCCGCGCGCGCCGGTCTTGCGCTTCAGCGCCTTGCGGGCGATCGCCTGCAGCGCCTCGGGGCGGAATTCCAGCTCCACGCCTTCCATCTCGAACAGCTTCTTGAACTGCTTGGTGACGGCGTTGCGCGGCTCGGTGAGGATCTTGACCAGCGCGGGCTCGTCCAGCTCGTCCAGCGTCGCGACGACCGGCAGGCGGCCGACGAACTCCGGGATCAGGCCGAAGCGGACCAGGTCGGCCGGCTCGACGTCGGCCAGCACCTTGCCGAGATTCTCGGTGCGTTCCTTGCTGCGCACTTCGGCGGAGAAGCCGATGCCGGTGGTCTCGGAACGCTGCTGGATCACCTTCTCCAGGCCGGCGAACGCGCCGCCGCAGATGAAGAGGATGTTCTTGGTGTCGACCTGCAGGAATTCCTGCTGCGGATGCTTGCGGCCGCCCTGCGGCGGCACCGAGGCGAGCGTGCCCTCGATCAGCTTCAGCAGCGCCTGCTGCACGCCTTCGCCCGACACGTCGCGGGTGATCGACGGGTTTTCGCTCTTGCGCGAGATCTTGTCGATCTCGTCGATGTAGACGATGCCCGACTGCGCCTTGTCGACGTCGTAGTCGCACTTCTGCAGCAGCTTCTGGATGATGTTCTCCACGTCTTCGCCCACGTAACCGGCTTCGGTCAGCGTGGTGGCGTCGGCGATGGTGAACGGCACATTGAGCAGGCGCGCCAGGGTCTCGGCGAGCAGGGTCTTGCCCGAACCGGTGGGACCGATCAGCAGGATGTTGGACTTGCCCAGCTCGACGTCGTCGCTCTTCTGGCGCGACTCCATGCGCTTGTAGTGGTTATACACGGCCACCGCCAGCGCCTTCTTCGCGCGGGTCTGGCCGACCACGTACTGGTCGAGCGTTTCCATGATCTCGCGCGGCTTGGGCAGCTGGCTGCGCCCGGAGGCGGCCTTCTCCTCCAATTCCTCGCGGATGATGTCGTTGCAAAGCTCCACGCACTCGTCGCAGATGAACACGGACGGACCCGCGATCAGCTTGCGCACTTCATGTTGGCTCTTGCCGCAGAAGGAGCAGTAGAGAATCTTGCCGCTGTCGTTGGAACGGCCCTGCCGCTCGTCAGTCATGCTGTAACCCTGCTGTAAATCGGTTGCGACGCGAGAATAGCACAGGGTTCCGCGTCCGATTCCAGACGCAGAACCCGGCCCTCACGCACTGTAACGGCCGTGGATCAGGCCGACTTGACCGTTTCGCCGGCGCGGCGGTCCAGCACCTGGTCGATCAGGCCGTATTCGCGGGCGGCCTCGGCGCTCATGAAGCGGTCGCGCTCCATGTCGCGCTCGATCTTGTCCAGCGGCTGGCCGGTGTGCTGCACATAAATATCGTTAAGACGGCGGCGCAGGTACAGGATTTCCTGGGCCTGGATCTCGATATCCGTGGCCTGGCCGCGGGCGCCGCCCGACGGCTGGTGGATCATCACGCGCGAATTGGGCAGCGAATAGCGCTTGCCCTTGGCGCCGGCCATCAGCAGCAGCGAAGCGGCGCTGCAGGCCTGGCCCACGCACATGGTGCTGACGTCGGGCTTGACGAACTGCATGGTGTCGTAGATCGCCAGGCCGGCGGTGACCGCACCGCCCGGGCTGTTGATGTACAGATGGATGTCCTTGTCCGGGTTCTCGGACTCCAGGAACAGCATCTGCGCGACCAGCAGGTTGGCAACCTGGTCGTTGACTTCGCCGACGAGAAAGATCACGCGCTCTTTCAGCAGGCGCGAATAGATGTCGTACGAACGCTCGCCGCGAGCCGTCTGCTCGACGACGATGGGGACCAGGTTGAGGTTCTGGATCGGGTCCATGGCCATGCTTGTCGCTCTCCGGGTTGATACGCCTGATGGTGCTGGATCGTGCTGGAAACCGCTGCAAACCGCCATCCGGGCGGAATGGGCGCGGTCCGGCGCACGCTGTTCGTCGCTACCCGCTACGCGGCCGGACGGTGAAGGCCGGCCGCGATGACTTTTTCCTTCAGGTCGGCGGGTGTCGATCGATACCCGCCTCAGGCGCTGACCGGGCGCATCACCTCGTCGAAGCTCAGGTTCTCGTCGGTGGTCTTGGCGTTATCCGCCACCCACAGCGCGACCTGATCTTCCATCACGCGGTTCTGCAGCCCGGACATCAGTTGGGGGTCGGAGTTGTACAGTTCAATGACCTTTTCCGGCTCCTCGTAGGTCGAGGCGATCGCCGCGAGCTGCTCGGCCAGGCGGATGCGGTCCAGCTTCAGCTCCTGCTTGCGCGCCAGTTCGCTCATCAGCAGGCCGGCGATCACGCGCTTGCGCGCCATCGGGGCAGCGGCCTCGACCAGCTGCGGCGGCGGCTGCTGGCCGCGCGGCACGCTGCCGGCGGCGAGCTGGTGGGCCTCGGACTGCACCATGATGCTCGGCACTTCGAGGCCGTCATGGGCGTCGGCCAGCTTCTCGGCGACCTGGGACTTCAGGCGGGCCATCAAGGTGGCCTTGAGCTCGCGCTCGAGGTTGTTGCGCACTTCCTTGCGGAACTGCTCGAGGTCGCCATCGACGATGCCGAACAGCTTGGCGAACTCGCCGTCCACCGTCGGCAGCTTGGGCTCCTGCACCTTCACGATCTTGAACGCGACCTTGGCGGTCTTGCCGGCCAGGCTCTCGTTGCGGAAATCGGCGGGGAATTCCACGTCCGTCTCGAACTCGTCGCCGGCCGAGCGGCCGGTCAGGGCCTCGTCCAGCGCCTTGAACAGGGTGCCCGAGCCGATCACGCTGCCGGCGCGCTCCAGGCCCTCGGCCGGGAAGCGGTAGTCGCCGGCGGTGGCGCTGTATTCGAACATCACGAAGTCGCCCTCGGCCGAGGCGCGGGCTACGTCGTCGAAGCTGCGGCGCTGGGCGCGCAGGGTCTCGATCATCTTCTCGATGTCGGCGTCGGTCACTTCAGCGACCGGGCGCTTGATTTCCAGCGCGGCGACGTCGACTTCCGGGAACTCCGGCATGATCTCGAAGGTGGCGGTGTAGGTGATTTCGCCGTTTTCCGGCTGGCCGGTGGTATCCACCGCCGGGTTGGCGACCGGACGCAGGTTTTCCTGGTTCACCGCCTCGCGCAGGGTGCTGCCGATCAGGTCGGACAGCACTTCGCCGCGCACCTGCGCGCCGAAGCGCTGCTGGATCACCGTGGTCGGCACCTTGCCCGGACGGAAGCCCTTCAGGCGCACCGTGCGGCCCATCTCGGCGATGCGCGCGCTGACCTGCGACTCGAAGCGCTCCGCGGGGAATTTCACCGTGAGCTTGCGCTCGAGCTTGCCAACGTTTTCAACCGAAACCTGCATGACGTCTCCTGAATACCCGAAAATGCGCGCCGGACGCGCCTGGCGGCCCGGCCGCCGGCAAAGAAACCAACCAATTCGATAAGGGATGGTGCGAAAGGAGGGACTCGAACCCTCACGGGGTTAACCGCTGGAACCTAAATCCAGTGCGTCTACCAATTCCGCCACTTTCGCAGAAGACCAACCTGGGAAAGACGCCGTAAGCTGCGGATACCACAAGGAATTCACGCAGGCGCGCGGCCTGCCCCATCCCCCGTCCGTACCCGGGCCCCTCGCCCTAAGTCGATGATTCCCTTACACGAAAGCGGGCCATTTTACGGTTGCCCGCGGCGGCAAGACAAGCCGACCCCGGCCCATCCACGCTTCTATATAAAGATGCCGCCCGCTCAAGGGCTTGCAGGCCGTGGCCAGGGCGCCGCGCGTCTCAGAGCTCGCGGAGAACCCGGAAGCCGACCCGCCCGCTGCGCACATTCCCTTCCGCACCCTGCCGGTAGGCCGAGCGCACCTGGTCCGGCGAGCTGCCCCAGGAGCCGCCGCGCACCACCCGCGTCGAGCAGCCGGGATTGACCCAGGCGCTGCCGTCGGTCGGCGCGCGCACATAGCTGTCGTGCCAGCAGTCCATCACCCATTCCGAGACATTGCCGTCGATATCGAACAGCCCGTAGGGATTGGCTTCGAAGCTCATCACCGGCGCCGGACCCCAGTAGCCGTCGCGGTACTTGTCGAACGCATTGCTCCAGCGCCGCCCGCTCTGCGAGCGGTCGCCCGAGCCGGTGAGGTTTTCCACCTTGCGGGTGGGCGCGCCGTTGCCCCACCAGTACTTGGTGGTGGTGCCGCCGCGCAGCGCGTATTCGAATTCCGCCTCGCTGGGCAGCCGGTAGCGCTTGCCGGTGCGCTGGCTGAGCCAGTCGACGTAGGCCTTGGCGTCGTTCCAGGAGATGTTCACCACCGGCAGCCGCTCGTCGGAGGCGGCGCGGCCGGCATAGTCGCTCTGCCAGTTGGCGTCCGGATCGTCGCGCAGCGCGCCGCTGCGCTCGTCGTACACGCTGGCGCCGCCGAGCCTGGTCGAATCCGGCTGGTAGCCGCTGGCGCGCACGAATTCGCGGAACTGGGCGATGGTGATCTCCGCGCGCGACAGCGCGAAGCCCTTGCCTATGGTCACCTGATGCTGCGGTGTCTCGGCTCCGGCGTGGCCTTCCTCGCCGTCCGGCGCGCCCATGTTGAAGCTGCCGGTAGGGATCACCACCATCGACGGCGTCTGCCCCGGCAGATCGACATAGCGATCGGAGAACGCCTGCCCCGGCTTGTAGCTGGCATACAGGCGCGCATTGGTCAGCCGCTCCTGCAGATCGCTGAGGCCGGCGATATCCGGCGCCAGCGCCTTCACCTGCTCTGTCAGCTGCAAGGCCAGCGCCTGGTCGCCGCCGTCCAGCGCCGAACGCGCCTGCGCCAGCAGGTTGGCGGCGCGCTGGTGGCGGATGCCGTCGACGCGGCCCTGCACGTCCTGCAGTGCGGGGGAACCAGGCAGGATCGTCGCCGCTTCGGTCAGCGCATCGCCCGCGCCCTTGAAGTCGTTGCTGGCCACCGCGGCCAGCGCGCGATCCAGCACCGCGCGCTGCACCTGCGCGATGCCCTGCGCGGCCACCGCGTTCTCCGCATCCATCTGCTGCACCTGCCGATACAGGTCCAGCGCGTTGTCGCCCTTGGGCGCATCCACCTTGCCCTGCTGCAGCAAGGCCGCGGCCTGGGCCAGCATCGGGCGCACCTGCGCCAGGGTCTTGAGCTTCGCTTCGGCCTGCGCCACGTCGTCCTTGCTGTCGGGCACGCTCTTGAGCGCTTCGAGCAGATCCTTGGCCGATTCCTCGTCGCCGACCAGGATGTCCTGGCCGATCTCCGCCACCAGCCGCGCACGCACTTCGTACAGGCCCTGCGCGGCGCGGCGGCTGTCCGGCTTCATCTTCAAGGCTTGCGCGAACAGCGCGGCGGCGCCGTCCTTGTCGCCGGCCAACTGTCCGTTGCGCAGCGCCTTGGTGGCCTTGTCCAGCAGCGCTTCCACTTCGGGGGTGTCGGCGCTCTGCTGCTCGGGCAGGCTCTCGTTCTTCTTGCTCATGCGCGCCACGATCACCTCGGTGGGCGCCAGGGTCACCGGCGGGCCGGCATCGAGTTCGGCCTGCACCGTGCTTGCCGGCGCGCGGCCCGCGCCGAGCGGCGCGGCGGCCGGGCCGAGATTCATCGCGCGCTGCGTCTGCACGCGCGTGGGGTCGACATGGAACACGCGCGGAAAGAAGTGATAGACCAGCGCCATCCCGAGCACGACCACGCCAAGCGCTCCGCCCAGGGCGCGCTGGTGTCGTACGGTTTCCTTGCTCGGCATGGTGGGCGTCCTTGGGGCGGCCTGCTAAGGTGCGCCGCTAACCATAGGCACAAACCCCTGACAGGACAATGAGCGATGCATGTCGGTCAGGCTGCGAAGGAAGCTTCGATGCAACTTCCCGTTACCCCGGCGGCGGACTGGATCACCAGCCGCGCTGCGCTCGAGCAATGGCTTGCCGCGCTGCCCGCCGACGCCGCGCTCGATCTCGATACCGAGTTCATGCGCCGCAATACCTTTTATCCGCAGCTGGCGCTGCTGCAGCTGGGTTGGCGACAGCGCTATGCGCTGGTCGATCCGCTCGCCTTCGAGATCGGCGACGCGCTGCGTCCGCTGCTCGGCAACGGCCAGTCGCTCACCATCATGCACAGCGGCAGCGAAGACCTCGAAGCGCTCGCCCCGCTGCTGCCCGGCGGTCCGGCCCGATTGTTCGACACGCAGATCGCGGCCGCCTTCGTCGGCATGGGTCTGGGCATCAGCTATCGCGCCCTGGTCGCCGAACTGGTCGGCGCCGAACTCGACAAGGGCGAAACCCGCTCCGACTGGATGCAGCGCCCGCTCACCGATTCGCAGCGCGCCTACGCCACGCTCGACGTGGTCTATCTCGAACCCGTGCACGAACAGCTCGCCGCGCGGCTCGAACAGCGCGGCCGCAGCGCCTGGCACGCCGAAGACTGCGAGCGCCTCAAGCGCCGCGCCTGCGTGCGCGAAGGCGATCCGCAGCCGCAGGAAAATTTCCGCGGCGCCTCGGAGTGGCAGCCCGCGCAGCAGGCCCGCCTGCGGCGCATCCTGCTGTGGCGCGATGTCACCGCGCGCCAGCAGGACCGCCCGCGCCCCTGGTTGCTGGAAGACGCCCAGGCCATGAACCTGGCCCAGCTGCCGCCGCAAAGCATGCCCGAGCTCGACGAGCGCACCCGCGGCCAGCGCGCACTGCGCAGCGCGCAGCGTGCGGAGCTGTTCCAGCTGCTGCAGCAGCCGATCAGCGACGACGATGTCGCCGCCAGCGCGCCCATCCCCGGCACTCCGCAGGGCGAAGCCAAGAAGGCGCTGGCCGCGATGAAGGATGCCGTCGACCGCACCGCCCTGGCGCTGGAATTGCCCCCCGGCCTGCTGTGCCCGCGCAAGGTGCTGGAAACCTACGTGGTCACCGGCCAGTGGCCGGAGTTCCTCGAAGGCTGGCGCCGCGAACACCTGCACGACCGCCTGACCGGCCTGCTGCCGGGCTGATCCGCCGAGCCGAGCGAAACCGGGGGGCTTGGCGCCTCCTGACACCGCTGCTAATATTCGCGGCTCGCGTGGGGCGGTAGCTCAGCTGGGAGAGCGCTGCGTTCGCAATGCAGAGGTCGGGAGTTCGATCCTCCTCCGCTCCACCAATTCATTCCAGACGAAAGCCCCGAAACCTGGTTTCGGGGCTTTTTCGTTGTGCGACGCGTAACACCCGGCGGCTTACTGCTCCCGCGGCCACCGCCACGCCACCGCGGCAATGGCCAGCGACAGCAGGATCTCGATCGCGCTCAGCGTCAGATAGAACCACCATGCGCCCGGCATCGTCAGCGCGACGATCACTGCATAGAACACGCCGAGCACGATGCTCAGCACGCGGATGACGCGCGCAGGCACCAGCAGCGACGCAGCCACCATCAAGCCGGGCAGTGCCAGCATCAGCGAGGCGATGACCAGGGAGGACTGGTCGACGGGACCGAACGGGCCCCGGCCCTCCAGCATGCCTTTCAATTTGCCCGGCACGTAGAGCCCGAAGTAGTCCCCGTACACGTAGCAGAACATCAGCGCGCTCCACAGCGCGGCGAGCTTGAAGCGCACGTGGATCTTGACGTCATGCAATGCCCGGTCAGCCATGGGCAGGACTCCCTTCTTGATGGTTCATTTCACGCACGCCGAACGCCAGCAGCCACAAGCAGGTGCCGATTTCGCCCAGCGCCGGCGGCAGCATGAGGTAGTTGCTGATCGGCAGGTCGCCGAAGCCCGGCATCAGCAACTCGCCGAGCACGCTGATCACGTAGCACGCGCCGGCAAGCATCAGCAGCGCGCCCAGCACGCGCGGGATGCGACGCGTCACGTAGGCCATATAGCCGAACGGCAGCAGCCACAGTCCCCAGAACAGGCTGGCGACGAACAGGCTGTTGCTGTAGCTGCGCAGTGCGTGCAGCGCCATGGCTTGCACGGTGTCGTGCGATAGCGCCTGCGCAAGCTTGGCGTTCGTCAGCAGCTCGATGGCGTCAAGTCGATACACGGCTGCCATCAAGGCCACCGGTATGCCGGCCAAGGCCAACGCCACCATCGCGATCGCCGTGTTCCGATGCGTCGTGGTAAACACCTGGTAGAGCACCAGCGGAAGGATCACGAACGCGGCCTGATCGATCAGCAGCACCGCGATGCCGGCGCGATAGAGCGATGCGTGGGCAAGGATGGCGTCCAGCGTCACCAGCGGTCCGTCCGCCCTGATCGCGGACGGCACATACATAAGACAGAAGATCCCGGTAACCACCGTGATCAGATAAACCAGCCCAGCCCACCGCCCCAAGCGCCGCGCACGTTCCATCTGTCCCTCCCCGGCCAGACCGCTTCCTGATACTGGCGGATGCTAGGCGTCCGTTTCATCGGGTCACGACTGCCGGAAGTCACTGGATCAGGCCAGCGGGGCAAACAGATTCTGATGCCGCTCAAGCGAGCAAGTTCCGTCTGCGCGGACCTGACTTACAGCCCATATCGCGCTCTTCCGCACGATGCTAGGTTCCGCCGCCACCAGGCTTGCGCAGGGAACCGATCGTGCCTACGAATCGCTCGTTCTTGTTAGCTGCGGCCATTGCTGCCGCGTTGGCTTTCCCCGTCGGCGCCGCTTATGCACAGAACATAGACACGGCTTCCGCCGACCGCCACAAACAGGTCGACGCGATCTTCGCGCCGTGGAAAACCCGCACCACGCCCGGTTGCGCCGTCGGCGTCTCCAGCAACGGCCGGCTCGACTATGCGCAGGGCTATGGCATGTCGAATATGGAATACGACTTGCCGATCACACCGCAATCGGTGTTCCACGTCGCCTCCATTTCCAAGCAGTTCACCGCGTTCTCGATCGGCTTATTGGCGCAGGAAGGCAAGCTGTCGCTGAGCGACGACGTGCGCAAGTACGTGCCGGAACTGCCCGACTTCGGCAAGACCATCACCATCGATCATCTGATCCACCACACCAATGGCCTGCGCGAACAAGGCCAGCTGCTGAGCATGGCGGGTTGGCGCAACGACGATCTGTCTACCGAAGGCGATGTGCTGTGGGCGCTGTCGCGCCAGCGCGCGCTGAACTTCGCGCCGGGCACCGAAGTGGTTTACGGCAACACGGCCTACACCTTGCTCGCGGTGATCGTGAAACGCGTGTCGGGCCAGTCGCTGCGCGACTTCGCCGATGCGCGCATCTTCAAGCCGCTGGGCATGCGCGACACCCGCTTCCTGGACGACTACGCGGAAATCGTGCCCCGCCGCGCCACCGCCTACAGCCCGCGCAGCGGCGGCGGCTGGGTGACCAATATGCCGCACATCACCCACTACGGCTCGACCAGCCTCAACACCACCGTGGGCGATCTGCTGAAGTGGGAGCAGAACCTGGTGGACGCGCGCGTCGGCGGCAAGCCGCTGCTGGCGATGTTGCAGACGTCGGGCCGTCTCAACGATGGCACCAGCATCGGCTATGGCGGCGGGCTGCGCATCGGCGAGTATCGCGGCCTGCGTCTGGTGAGCCATGACGGTGCGGACAACGGCTTCCGCTCCGACGCCCTGCTGTTTCCGGACCAGCATCTGGCCGTGGTCGCGCTATGCAATGGCGCGACGATCGTGCCGGCGGACTTCACGCGCAAGATCGCGGAGGTCTATCTGGGCCAGCGCATGAAAGACACGATGCCACCCGCCATTACCGTCTCGCCGTCCACGCTCACGCCGCTCGCCGGCAACTATTGGAGTGCGCAGACGGACGAAATAGTGCGCCTGGAAATCAAGGACGGTGTGCTGCGCCAGGTCGGCTCGTCCATCGCGCTGTTGGCGATCGGCAGCGGCGTGTTCCGCCCGGCGGACGCTACGCAAACCATGCAGGAATGGCGCTTCGCACCGACATCGGCGAATGCGCAGCAGCCGCTGAGCATCCGCGACTTCTGGCCGACGACGCGCGAATTCGTACGCGTCAGCGAGCCGATGCCCACGCCCGCAGCGTTGGCGAGCTATGCCGGCGCGTACCGCAGCACCGAACTCGACGCGACCTACACCGTGCGCATCAAGGACGGCCGGGTCGCCGTCCGCTGGCCGCGCCGCGACGAAGTGATGCTGGATGCCGTGGGTGGCGACCGCTTCGTCGGCTCGCTGGGCACGGTGACGTTTACGCGTACGCAGGATGGAAAGATCGATGGCTTGACGATCAGCAGCCGCCGGTTGCGGCGCATGCACGCCGACCGGCTGGCCGAGGCCGAGGCCACCGCCGCCGCGTCATTACCGGCAACTGCACCGGAAGCGCTGGCCGACCGCTGAGACCTGCCTTGGCCGGATCGGATGGCGTCAGTGCGACGCCATCCGATGCGGCACGCCGGCCACGTTCGACGACATCAGGCCCAGCCCTTGCCAGAAGTCCGCCGGGTACGACAGCGCGGGCTGCCCTACCCAGCCACGCACGATATCCAGTTCATAGCCGCCATCCACGCGCCTGTACTCCACCGAGTTCAGCGCCAGGGCATCCCAATCGCCGGCGTAGCGAATATCGCGCAACGAATCCGGATAGTGGCCATAACGCACCTTGTACAGCTCGATCAGGGCGATGGCGGTCTTGAAATTCTGGTCGCCGAACTTGGCGTCCGCCTGCTGTTTCATCGAGCAGCCCGCGCCAAGGAACGATGCTCCGAGCACGAGCGCAAACATGCATGTACGCAATTTCATTCGACACTCCTGGTCCATGGTCCGAAGTCCCCTCGAGCACAGAACGCAGCGCTCCAGGCCGGGTAGACACCATCAGCCGTCCCACCTCGCATCTAGCGGGCGGTGCGCCGCGCCTGCTTTGGCGCCTTGCCTTCCGGCGGGCGGCACACCTCGCGCACGCATTCGCGCAGCCATTGATGTACGGGATCCGCATGCAGGCGCGGATGCCACAGCATGGAGATATGCAGCACCGGCGTCTCCACCGGCAAGGCGAAACTGTACATGCCGTTGCGCAGATTGCCGGTATGCCGCTCGGGCACGCTGGCGATCAGGTCGGTCTGCCGCGCCAGCGACAGCGCGGTGGCGAAGCCGCCGACAATGGTGGTCACCTCGCGCGCCAGGCCCAGGGTTGCCAGCGCTTCGTCGATCGCGCCCTTCTCGCGTCCGCGCCGCGACACGCTGATATGGCGGCCGCCCGCATAACGCGCCGCGGTGAGCCTGCCGCGGCACAAGGGATGGCCCTGGCGCACCACACCGATATAGCCATCGCGGAACAGCGCCTGCACCCGCATCTCGGGGCCGGCGTGCGCGTCGACCACGCCGGTTTCCAGATCGACGATGCCGTCGCGCAGCGGAGCATTGTCCTTGTCCGGCTTCTGCATGAAGCGCAGATGGATGCCGGGCGCCTCGGCGGCGACGCGCGCAATCAAGGCGGGGCCGAAGTTCTCCACGAAGCCTTCGCTGGTGCGCAAGCTGAAGGTGCGCGCCAATTGCTCAAGCCGCGGCCGCACCGCGGGACGCAGCACTTCTTCCGCGCCCAGCACGAGCTGGCCGACCTGTTCGCGCAGTGCCAGCGCACGCGGCGTCGGCACCAGGCCGCGGCCGGCGCGCACCAGCAGCGGATCGCCGGTGGCCTCGCGCAGGCGGGCCAGCGCGCGGCTCATCGCCGAAGGACTGAGCCGCAGCCGCCGCGCGGCGCGCGCCACGCTGCCTTCGGCCAGCAGCACGTTGAGGGTGACCAGCAGGTTGAGGTCGGGCATGGACATGCGCGCCACCATGGCACCGGCGACACATGGCGTCAAACGCACGGATAAAGTGCAAATGCTGCGCCTTCCGCCATGCCATGGCAGGCACTAGCTTGTCGGCCATCCAAGCTATCCCGAGCCGCTGGCTTCATGTCCAAGCCTCTTGTCCCCGCACACGGCGAATCCCCGCTCGAAAGCACGGCGCGTGCTCCCGCCACGCGCTGGGCGCTGGCTGGCCTGGCGCTGTCGATGCTGCTGCCTTCGCTGGATACCAGCATCGCCAATACCAGCCTGCCGATCCTGGCGAAGGCGTTCGGCGCCTCGTTCCAGCAGGTGCAGTGGGTGGTGCTGGCCTATCTGCTGGCCATCACCACCCTGATCGTCGGCGCCGGCCGGCTGGGCGATCTGATCGGGCGCCGCCGCCTGCTGCTGGTGGGCATCTTCTGCTTCACCTTCGCCTCGGCGCTGTGCGGCCTGAGCGGCCATCTGTGGATTCTGATCGCCGCGCGCGCGGAGCAAGGCCTGGGCGCGGCGATCATGCTGGCGCTGACCATCGCCAGCGTCAGCGAGGCCGTGCCGCAGGAACGGATCGGACGCGCGATGGGCCTGCTCGGCACGATGTCGGCGATCGGCACCGCGTTGGGACCTTCGGCCGGTGGTGTATTGGCGGCGGCGTTCGGATGGCCGGCGATCTTTCTGGTCAATGTGCCGCTCGGGGCCGTGGCCTTCGTGCTGGTGTGGCGCCATATGCCGAAGGAGCGGCCGGATGGAAAGCATGTGCGCGCTGGCTTCGATCCTGTCGGCACCGTGTTGCTGGCACTTACCCTCGCCGCATATGCGTTGGCGATGACGCTCGGGCGCGGGGAATTCGGTGTGCTCAATATCGCGTTGCTGTGCGGCGCCGTCATAGGCGCCGCGATGTTCGCGTATGCCGAGACCCGCGTGGCGTCACCGCTGATCCGGCTGGCGATGCTGCGCGACATCAACCTGAGCGCGGGCCTGATGATGAGCGCGCTGGTCTCGGCAGTGATGATGACGACGCTCGTGGTCGGGCCGTTCTATCTGGCGCGTGCGCTCGGCCTTGCGCCGGCGTGGGTCGGCCTGGTGCTGTCCTCGGGGCCTTGCGTCACGATGTTGAGCAGCGTGCCTGCGGGTCGCCTGGTGGATCGTTTCGGCGCGCGGCGGACGACGGTGCTCGGCCTGTACGGCATCGCCATCGGCACCTCACTGTTGTCGGCGCTGACGCTGTCGCCTGCATGGCTGGGCGTGGCCGGCTATATCGCCCCCATCGTCGTCGCCACTCTGGGCTATGCCTTGTTCCAGGCCTCCAACAACACCGCGATGATGACTGGTGTGGCGCCGGACCGGCGCGGCGTGGTGTCGGGCATGCTCAGCCTCTCGCGCAATCTTGGCCTGGTGACAGGTGCGTCGGCGATGGCCGGGCTGTTTGCGTGGGCGGTGGGAACGAGCGATGTGGCGGATGCCGCTCCCGTCGCGGTGGCGCTCGGCATGCGCGTGACATTCGGCGTGGCGGCGATCTTGATGGTGTTGGCGATCGCCATAGCGCATCGGCGCAGGTTGGGGTGAGCCCAGCGAACTCCAACGATGCGCGACCTGCTACGTAGGTTGGGGTTCGCTTTCGCTCACCCCAATCTACGCCGGCGTCGTTACGCCTCGCTGGCATGCGGTGCTTTCGGACGCTGTGGCTTCGCGAGCTTGGCCACGCTCTTCTCTGAGCCGCCACGCCGGCGACGCTTTGTCACCGAACGCCAGGCGACCGTAGCCACGCCACCTGCCGAACTCACGCCACCCGCAATCAACCAGGCGGTACCGATGCATAAGGGACACATGGCTCGCCCTCCTCTCAGTGGTCCGAGCAACAGGACGGCAGCGCGGCCGTCACGCCAGGCCACGCGCCGACGCCGCCCGGCAGCATGTCGAAGAAATGCCACAGCACGCAGAAGTCGTCGCCCGGATTGAAGCCCGTATCCGATACGCGCAGGATGGCGTCGCCGTCGCGGCGGAATACCGACAACCCCGGCATCCAGCCGCCCTTCTCCGACACGTAGCCCATGTCCTTGGCGAAGCTGTTGCCTTCATGGCTGACCATCGGGAACTTCCAGCCGCGCACCTGCGCCATGCGCTTCTGCACCGACGGCCGGTCGGGACTGGACACCACGAAGCCCGCACGCGTCACCACATGCTGGTGGATGCCGTTATAGCCATCCGCCCATAACGTGCAGTGCGGACAGGCCACGCCCATGTTGTGCACGACGATCAGATCCTCGTGCGCGCCGAACAGGTCGGACAGGCGCCGCGTGCCTTCGCTGTCGGTGAACTCGTAATCGTCCACCGGCTGCGGCTCGACACCCGCCAGCGTCTCGCGCATCTGCTCGCGGATGGCCGAGATCTGGCGGCGGTAGTCGGCCAGCTTGCCGTTGACATCTGTGTATTTCATCGCGATGCCTCTCCTCGCTCAGGTACCGTAGGCGGTGCGGTGCTTCACCCAGGCCATCGGGTACGACAGGCTTTCCTCGTTGCGGCCCAGCGGCGAGGCATCCAGGTACTGATAGGCGGCGTTGAACATGTCGATGCCGCGCGAGTAAGTGGAATAGGTGTGATACACCTTGCCGTCCTCGTCCTTGAAGAAGGCGCTGACGCCGGGATAGTCGGTGCCGCTGACCTTGATGGTGCCGTAGTTGTAGTAAGCCTCGTCGCGCTCCAGCACGTCCGGACGGAACGACACGTTGTAGTCGTAGTTGAAATCGTCCAGCGACGACACCCATGGGAACTGCCAGCCGAAATCGCGCGCCTGCTTCTGCAGCTTGGCCAGCGGCGCGCGCGAGATCGCCGCGAAGGCGACATCGTGCTGGGCCAGATGCGGCACGATGCCGTTGAAGTTGTCGGCCCAGAATGCGCAGCTCTTGCAGCTGATGTCCCACTCCGGCGCGTACATCAGGTGATAGACCATCAACTGGTTGCGCTCGCCGAACAGGTCGGCCAGCGTGGCGCTGCCCTGCGCGGTTTCGAAGGCGTAGTTCTTCTCCACGCGCTCCCACGGCAGCTCCTGGCGCTGCCGGCTGAGTTCGTCGCGCAGATGGGTGAGTTCTTTTTCTTTGGCGAGGAACTGCTTGCGGGCCTGCAGCCATTCCTCGTGACTGACGATGCGATGCTTAGCCATGACACTTACCTCGGGATAAAGGGGGGGGAGTTGCGGCCTTGCACTACCTTCGCGCCATCGCGGCGCGCTTTATTTCCGGCCTGGCGTGCGCTTCTTCGCTGCTTTGCGCGCAGGCTTCGGCGACGCCGCGGCGCGGCGTTCGTCGATATCCGCCAGGGTGACGGCGAGCAGATCGAACTGCTGCTGCCAGTACTTGCTGTAGCGGTTCATCCACATCGCCGCTTCCAGCATGGGGCCGGCATCCAGGCTGCAGCGGCTGATCCGCCCCGTGCGCTCCTGCTGGATCAGCCCCGTGCGCACCAGCACCTGGATATGCCGCGACACCGCCTGCAGCGAGATGTCGAACGCTGCGGCGATTTCGGACACGAGCAGCGCCTGGCCGTCGAGGCGCTCGAGGATTTCCCGGCGGACGGGATCCGAGAGCGCAAAGAACACCTGGCTGAGGCGTTCCTGGGCCAGTTCGGGGGGCTGGCCGGCGGCGTCGACGAGATGCAGGAGGTGCTGGATATTCATCGTGGATGATGAATATCAACGAAGATGTTGATTGTCAACAAACAGGTTGACTAAAGAGACGATAGAGCTATTTCATGTGCATGAAATAGCTCCATGAACTCGAAACCCCCTGCCCAGCACGAGTACGACAGCGGCTCGAGGGCGACTTCATGCCGCCTCGAGCGCTTCGCCTCAGAACCGATAACTGAAGGTGACCGACGCCGCCTGCGCCGACGCATGCCCCACATTGAGCAAGGCGTCGTAGCTGAGCGACAAGGTCGATGCCCGGGTCGGATGCATCGTCACGCTGGCGCCCAGCGTGGCGTACGAGCGCGGCAGATCCGTGCCGGGCGCGGCGAACAGCGTGCCGTCCTGCGCGGCCACCGTCACGCCGCGATGGCGGCCGGCGGTTTCGGTGGCGTAGCCCGCGCGCAGCTGCAGGTCGAGCGGCTTGCCGTCATGGTCGAAGGACTGGTCGAACTTGAGACCCACATACGGCTGCAGGCTGCGCGCACTGTCGACGCCGACGCGCAGGTTCTGTCCGCGCGCGCCGTCCTCGCCGAATGCATTGCCATGGAAGTAGGCATAGCGCGCACCGATGCTGGGCGTCAGCGTACCGCCGCCGACCGCAATCGGCATGGCTGCCTGCAGGGCAGCGGTGAACTCGTGGCCCACATGGTCGCCTTCGGCCACGCCGATGCCGGCGAAGTTGCGCTTCTGCGAGAGGTCGTCGAAGGCATAGCCCACCGTGCCGGACAGGCGCACCGCGCCCAGCGGCTGCGCGCCGTACAGGGCCAGGCGCACGGTATCGGTCTGCGCGGTATCGCCGGTGACGTTTTCGCGCAGATTGCTGTGCGAGAAGCCCGCGGCGACGCCGACGGTGGCATCGCCCACCGGGCGATCCACGCCCATCATCAGACCGTACTGGTCCATATGGAAACCAGGCTGGCCGCTGCGTCCCTGGATATCTGTGCCCGCGCCGGCGGCGGTCACCCACAGGCCATCGCCCTTGCGCGATGGGTCGTCGAGCACCCCGCGTTCCACCAGCGAGGCATTGGCGGATTGCGCGCGCAGCAGCGCCGCCGTGCCCAGCGCGGCATAGTTGGACGTCTGCGTGGGCGCGATCACCGTGGGACCGCTGGGCGTGCCGGGGCCGGTCGGCGCCGCCAGCGACAGGCCGACCTGGTTTGCACCATAGGTGACCGCAGGCGTGAGCGTGCCCAGCGCGGCGCCACTGGCATAGGTGTTGGTGACATTGCCGAACGTGCCGCTGACGCTGCCACCCGCGGTGAGGATGGTGTACTGGTGCGCGGTATAGGTGCCCGGGTCGTAGGTCAGCGCGAGCGTGCCGCCGAGACTGGCATTGCCGCCCACCTTCAACAGCGACGCATCGGTGGGACTGACTTCGATGGCAAGCGTGGCGCCGGCCGCCTGTGCATAGTTGCCGGCCACGGTCAGCGTGCCGATCGATCCGCCCGGCGCGACGATGCCGTTGTTGGTGACGCTGCCGCCGATGCTGCCGTGCCCTTGCAGCTTGCCTTGCGCACCCACCGCCACATCGCCGCCCAACACCGCGTTCGGCGAGCTCGCATCGCCCACCGCGAGCGTGCCGGCGTTGACATTGGTCTTGCCGGCGAAGGCGCTGCTGTCGCCGTTGACGGTAAACACCGTGGCGTCCTGCTTGTTCAGCACGCCAGTGCCCGTGAAGCTGCCCGCGAACGTGCCGCTGCTGAGATTCAAGGTATTGGCGCCGAGCGCCACGCGGCTGCCGGTGACACCGCCCAGCGTGGCGACCGTCTGCGCACCGGCGGCGGAGATATCGAACGTCGCGCCGCTGCCGTTCAAGCTGATCGCCGATGCCGGCACCAGCGAACCGCCACCCGCAAGCGCCAGCGTGCCGCCGTTGATGGTGGTCGCGCCGGTGTAGGTGTTGGCGCCGGTCAGCGTCTGCGTGCCTGCGCTCAAGGTGAGCCCGCCTGCGCCGCTGATCACGCCGCCGAACGAGCCATTGGCCTGCGTGATGGTCAGCGGCTGCCCGCCGATATTCACGCTGCCGGTGCCGGCGAGACCGGCGATCGAAGTGCCGGCATTGGTCGCCGAGATATCGAACGTGCCATTGGCCAGCGTGACGCCGCTGGACGCCGCCACGCTGCCGTTGCCTTGCAAGGCGAGCGTGCCGGCGATGTTGGTCGCCCCGGTGTAGGTCTGCGCGGCTGTAAGGGTCTGCGAGCCGCCGGCAATCGAAAGACCACCCGTGCCCGACAACACGCCATCGTAAGTACCGCTGGCGTTGGTAACGGTGAGCGTCTGCGCACCGAGGTTCACCGCGCCATTGCCCGACAGCGCCTTGATGCTGGCGCCTGCGCTGGTGCCCGAAATGTCGAACGTGCCATTGGCGATCGCGACGCCACTGGACGCCGCCACGCTGCCATTGCCCTGCAAGGCAAGCGTGCCCGCGATGCTGGTGGCACCCGTATAGGTCTGCACACCAGTCAGCACCTGCGAACCGCCGGCGATCGAAAGACCACCCGTACCCGACAACACGCCGTCATACGCGCCATTGGCGTTGGTCAGCGTCAGCGTCTGCGCGCCGAGATTCACCGCGCCATTGCCCGACAGCGCCTGGATGCTCGCGCCTGCGCTGGTGCCCGAAATATCGAACGTGCCATTAGCGATCGCCACACCACTGGACGCCGCGACGCTGCCGCTGCCCTGCAAGGCAAGCGTGCCGGCCACGGTGGTGGCGCCGGTATAGGTCTGCACGCCGGTCAAGGTCTGCGAACCGCCGGCGATGGACAGGCCGCCGCCTGCGCCACCGAACACGCCGTCATACGTGCCGCTGGCGTTGGTGATCGTAAGCGTCTGCGCACCCAGGTTCACCGCGCCGTTGCCCGACAGCGCCTTGATGCTGGCGCCGGCAGTCGTGCCCGCGATATCGAATACGCCGCTGTTCGCCACGCCGCTCGATGCCGCGATGCTGCCCGTTCCCGCCAAGGCCAGCGTGGCGCCCTGCTGGATGGTGGTGGCGCCGGTATAGGTGTTGTTGCCGCTCAGCGTCTGCGTGCCATTGGCCACCACCAGGTTGCCGGCGCCCGTCATGCTGCCGCCGAAATCGCCGGCCGCCTGCGTCACGGTGAGCGTGTGCACACCGAGGTTGACCTGGCCGCTGCTGCCGCCGCGGAGGCTGGTGATGGACGCGCCGTTGGTGGCGCCGGTGATATCGAACAGGCCATCGGCCATCACGCCACTGGACGCGGCGATGCTGCCATTGCCGGACAGCGCCAGCGCGCCGCCGCTGCCGATGGTGGTCGCGCCGGTATAGGTGTTGACGCCGCTGAGGAACTGCGAACCGCCCGTGACGCTGAATCCGCCGGTACCGGAGATGACGCCGTCGAACGCGCTCGCAGCGTTGGTCACGGTAAGCGTCTGCGCACCCAGCGCGACCGCGCCGTTGCCTGAAAGCTGCTGGACGCTCGCACCGGCGTTAGTGCCCGAGATATCGAACGTGCCGCTGTTCGACACGTTACTCGACGATGCGATGCCGCCCGCGCCGCTCAGCGCCAGCGTGGCGCCGCTGTCGATGCTGGTGACGCCAGCGTAGGTGTTGGCGCCGCTCAGCGTCTGCGTGCCTGCGGCAATCTCCACGCCGCCGGTACCGCCGATCACGCCGCCGAACGTGCCGCTGGCCTGCGTCAGCGTCAGATTCTGCGCGCCGAGAGCGACCGTGCCGCTGCCGGTCAGCGCCTTGATGCTGGCGCCACCGGTGGTGCCTGAGATATCGAAGATGCCGTCGTTCGCCACGCCGCTGGAGCTGGCGATACTACCCAGGCCGCTCAGACTCAGCGTGGCGCCGCTGCCGATCGCGGTGGCGCCGGTATACGCCTGTACGCCGGCCAGCGTCTGCGCGCCGCCGCTGACGGTCAGCCCGCCGGTGCCGCTGAGCACGCCGAAGTAGGTGCCGCTGCCATTGGTCAGCGTCAGTGTCTGCGCGCCGAGTGTCACGTTGCCGTTGCCGGCCAGCAGCTGCACCGAGGCGCCGTTGCTGGTGCCCGCGATATCGAACGTGCCGCCGTTCAACAGCAAGCCGGCGGAGGCGGCGATGCTGCCGCTGCCGGTGAGCGCAAGAGTGGCGCCGTTGGACACCGTGGTCAGGCCGGTATATGCGTTGGCGCCGCTGAGGATCTGCGTGCCGCCGTCGATGGTCAGGCCGCCGCTGCCGGAAATATTGCCGCCGAAGGTGCCGGTCGCATTCGTGACGGCGAGGTACTTCGCGCCCAGCAGCACCGAACCATTGCCGCTCAGCGCCGTGATTGCGGCAGTGCCGGTGGTGTTCTGAATATCGAACGTACCGTTGTCCACCACGCCGCTGGAGCTGGCGATGCTGCCGGAACCGGTCAGCGCCAGCGTGGCGCCCGCGTCGATGCTGGTCTGCCCGGTGTAGGTGTTGACGCCGGAGAAAGTCTCCGTGCCGCCTGCCACCGTGACATCGCCCGAACCGGAAATCACGCCGCTGAAAAGCGCATTCGCCTGAGTCAAGTTCAGGCCCTGCGCGCCGAGCACGACCGAACCGCCGCCCGACAGCGACGTGATGTTCGCACCGGCGGTGGTGCCCGAGATATCGAATGTGCCATCGGCCGTCACCAGCTGCGATCCGGCGATGCTGCCCGCACCGCTGAGCGCAAGCGTCGCGCCTGAGCCGATGTCGGTCGTGCCGGTATACGCCTGCGCAGCGCTCAAGGTCTGCGAGCCGCCGCTGATGGTCAGGCCGCCGCTGCCGGCGATCACGCCGTCGAAACTGCCGCTCGCGTTGGTCAGCGTAAGCGTCTTTGCGCCGAGCACGATATCGCCCGCACCGCTGATCGCCTGCACCGAGGCGCCGCTGTTGGTGCCGCTGATATCGAACGTGCCGTTCACCGCCACGCCGCTGGAAGCGGCAATGCTGCCGTTGCCGCTGAGCGCGAGCGTGCCGGCGTTGATGGTGGTCGATCCCGTGTACGTATTGACGCCGGACAGCACCAGCGTGCCGCTGCCGTTCTGTTCCAGGTTGCCGCTGCCGTCGATGACGCCGCCCAGCGACACGGTGTTGCTGCGATTGAAGGCCAACGTGCCCTGGTTATGCACATCGCCGACGATGGAACCGGTAGTGCCGCCGTTGCCGATCTGCAAGGTGGAACCGTTGTCGATCGAGGTGCCGCCGGTGTAGGTGTCGTTGCCGGTGAGCGTCATCGTGCCGGGGCCGGTGACCGCAAGCGCGCCGCTGCCGGAAACGACGCCGGAGAACTCCAGGCCGTCGGCGCCGGCGATACCTACGTCGCCGGTGATGGTGGAACCTGCGCCGAGCGTGATGGCGTTATCCAGCGCGATGCCGGGCGACTGTCCCCTGACCACCGCCGTTGCACCGCTCGCCAGGTCGATACCGCCGATGATCTGGCCGCCGTTGAATACGGCCAGCGCGTTGTCGGTGCCGTGGAACTGGATCGCCAGTGCGGTGCTGCCGTCGCTATTGAGTCCGCCGCTGATGATGCCGTCCGGTCCATTGACGACGGTATTGCCGCCCCAGGTCATGACGCCGACGCCACCCTGACCGCCGACGGCGCCCGCACCGCCGGTGATGCTGCCATCGTTCTGCAACGTGGCGTTCAGGCCGACCAGGTTGACACCCGTGCCGCCGGTGCCGCCCTGCGCGGAGTGGTCGAACGTGGAGGTACCGGCCGCCGCGCCGGCGCCACCGGTCACGGTGCCGCTGTTGGTGGCCGACGTGTCATGGCCGAGCACCAGCAGGCCATCGCCGCCCGCGCCGCCGCCGCCGTTGTTGCCGCCGCCACCGCCCGCGCCACCGGCGCCGCCGATGATCTGGCCGGCGATCTGGATGTCGGCGAAGTTCGAGCTTGCCAGCACGCCCGCGCCACCGCCGCCACCGCCGGCGCCATTGCTCTGGTCGCCGCTGGTGCCATTGCCGCCCACGCCACCGGCGCCGCCCACCGCCGTCCCACCGGCCTGCACGTTCAACTGCGTGCCGGTAAACGACACGCCCGCACCGCCGCCGCCACCGCCGCTGGAGAAATTGAAGCCGTCGGCGCCGGCTGCGCCGCTGCCGCCGGCTGTGGTCGTCGTAATGTCGAGCACGCCGCCACCGGAAGTGCCGACGCTGCCGCCGCTGCCGCCGGCGCTTGCGCCCGCCGCGCCGGCGCCACCCGTGCCGTTCGCGGCCGCCGGCGAACCGACGACCTGATCCGTGTTGCCGGTACCGCCATTGAAGACGCTCGCGCCGCCGCCGCTGCCATTGCCCGCGCCGCCGCCACCGGTGCGCTGGGTAATACCGGCGCCGCCGGCCGCGCTGCAGGAGGGCACGTCGCCTGTACCGCAGGCACCCCAGGCCGCCGAGGAAACCATCGCCAGGCCCATGGCCAGCACCAGCGGACGCAAGCGCGGCGCGATGCTCACGGTGCCAGCACCGGACACCCTGCTACTTGAGCGTGCCAGTTCCGAAGCCACTTGCGGCAGGCGGAGCGAACGGTTCCAGACAAGCCGGTAGATGCGATTCATAGCGGTACCCCTGTTTATTGGCCGGTCGACCAAGTGCGCTTGCGCAACGGATGGTAAGCCCTGGCGGATGACATAGACCGATCGTTCGGGAGGCGCTTTCTACACGAAGGCCCGCGCATGGCGCGCGAACGGAACCGAACTGCAGCAGACAAATCTTCGCGCCACGCGATGGAAACGAGTTCCATCGACGTCCCCTAGCGATAGCTCCAGAATCCCCTTGAATTCGACGTTGCGCCGCACCTTCCGCCGGTTGGAAAGACGTCGCCCCCTTGTCGGGCCAGCGGCCGGGCTGCCGTTATCCGTGGCGCCTGTTCGCCGACTCGCGTGGCGTATGGTGCCCGCGCGCGCACGACCCGGCAATGCTACTTCCGGCCGGGGTGCGCCAGGCTCCCCTTGCCCGCCTAGACATCGCCACGCCGCTGTAACCTGCCCGGCCCACCCTGCCCGGCATTCCCCGGCAGGATCTTGTGCGCGTGCGTTTCCGTACTTCATCGACCGCTTTCACACTGCCTCCGATGGCGGTCAACCTGCTCGCGGGCGGCGCCGCTTTTCTCGCCTATGCGTCGATGTATGCATTCCGCAAGCCGTTCACGGCGGCGGAGTTCGAAGGCATGCATTTCGCCGGCGTCGATTACAAAGTGTGGCTGGTGATCGCCCAGGTGTTCGGCTACATGCTGAGCAAGGTGCGCGGCATCACCTGGATCGCGCAGATGCAGCGGCACAGCCGCGCCCGCGCGCTGGTCGGGCTGATCGGTTTCTCCTGGATCGCCCTGCTCGGTTTCGCACTGCTGCCGGCGCCATGGAATATCGCCTGCCTGTTCCTCAACGGCCTGCCGCTGGGCATGGTGTGGGGCGTGATCTTCGGCTATCTCGAAGGCCGCCGCGGCACCGAGCTGATGGCTGCCTGCATGTGCGCGAGTTTTATCGTCGGTTCCGGCGTGGTGAAGTCGGTGGGCACCTGGCTGATGGTGCGCCATGGCGTGAGCGAGTTCTGGATGCCGTTCGCCACCGGCCTGCTGTTCGTGCCGCCGCTGTGCCTGTCGGTATGGCTGCTGGAACGCCTGCCCGCGCCGGATGCCGGCGACGTGGCCGAACGCCATGCGCGCGTGCCGATGGACGCGGCCACGCGCCGCGCCTTTCTCGCGCGCTTCCTGCCGGGCGTGGCGATGATCGTGGCGGCCTATGTGGCGCTGACCGTGGCGCGCGATTTCCGCGACAACTTCGCCGCGGAGATCTGGGCGGACCTGGGCCGCGGCGGCGACGCTTCCGTTTTCACCGCCACCGAAGTGCCGATCGCCATCGCCGTGCTGCTGATCACCGCCGCCACCATGAGCGTGCGCGACAACTTCCGGGCGCTGATGCTCAACCACGTACTGATCTTCGCCGGCTTCGCCACGGCCATGCTCGCCACCTGGCTGCACGGGCGCGGGCTGATCAGTCCGCTGGGCTGGATCGGCGGCAGCGGCTTCGGTCTGTATCTGGCGTACGTGCCGTACAACAGCACTTTCTTCGAGCGGATGCTGGCGGCGTTCCGCGTCACCGGCAATGTGGGCTTCGTGATGTATATCGCCGATGCGAGCGGCTATATGGGCAGCGTGGCGGTGATCCTGGCCAAGCAGTTCGGCGGCATGCATCTGTCCTGGGCAGCGTTCTATGCGCAGACGGTGGTGCTGCTGTCGACCTTCGGCATGCTGGTGACCCTGGTGTCGGCGGCATATTTCCGCGCCAAGGCGCGTCGGCGCCTGCCTCTGGGCGTGCCCGCGCCGGCCTGAGGCGCGCCAATTGGCTATGATCGGCCGCTCCCCACCTGCATCAGGAGTGTGCCGTGCGCTTACGTACCGCCTGTTGTCGTGCCTTTGCCGCCTTGCTGTTGGCCGGTGTTGCCCACGCGGCTGATGCGCCTGCCGGCGTGCGTTATCTCGATCCGGCCGGCTTATCCAAGCCCACGGGATACACGCATGTGGTGGACGTGCCGGCCGGCGCGCGCACGCTTTATCTTTCCGGCCAGATCGCGCTGGACGCGAAAGGCAACCTGGTCGGGTCCGGCGATTTCGCGGCGCAGGCGATGCAGGTGTTCGCCAATATCGATACCGCGCTGAAGGCGTCCGGTGCGAGCTTCCGCAATGTGGTGAAGCTCAATATGTATGTCACCGATATGACGCAGCTGAAGGCATTGCGCGCGGCGCGCGACAAGTACATCGATGCGCAGCATCCGCCGGCGAGTACGCTGGTGGAGGTGAGCAAGCTGGCGCGTGAGGGCTTGTTGCTCGAAGTTGAAGCGACAGCCGTCCTGCCCTAGCTCCTAGCCCCTCTCCCATCGGGAGAGGGGTTGGGGTGAGGGTTCGGGCGAAGTGGTGCGTCCCACTCCGCCCGAACCCTCATCCGGCTGCCGCCACCTTCCTCGCTCCTCAGAGCCGCGCACATCCCTGTGCGCTCCCCGCGTGCTCCCGAAGGGAGAAGTATCCAAGCGGCAGCGGCGTCATCAAGCCGTTTCCTTTTCCTTGATCGCATCCAGCAACAACGCCCCCGCATCCGCCAGGTTGCCATCGTTGCGTATCACCATCGTCCCCGGCGGCGCATGCCACGCCTCGGCACGATCGAGCCTGACCGTGATGTCCTCCATGCTCTCCCGCCCTCGCGCAACCAGCCGCGCCGCCATCACCTCGCGGCTGGCGGTAATCACCACCGGCCGCAAGCTGGGAAACCGCTCGCGCGCCTGCGCATAAGCCGCACGCGAGCCGTTCACCAGCACATCCGCCTCGCGCGTCAGCCACTGCTCGATTTCGCGCCCCACGCCATAACGCAGTCCATGCGCCTGCCAGGTCAGCACGAACAGCCCACGCCGCTCGCGCGACTCGAATTCTTCCACGCTCAGCGCCACATGATTCTCACCGCCCGCATGCGCCGGCCGGGTGATATAGCGATGCGCGCACACCACGCCGTGCGAAATCCCATGCTCGCGCACCCAGCCCAGCACGCTGTCCTTGCCGGCGCCGGACGGCCCCATCACGTAGAACAGCCGCCCGCTCATGCGCGCCCCGCCAGCGCGATGCGCTCGACCAGTTCGAAATCCGCACCTGGCGACGGCTCGCGGCACAGCGCCAGCGCATCGATCGATGCCGCCGGCAACGCCGCCGCGCGCGGCGCCAGCCACGCGCGCATGGCCTGTTCTTCGGCGGCCGCCGCGGGCGCGGCCAGGGTCATATGGAAACGGTAGCGGTCCAGCACGTAGGGGTACCCGTGGTTATGCAGATAAGCGAGCTCCACCGCGTCGAGGCCGTCGGCGCGCTTGCGCAGCGCCTCGGCCGCCAACGGCGCGCGGAGGTTGTCGGTGGCCTGGAGGCAAGCGGCGGCGAGCGCATCGATGGCAGCGGTGTCGCCCGCGGGACGCAGGGCGAGAAAACCAGCGAGGCGATCCAGCCGCAGCGGCAGGACGAAGGCGGCATGCTCGCGCGCGACTTTGACAAGCGCGCTACAAAGATCGGCATGGTCGTGGCCCGGGGTCAGCGCCAGCGGCGCGCGCAGGGTCGCGTGCCAGCCATAGCGGCGGGCGTCGGCGAGCAGTTCGTCGCGCCGCGTGCCATCCAGCCCTTCGAGCTCCGTGCCGGCCAGCCAATCGGCACCGAAACGCCCCAGCGGGCTGTCCGCCTCCGGGCAGTAATAGATCGCGTAGCGCATCAGTCGTCCGCCATCAGCACCAGCTGCACCCAATCGCCTGAGAAACGGGTGATGCCGTACTGCACCGGCACGCCGCGGGTGTCGGCATTGATCGACTGCACATGCAGGATCGGGCGGTTGGCCTGCGTCTTCATCAGGCGCGCAGTCTCGCCTTCCGGCAGGCGCGCCGAGACGCGGGTGTGCTTGCGCACGTAATCGTTGACGCCGAACTCGGCCAGCGTGCGCGTCACCGACTGCAGGCGCCGGTATACCGCCGGCAGGCCGGGAAAACGCGCAGCGGGGAAATACGCGGTGGAGTGGTCGACCACATGGCCGTCGGCATGGCTGAGCGTATCGATGCGGTAGACGTATTCGTTGCGCGCCAGCCCCAGCGCTTCGGCCACCGGCGCGGGCGGATGATCGCGGGTGTCGGCGAGAAACTCGATATCCGTGTCCACGTTGAGGTTGCGCATGTTCTGGGTGAAGCGCGTACGCCGGCTGATCGCGTAGTCCAGCGTGTGCTCGCGCACGAAGGTGCCGCGCCCCTGCTCGGTGCGCACCAGGTTGCGCTGCTCCAGCGCGGCGATCGCGCGCCGCACCGTGTGCCGGTTCACCCCGAAGCGCTCGGCCAGCTCGTGCGCCGATGGCAGCTGCTCGCCCTGGCGCACCCGTCCCTTGAGGATGTCGTCGGCGAGGATGTCGCCGATCTGGCTCCACAGCGCCACGCCGCGCCCGCGTTCGATCCCGCTCATACCACTGCCCTCACCTGTCTATTGCCCGTCACGGAGGCGGCACGCGGCACTGCTGCAATGTCGCCTCGACGGAACGGGGCACTGCGCCCCGGCCTGTCTAGATAACTAGACCTTTGTGACAAACCCGGGAACGGACATGGACACCTCCAGCCACCTGGCGCGCGCGCAGTGGATGTCGCTGCTGGCGCAAGCCGAACCGGCCGAACTGGCCCAAGCGATGGCGCCCTATGCGGCGCCGCCTGACGCGATCTGGCTGCGCCCCGCGCAGACCGGCCTGTACATGCTGCGCGGCCGCATCGGCGGCACCGGCGCGCGCTTCAACCTGGGCGAGGCCAGCGTGACCCGCTGCAGCGTGCAGATCGGCGCCCACGTCGGCCACGCCTGGGTGCGCGGCAGCGATGTCCGCCATGCGGAACTGGCCGCCTGCGCCGATGCCTGGCTGCAGGACCATGCGCGCCATGCCCGGCTCGAAGCGCAGGTGCTGGCGCCGCTGCGCGCCTCCCGGCACGCACGCCGCGACGCGGCCAGCCGCAAGGCCGCCGCCAGCAAGGTCGAGTTCTTCACCGTGGTGCGGGGGGAATGATGCTCGCCGCCTTCGCCGACCCCGTCTTCGACAGCCAGCGCAACTTCCGCGAGCTGCTGCAGGCCATGGCGCGTCCGGGCACGCCGCGCGCGCTGCCGTCGCTGCCGCCCTCGCCCGCACCGGCCACGCCGGAAGCCATGGCCGTCCTGCTCACGCTGTGCGACCAGGCAACACCCGTGTGGCTGCAGGCCAGCCATCCCGGGTTGGCGCAACACCTGCGCTTCCATGCCGGCACGCCCCTGGTGGACGCAGCGGTCGCCGCCGACTTCGCCTTGATCACCGATGCCGCCGCGATGCCTTCGCTCGATGCATTCGCGCTCGGCGATCCGCGCTACCCGGACCGCTCCACCACGCTGATCGTGCAGGTCGGCGCGCTGCGCCCCGGCACCGGCGCGCGCTTTGCCGGCCCCGGCATCCGCGACACCGCCCGCTGCGCCATCGATGGCCTGCCGGAACGCTTCTGGCGCGAGCGCGCGGCGCTGGCCGCGCGGCTGCCGCTGGGCGTGGACTGCTTCTTCGTCGCCGCGCGGCAGGTGCTCGCGCTGCCGCGCACGACCCGTCTGCTGGAGGACTGAATGTACGTAGCCGTGAAAGGCGGCGAACGGGCCATCGCCCGTTCGCTGGAACTGCTCGCCGAAGCGCGCCGGGGCGATCCGGCGGTGGCCGAGCTGGAGCTGGCGCAGATCCGCCAGCAGCTGCGCCTGGCCGTGGCGCGGGTGATGCAGGAAGGTTCGCTGTACGACGAAGAGCTGGCCGCGCTGGCGATCCGCCAGGCCGCGGGCGATCTGCAGGAAGCGATCTTCCTGCTGCGCGCCTACCGCACCACGCTGCCGCGCTTCGGCTATAGCGAACCGCTGGAAACCGCGGCGATGCGCGTGCGCCGCCGTGTCTCGGGCACGTTCAAGGACATCCCCGGCGGCCAGGTGCTGGGGCCGACCTACGACTACACGCAGCGCCTGCTCGAATTCGGCAACGAAGCGATCGGCGTGTGCGCGCCGGCAGAACAGCCGCTGCCGGAAGGCATGCCACGCGTGCTCGACCTGCTTGATGCCGAAGCGCTGATCGAACGCGCCGAACCCGGCGACGATGCGGAGCCGGCCGATCTCACCCGCGATCCGCTGATGTTCCCCGCCGACCGCGCGACGCGCCTGCAGAACCTTGCGCGCGGCGACGAAGGCTTCCTGCTCGGCATGGCGTATTCCACCCAGCGCGGCTATGCGGAAAGCCATCCGTTCGCCGGCGAAATCCGCATGGGCGAGGTGGACGTGCTGATCTGCCCCGAAGAACTCGGCTTCCCCATCGCCATCGGCGAAATCACCTTGACCGAGTGCCAGATGATCAACCAGTTCCACGGCGGCAACGGCACGCCGCCGCAGTTCACCCGCGGCTACGGCCTGAGCATGGGCGAAGGCGAGCGCAAGGCGATGGCGATGGCCCTGGTCGACCGCTCGCTGCGCTGCGCCGAGCTGGGCGAAGCGGCGCATGCGCCGGCGCAGGACCAGGAATTCGTGCTCTCGCATACCGACAACGTCGAAGCCTCCGGCTTCGTGCAGCACCTGAAGCTGCCGCATTACGTGGATTTCCAGGCCGAGCTGTCGCTGCTGCGCACCCTGGCCGCGCAGGCGCGCGACACGGCCACGGAGGAACCGGCATGAGCACCGCCTACAACTTCGCCTTCCTCGACGAAAACACCAAGCGCATGCTGCGCCGCGGCCTGCTCAAGGCGGTGGCGATTCCCGGCTATCAGGTGCCGTTCGGCAGCCGCGAGATGCCCCTGCCCTATGGCTGGGGCACGGGCGGCATCCAGCTCACCGCAGCCCTGCTCGGTCCGGACGATGTGCTGAAGGTGATCGACCAGGGCGCCGACGACACCACCAATGCGGTGAATATCCGCCGCTTCTTCGCCCGCGTGGCCGGCGTGGCCACCACCGAGCGCACCGCCGAGGCCACCCTGATCCAGACCCGCCACCGTATTCCTGAAACACCGCTGCGCGAAGATCAGGTGCTGGTGTTCCAGGTGCCGGAGCCCGAACCGCTGCGCACCCTGGAGCCGCGCGAGGCCGAAACGCGCAGCTTGCATGCGCTGGCCGACTACGGATTGATGCACGTGAAGCTGTACGAAGACATCGCCCGCTATGGGCATATCGCCACCAGTTACGACTATCCGGTGCTGGTCGACGGCCGCTATCTCGCCTCGCCTTCGCCGATTCCAAAGTTCGACAACCCCAAGCTGGATGGCTCGCCGGCGCTGATGCTGTTCGGCGCGGGGCGCGAGAAGCGGCTGTATGCGATCCCGCCGTATACCCGCGTGGAAAGCCTGGCTTTCGACGATCACCCGTTCGAGATCCAGCGCTGGGAACATGTGTGCGCGCTGTGCGGTTCGGACGAAAGCTACCTGGACGAAGTGGTGGTGGACGATCGCGGCACGCGGCTGTTCGTATGCTCCGACACCGACTACTGCGCTCAGCGCCGCGACGCCGCGGTGGCCAGCGAAGAGAACGCGGAGGCGGCCGCATGAGCGCCTTGCTGCAAGTCCGCGGACTCAGCCGCCGCTACGGCGCGCGTATCGGCTGCGCCGAGGTCAGCTTCGATCTGCATCCGGGCGAGCTGCTGTGCATCGTCGGCGAATCCGGCTCGGGCAAGTCGACCCTGCTCAATGCGCTGGCCGGCCGCCTGGCGCCTGATGCAGGCAGCCTTCGCTACCGCCAGCGCGACGGCAGTTGGCTGGAACTGGGTGCGCTGGACGAAGCGAATCGCCGCCGCCTGGCGCGCGAGGAATGGGGCTTCGTCACGCAGAATCCGCGCGATGGCTTGCGCCTGGACGTCAGTGCCGGCGCGAATGTCGCCGAGCGCCTGATGGCGCTGGGCGAGCGCAACTATGCCGAGCTGCGCGCCACCGCGAGCGCATGGCTGGAACGCGTGGAGATCGATCCGGCGCGCATCGACGATGCGCCGGGCGCGTTTTCCGGCGGCATGCAGCAGCGCCTGCAGATCGCGCGCACGCTGGTCACGCGGCCACGGCTGGTGTTCATGGACGAGCCGACGGCCGGCCTGGACGTGTCGGTGCAGGCGCGCATCCTGGATCTGCTGCGCCGGCTGGTCACCGAGCTGGATCTGGCCGCGGTGATGGTCACCCACGATCTCGCCGTGGCGCGCCTGCTCGCCGCGCGCACCCTGGTGATGCAGCGCGGCCGCGTGGTGGAAAGCGGGCTGACCGACCAGATCCTGGACGATCCGCAGCATCCCTATACCCAACTGCTGGTTTCCTCGGTGCTGACCACATGAGCGCAATCCCTATGCCTGCGCTCGAACTGCGCGGCCTGACCAAATCCTTCGAACTGCACCAGCAGCACGGCACGCGCCTGGACGTGCTCGACGCGGTGGATCTGACCCTGCATGCCGGCGAATGCGTCGCCCTGGCCGGCCCTTCCGGCGCGGGCAAGAGCACGCTGCTGCGGGTGATCTATGCCAACTACCGGCCCAGCCAGGGCGCGGTGCGCGTGCGCCACGACGGCCACTGGCTGGATCTGGCCAACGCCACGCCGCACGAAGTGCTGGCGGTGCGCCAGCGCACGCTGGGCTATGTCAGCCAGTTCCTGCGGGTGATTCCGCGCGTGCCGGCGCTGGATATCGTGGCCGAGCCGCTGCTGCTGGCCGGCACCGCGGCGGATGAGGCGCGCGAACGCGCCGGCGTGCTGCTGCAGCGGCTGAATGTGCCGGCGCGGCTGTGGTCGCTGCCGCCGGGCACCTTCTCCGGCGGCGAGCAGCAACGCGTAAACATTGCGCGCGGCCTGATCGTGCCGCGTCCGGTGCTGCTGCTGGACGAACCCACCGCCTCGCTCGACGCCGCCAACCGCGAGGTGGTGGCCGGCTTGCTGGAGGAAGCGCGCCGCGCCGGCGCGGCCATCCTCGGTATCTTCCACGATGAAGACATGCGCGACCGCGTCGCCACCCGCCTTTTCCCCATGCGCCCGCTGGCGCCGAACTGACCCCCTGGCCACCCCATGACCGACCTGGTACTCACCAACGCCAACCTCGTGCTCGACGACCGCGTGCTGCACGGCACCCTGATCGCGCGCAACGGCTTTATCCGCCTGATCGACGAAGGCCCGACGCAGGCGCCCGGCGCGATCGATTGCGAGGGCGACTACGTCATCCCCGGCCTGATCGAGCTGCATACCGACAATCTGGAAAAGCACCTGATGCCGCGCGCCGGCGTGCTGTGGCCGGCGCTGCCGGCGGTGCTCACGCATGACGCGCAGGTGATCGCGGCCGGCATCACTACTGTGTTCGATGCGCTGTCGGTGGGCGACCTGGAAGAAGAAAGCGTGCGCATCGAAACGCTGCGCGGCACCTACGACGCCATCCTCGCCGGCCAGGCCAGCGGCGCGCTGCGCGCCGACCATTGGATCCATCTGCGCTGCGAGCTGGCCTATCCGCGCCTGATGGAAGCGCTGGAACCGCTGATGCGCCATCGCAGCGTGCGGCTGGTGTCGCTGATGGATCACACGCCGGGGCAGCGGCAGTACCGCGATATCGGGCAGTACCGCAAGTACTACAGCAAGAACCGCATGACCTGGACCGAAGAGGAGTTCGCCGAGGTGGTGCGCAAGCGCACCGAGCAGCAGGCGGCCTACAGCGCGCGGCATGAGCAGGCGGTGCTGGATCTGGCCAGGGATCACCAGGCGATCCTGGCCAGCCATGACGACACCGATACCGCGCAGGTGGAACATGCGCACCGCATCGGCGTGCGCATCAGCGAATTTCCCACCACCAAAGAAGCCGCGGATGCGGCGCGCAAGCTCGGCCTCGCCACCGTGATGGGTGCGCCCAATGTGGTGCGCGGCGGTTCGCATTCCGGCAACGTGGCCGCGCTGGAACTGGCGCGCAGCGATCGGCTGGACATGCTGTCTTCCGACTATGTGCCCGCGAGCCTGCTGCATGGCGCCTTCCTGCTGCATACGCAGGCGGGCTGGTCGATGCCGCGGGCGATGGCGACGGTGTCGGCGAATCCGGCCACGGCGCTGGGTTTCAGCGACCGTGGCTCGCTGCGTGCGGGGTTGCGCGCGGATCTGGTGCGGATGCGGTCGATGGATGGGTTGCCGATCGTGCGCAATGTGTGGGTTGGCGGCGCCACGGCGTTCTGACGACCGGCCCCCTCTTTCCTCCGGGAGAGGGTTTTAGCGCTTGCCCCATCCATATAAGAATCATTATCATTTACGGGATCACCTCCCCGTAGCACGCCAAGTCGCCCCGCCGACCCAGCCGCTCCCATCCATTGGCGTCTCCCGTGCGGAGACGCCGTGCTCAAGGACGCTCCTGTGGCCGGCAACACCGCTGTCGTTTCTCCCCTCCCCCTGCGCCTGCTCAGCCTGGCCTGCCTGCTGGCGTTCGCCGCGCCGGTGCTCGCTACGGAACAGCCCCCGCCGGCCACCGACAGCGACGCCAAGAACCCGCGCCGCGTCACCACCCTCGAAGGCGTCAGCGCCACCGCCACGGTCGACGATCACGGCTACACCGTCCCCGCGGCCAGCGGCGCCACGCGCCTGCCGCTGTCGCTGCGCGAGACGCCGCAGTCGGTCAGCGTGATCACGCGTGCGCAGATGGACGATTTCGGGCTGAACAACATCAACGACGTGCTCGGCCGCACCACCGGCGTCAACGTCGAGAAGATCGAAACGGACCGCACCTACTACACCGCGCGCGGCTTCGACATCACCAACTTCCTGACCGACGGCCTGGGCATGCCGTTCGCCAACGGCGGCCAGGAAGGCGATATCGACACCGCCATCTACGACCATATCGAAGTGCTGCGCGGCGCCAATGGCCTGTTGTCGTTCACCGGCAATCCCTCGGCCACCATCAACTTCGTGCGCAAGCGCCCGACCGCCGATCTGCAGGGCAGCGTGGGCGCCACGGTGGGCAGCTGGAACAACCGGCGGCTGGATGGCGATCTGTCGGGCGCGCTGAACGCGTCGAACAGCGTGCGCGGCCGCGTGGTGCTGGCGGACCAGCAGAGCGACAGCTATCTGGACCGCTATCAGATCCGCAAGAAAGTCGCCGCCGGCATGCTCGAAGCGGACCTGACGCCGAACACGCTGCTCTCCGCCGGCATCACCTGGCAGAAGAATTCGCCGAAGAGCCCGATGTGGGGCGCGCTGCCGCTGTACAACACCGATGGCACGCCCACCGATTATCGGCGCTCCACCAGCACGGCCGCCGACTGGTCGCGCTGGAATATGAGCAATACGCAATCCTATCTTTCGCTCTCGCACGACTTCTCCAACGGCTGGAGCGTGAAGGCCGCGCTCAACTACCGCCGCCTGGTCGGCGCCAGCGAGCTGTTCTACGTCTACGGCACGCCGGATGCGGCCACGGGCCTGGGCCTTTTCAGCTACCCCTCGCAATACGACAGCACGGAAAAGCAGTACTACGCCGACCTCTACGCCAGCGGCCCGTTCTCGCTGGGCGGACGCGAACACGAACTCGTGCTCGGCATCAACGCGGGCAAGAGCGACGTCGACCAGCTCTCCGGCTACTCCGCCGATATCGGCACCGCGCTGCCGCCGCTATGGGACTGGGACGGCCGCTACACCAAGCCCGCCTTCAACGCCTATTACAACAGCGCGCAGTTCCACATACGCCGCCGCAGCGCCTATGCCACCGCGCGCTGGAACCTGGCCGACTCGCTGAAGCTGATCACCGGCGCCACCCTCACCCATATCCGCAGCACCGGTCAGAACTACGGCGTGCCGCACGCGTACGAGAAGACCAAGGCCACGCCCTTCGTCGGCGCGGTGTACGACCTCGACGCGCACTATTCGCTGTATGCCAGCTACGCCAAGCTGTTCAATCCGCAGACCGAAGTGGACATCAACAACCGCGTGCTGCTGCCGGTCACCGGCGACAACCTCGAAGCCGGCGTCAAGGGTGCTTGGCTGGACGATCGCGTCAACGCCTCGTTCGCGCTGTTCCGCTCGCGCCAGAACAGCTATGCCGAGTCGATGGGCATCAACCCCGCTACCGGCCAGAACTACTACCGCGGCATCAACGCCACCTCCACCGGCTACGAATTCGATCTCTCCGGCAGCATCACGCCGAACTGGGACGCCAGCGCCGGCATCACCCAGCTCGGCATCGAGGACGACCGGGACCGCAACGTGCGCACCTACGTGCCGCGCCGCATGCTGCGCATCAACACCACCTATCGGTTGCCGTGGATTCCGGGCCTGAAGGTCGGCGGTTCGCTGCGCTGGCAGGACCGCATCGTGCGCGACCAGCTCGCGCTCGACACGCAAGGCCGCGAGATCTACACCACCCAGGGCAGCTACGCGCTGCTGGGCCTGATGGCGCGCTACGACTTCGATCCGTCCTGGAGCGCCACGCTCAACCTCGACAACCTCACCAACCGCAAATACATCACCAGCCTGTACTGGGCGCAGGGCTATTACGGCGCGCCCACCAGCTGGCAGTTGAACCTGACCTACCGGTTCTGACGCATGGTGCCTGCCGCTCTCCTGCTGTGTTTCGCCAGCGCGCTGCTGCTCTACCTGGCCAGCCCGCAGCAGCGCCTGCGCAAGGCGCCGTTGCCGGCGTGGATGCGTGTGGCGGCGCTGGCGTTCGCGGTGAGCGGCGCAGGGGCGTGGATCGATGTGCTCAGCGTCGGCGCGGGCGTGTTCACCGCGCTGACCGCGCTGATGCTCGGCTGGGTCGGCCTGCCCTATGTCGCGTGGTATGTCGGACGCGAGGAGCGGCGATGATCGCGCGCTGTCTCGCCGGCACCGTGCTCGGCTTCCCGCTGTCGGGCCTGCTGCTGGCGCTGTGCCTGTTCTGGCTGCCCGGCCATGGCCAGGACTGGCTGATTCCCGTGCTGCTGCTGTTCTTCCCGCTGTGGGTGGGCGTGATGGCGGGCAGCTATATGTTCCGCAGTGGCGCACGCGCCTGGCTGGCGCTGGGCGCGGCCAACGGCGCGGTGTTCGCTGCGCTGTGGCTGTCGCGCCATCTGGCCGGCGGCTGAGGCTCGCATGAAATCGTCCACCATCCGCACCTTCCAGACCGTCCACACCTGGGCCGGCCTGCTCGCCGGCTTCGCGCTGTTCGTGGCGTTCTATGCCGGCGCGCTCACCGTATTCCACCACGATATCGCGCAGTGGCAGAGCCCGCCGTGGCGCAGCGAGCCGGCGCGCGATGTCTCCGTGCAGACCATGATCGACCGGCTGCTCGCGGCGCATCCGAAAGCCGCCAAGGATTTCGGCATCGTGCTGGCGCCGCCCGGCACCGCGCAGGGTCCCTACGCCTACTGGAACGACGGTGAGGAACACTTCGCCACCGCCGACAGGCTGGACCGCCCCACCGGCGACGAAGGCGCCACCCGCGGCAACCTGGCCGACTTCGTCTATGCGCTGCACGATTCGCTGGGCATTCCGGTGGTCGGCCTGTACCTGATGGGCATCGTCAGCGTGATCTACGGGCTGGCGCTGATTTCCGGCCTGCTGATCCATCTGCCGCAGCTGCTCGGCGATCTGTTCGCGCTGCGCCCCGGCCGCAATCTCAAGCGGCTGTGGCAGGACGCGCACAACGCGATCGGCGTGCTGAGCCTGCCGTTCCATATCATCTTTGCGGTGACCGGCGCGCTGATGTGCCTGTTCGTGCCGCTGTTCGCCGCGCTCAACCTGATGGCCTTCGACGGCAAGCTGGGCGATGCCTTTGCCAAGGCGATCAGCACCGCGCCTGCGGTGCAGGCGGCGGGGCGGGCGGCGCCGATGCTGTCCGCCGAGGCGCTGATCGAACGCGCGCGCGCCTCGGCGCTGTCGACCGGCGTGAGCGCTTTCGAACCCGATTACGTGCACTACGACAACTATGGCGACGCCAACGCGCTGGTGCAGGTGCGCGGCGTTTCGCAACGAACGCTGGGCACCTACGGCACCATCGCGCTGAATGGCGCCACCGGCGAGGTGCTGGAACAGCATGTGGGCAAGACGCAGAGCGCCAATGCGCTGACCAATTCCTCGATGTATGCGCTGCATTTCGGCAACTTCGGCGGGCGCGCGGTGCAATGGCTGTATTTCCTGCTCGGGCTGGCCGGCGCCTTCCTGTTCTATTCGGGCAACCTGCTGTGGATCGAATCGCGCCGCAAGCGGCGCCACAGCGAACAGCCGCGCAAGACGCTGGTGATGGCGCGCGCCAGCCTGGGCGTGTGCCTGGGCAGCTGCCTGGGCATCGCCGCGGCGTTCGCGGCGACGATGATCGCGCAGCGCCTGGCGATCGATCCGGCCGTGCCGCAGCAGGCGGCCTGCTATGGCGTGGTGGCGCTGGCCGTGGCGTATGCCTGCCTGCGTCCGGTGGCGCGGGCGGCGGTGGAACTGCTGGCGGTCACCGCAGTGGCGCATGTGGCGGTGGCGCTCGCCGACCTGCTGCGCAACGCGTCGGCGTGGATCCAGCCGTGGACGCCGCAGTCGCTGGCGGTGCTGGGCGTGGATCTCACCGGCATCGCGCTGGGCGTGGGCTTCGCCTGGCTGGCCCGGGCGAGCTGGAAGCGCGCGCTGCGCGGCGATGCCAACAGCGTGTGGGCAGATGCGTCGGCGCGCGATGGGATCCGCGTCGAGGCGTAAGGCAGCGGTCTAGACAACTACCCCCGCCTGTCGCTTCCGCGCAGACAGGGCGCAACCACCCTGGATGAAGATGCGCACCGCCGCCGGCCTGTCGGCGCCGCCCATCTCACGTCCAAGGTTCTCCCGCCCATGAAGCCGTCCCGTACTCCGCTCTGCCTGGCGCTGCTCGCCGCGCTCCCGCTGCTGGCGCACGCCGCCGACGACCTGCCCCCGGCCGCCGACGCAGCAGCGGCGAAAGACGCCAAGGTCCTGGAAACCATTTCCGTGGTCGGCCAGAACGCCACCCGCCAGGTGCAGCAGATCGACAAGGCGCAGATCGACCAGGCCACGCCCGGCACCAGCCCGATCCAGATGCTGCAGAAGCTGCCCGGCGTGCATTTCGTTTCCAACGATGCCTTCGGCACCGACGAGTGGTCGCAGCGCATCAGCCTGCGCGGCTTCAACCACACCCAGCTGGGCTACACGCTGGACGGTATCCCGATGGGCAATACCGACTACCACTCCGGCGACGGCCTCAGCGTGACCCGCGCCTGGATCAGCGAGAACCTCGCCGAGCTGGAACTGGCGCAGGGCTCCGGCGCGCTCGGCACCGCCTCCACCAGCAATCTCGGCGGCACGGTGCAGCTCTACACCGACAACCCGGGTAGCCTGCCGGGTGTGCGGCTCAATGCCACCGGCGGTTCCTATGGCTTCAAGCGCGGCTATATCCGCGCCGACACCGGCAACCTCGGCGGCTTCAGCGCGTATGTCTCGGGCATGTACGTCGATGCGCCGAAGTGGAAGGGCGACGACGCGCAGACCCAGCGCCAGCTCAACACCAAGGCCATCTACGAATGGACCGGCGGCCGCATCACCGGCCTGCTCGATGTCACCCGCCGCGTGGAGCAGGCTTATCTGGACCTGTCGCTGGATTCGCTCAAGCGCTGCGGCTACAAGTTCGACTACCTTGCGCCCGACTGGCAGCGTTCGGTGGACATCGCCAACGGCAAGTACAGCGGCTGCGTGCAGAGCGCCGACGATACCTATTACAACGGCAACGGCATCCGCCAGGACGAGATCGGCTCGCTGAAGGGCGAGTTCTTTCTCACCGATCACCTGACCTTGAACGTGCAGCCGTACTACCACCACGATCTGGGCCAGGGCCACTGGTACGCGCCGGCCTCCGACCTGCCCTACACGCCCGGCCCCGGCGAGGCGCCGATCGCGCTGCGCCTGTCGCATTACCTGATGACGCGCGGCGGCATGGTCAATTCGCTGTCGTACGACCTGGGCGACCATCATCTCGAGGGCGGTTTCTGGTTCGAGAACAGCCACTACACCATCGCGCGCAGCTTCGAGCCCAATCCGCTGTCCGGCCCGATCAGCCAGCGCGAGATCTACGACACCTACTACCACACGCTGTTCCGCCAGCGCTTCATGACGCTGACGCGCCAGTGGTATCTGCAGGACACCTGGTCGCTGCTGGACGACACCCTGCGCATCGATGCGGGCTTCAAGGGCCATAACGTCACCACCAACGCCGTGGCCCTGCTGCCCGGCCGCGCCAGCGGTGCGCTGCAGGCGGACAGCGGCTTCCTGCCGCAGATCGGCGCCAACTACAAGTTCGGCGGCGGCTGGGAAGGCTTCGCTTCGTTCTCGATAAACCAGAACGCATACGAACCCGGCGCCAATGGCGCGTGGTCGTCGGATCAGAAGACCTTCGACAGCCTGCGCAATACGCTGCGCCCCGAGCGCTCCAGCAACAGCGAGCTGGGCCTGCGCTATGTCGACTCGACGGTGCAGTCTTCGCTCGCGCTGTACAACATCGACTTCAAGAACCGCCTGCTGGTGATCGTGCCTTGCGCCGGCGTGGTGAGCTGCCCCAACCAGATCGCCAACGTGGGCAAGGTCAACTCCAAGGGTGCGGAATTCACCTTCGTATGGCAGCCGCTGGACTCGCTGCGCTGGTTCAATTCGCTCACCTATAACGACTCCAAGTACAAGGACAACTACCTCGACGCCGGCACGGTGATCCACACCAAGAGCAAGACCGTGGTCGATTCGCCCAAGGAGATGTTCGCCAGCGAACTGCAGTACCGCTTCGGCGAATTCCGCGCCACGCTCGGCACCAAATACACCGGCGCGCGCTACTACACCTATGTCAACGACCAGCGCATCGCCGGCTTCTGGCTGTGGGACGCGGGCCTGTCGTGGGAACGCAAGAACGTCGGCTTCGCCAAGAACCTCAAGGTCTCGCTCAGCCTCAGCAACCTGCTCAACAAGAAGTACATCGCCACCATCGACAGCAACGGCTTCACCACCAGCGATCCGAACGGCACGTTCCAGTCGCTGCTGGTCGGCGCACCGCGGCAGGGCTTTCTGTCGGTGGACCTGAGCTTCTGAGCGAACCGGAGCACGGAGAGCCCCGGGGTTTTCCGTGCTTCATGCGGCACTGCACCCGATATAGACGTCTATTGCACATGTGCTTCACGTGCATAGAAAACGCCGATCGATCCGATCCAATCAATCAATTATTCATGGCTCCGCGCGGGGCATAGGCTCGACCGTGGCGGCTTCACGGCCAAGGGGGACGCGCCCGCCGCCAGGTACCCCAACCCAGGGAGAGCCCCATGAAACGCGCAACCGTAAAGCACGGTCGGCGACTCGCATTGGCGATCGCCGTGACGTTCGTCGTCTCCGGATCGGTGCTCGGCTGGCAGGCCGATCCTTCGCGCAAGCCGCCGCCCAGCAGCTATATGCCGGTGATCGAACCGGACTTCGCCACCACCATGCAACGCATGTCGCAGGCCAAGCCCGGCGTGATGCAGCGGCAGAAGAACCTGCTGCAGGAACGCTACGACCTTTCGGACAAGCCGGCCAAGGGCGTGACCATGTCGCGCGGCAAGCCGGTGCAGGAAGGCGTTCGCGTCAAGCTGAGATCAGGCACCAGCTGGCAGCAGCTCGCCGAGATGTCGCCGGACGACATCAAGAACAAGGATCTGTTTCCCGCCGGTTTCCTGCCCCTGCCCCATCCCAACCATCCTGAAGGCGGCATGGTGTTTCCGCATTTCGAGATCGAGCGGGTCAAGCAGCAGGACAACCGCGACCTCACCCGCTTCGACCTGGACTTCGATCTGCCGGATCACATCCTGCCGGAGTTTCCGCAAGCGATCTTCCTCAGCACGCGGCCGGATCTGGGCGATGTCTCCAAAGGCAAGCTGGTCACGCTGGACAACTATTACGAGCTGTTCAACGGCATCCTAAATCCCAAGCAGCTCGAAGGCCTGCGGCTGCTGGTAACGCCGTTCCCGCAGCAGCAGTTCAATGCCACCGGCGACCGGCGTTCGGCACGGCCCAGTCTTGGCGTGGCCTGTTTCGATTGCCATGCCAACGGCAGCACCAATGGCGCCACCCATCTGGTGGGTGACATCCGTCCGCAGGAGTTTCGCCACCGCATCGAGACGCCCGCACTGCGCGGCGTGAATATCCAGCGGCTGTTCGGCTCGCAGCGTGCGTTGAAGACGGTGGAGGATTTCACCGAGTTCGAGCAACGGGCGGCCTACTTCGACGGCGATCCGGTGATCGCCACCAAGAAGGGCGTGAATATCCTCGAGCGTGGCAGCCAGGTGCATTTCATGGCGGAATTCCAGGAAATCCTCGATTTCCCGCCCGCGCCGAAGCTGGCCTGGGACGGCAAGCTCGATCCGGCCAAGGCCAGCGAGCAGGAGTTGCGTGGGCAGGCGGTGTTCTTCGGCAAGGGGCAATGCGGCGGCTGCCATATGCCGCCCTATTACACCGACAACACCATGCACAACCTGCAGGCCGAGCGGTTCTTCAAGCCGCGCATGATCAACGGGATGATGGCCAGTGCGGATGGGGCGATCAAGACGTTCCCGCTGCGCGGGATCAGGGACACGCCGCCGTATCTGCACGATGGGCGGCTGCTGACGCTCGATGACACCGTGGAGTATTTCAACCTCGTGCTGGGGACGAAGTTGAATGAGCAGGAGAAGCAGGATCTGGTGGCGTTTATGCGCGTCCTCTAAGCCCCAACGTCGAGCCCCAACGTCCTGGCGAAGATGGATGCCGCGACGTTGGGGTTCGCTGCGCTCACCCCAACCTACGGCTGCGGCAATGCGTAAGCAATCAACGCATCCCCAAGCTTCGTCCCCAGCGACCCATGGCCACCCGCCATGATCACCACATACTGCCTCCCCGTCTGATCGGACACATAAGTCATCGGCGTCGCCTGCCCGCCCGCCGGCAATCGTGCCTGCCACAGCTGCTTGCCATTGCTCACGTCATAAGCACGCAGATAGTTGTCCAGCGACGCGCCCATGAAAGCCACGCCGCCGCCGGTAGTTATCATCCCGCCCAGGCTGGGCACGCCCAGCGGCAGCGGAATCGGCACCGGCGCGTTGTCCACCACCGTGCCGTTGCGATGCATCCACACCTTGCGCATCGTGCGCAGATCCACCGCCGCCACATAACCCCACGGCGGCGCCTGACAGGGAATGCCCAGCGGCGACAGCAGCGGCTGCAGGTCGACGGCGAACGGCGTGCCCTGCATCGGCTGCAGGCCGTGTTCGACGCCGGTCGAACCCTTGGCGCTCTTCGCTTCTTCTTTCTCGCGCGTGATCAGCCGCGAGACGAAGGCCATGTAGTTGGGATTGCCGATCAGCAGCTGCCGCGCCGGATCGACCGCGACGCCGCCCCAGTCGAACACGCCGTAGTTGCCCGGATACACCAGCGAGCCCTGTTCGGAAGGCGGCGTAAAGATGCCGTCGTAGCGCAGCCGCTTGAACTTGATGCGGCAGACCAGCTGGTCGTAGGGATTGGTGCCCCACATATCGGCTTCGCGCAGCGCACGCTCGGGCTTGAAGCTCAATTCGGAAAAGGGCTGCCTGGGCGAGGTGCGATCGCCGGTCGCGGCGCCCTGCGGCACCGGCTGCTCCGGCGCCGGCACGATCGGCCTGCCGTCGCGCCGGTCGAGTACATAGATATCGCCGCGCTTGGTCGAAGCCACCAGCGCCGGTACTTTGCCCTGCGGCGTATCGAGATCGACCAGGCTCGGCTGTCCGCCGATATCCATGTCCCACAGATCGTGATGCACGGTCTGGTAGACCCAGCGCAACTTGCCCGTGGCGATGTCCAACGCCACGATCGCGCTGTTGAAACGCTCGCCTTCCGGATAGCGATCGCCACCCCACATATCCGGCGTCTGGTTGCCCATCGGGATATAGACCAGGCCCAGCTTCTCGTCGACGCTGGACACGCTCCACGAATTCGGCGAGTTGCGCTTGTAATGCGCGCCGGCCGCCAACGGCTCGGTGCTGTCCGGATTCGCCGCATCCCAATTCCACAGCAGCTTGCCGCTGGTGATGTCGTAGCCGCGGATCACGCCGGAAGGCTCGTCGGTCGATTCATTGTCGATGACGCTGGCCGACACGATCAGCACGTTGCGCGTGACCACCGGCGGCGAGGTGGGATTGAGAAAGCCACGCCGCGTCATCGCCATACCCTGGTACAGGCCGATCACGCCGTGATCGCCGAAATCCGTGCAGGGCTGGCCGTTGTCGGCATTGAGCGCGATCACCGTGGCATCGGCCGTGGGCGCGAAGATGCGGCGCGGACAACTGTCGAAATGAATCGCCTCGGCGACCACGGCGCCCTTGGGCGTCGGCGGCGGCGCGGCCGGCGCCACGCCTTCCGCCGCGGCCTGCGCCGCATAGGCGCCGGAATCGTGATAAGCCACGCCGCGGCAGATCATGTGCTGATAGCCCTTGGCATCGCGGTTGATCTTCGGGTCGTAGCGCCAGCGCTCCTTGCCGGTGTCCGGATCCAGCGCGATCACGACGTTGTGCGGCGTGCACAGGTAGAGCAGCCCGTTGGCCTTGAGCGGCGTGACTTCGTTGGCGATCTCGGTGGGATCGCCGGGGCCTTTGAAGTCGCCGGTGTGGAAAGTCCATGCCACCTGCAGCTTGGCGACATTTTCCGGCGTGATCTTCGCGGCCGGCGCATAGCGATCGCCGTAGCCGGAACGGCCATAGGCAGTCCAATCGTTAGCTGGCGTGCCCGCGGCATCCGCCGACGGCGGCGCGCTCATGCTGGCTTCCGGCATCTCGCCCGCCAGCGTGTGGTAGTCGGTGAAATACGCCACCGCACCCACCGCCACACTCGCCGCCATCACCACCCACAGCGGCAGCGTGCCCGTGGCCCAGCGCAAGGCCGCCTCGGGATCCGGCTCGAGACGGCGCGACACCCACGGCACCAGCAGCCACGCGCCGAGCGCAAACCACACCGCAAGGCGCGGCACCAGTTGCCACCAGTCGAAACGCACCTCGTAGATCGCCCACAGCAAGGTGGCCAGCAACAGCAGCGCGTGCAGACCCAGCGCCAACCCGCTCCCTCGCCATGCCAGCCAGCCGGTGGCGATCAGCACCGCACCGGCCAGCACGTAATACGGTGAACCGCCGAGCACCAGCAGCCAGGCGCCGCCGGCCAGCAAGGCCAGCCCCAGAAGCACGAACACTGCCGCAGTGATCCACAGCGCAACGGCCGGTCGGGACTTCGTCTCCATTCGCTCTTCCCTTGTCGCGTATCGAACGGCGAAACAGCGCCCCATGGTTGACGAGCAACTGTTGGGGTTTCGTGACGCCAGGCGGATGCCTGCCGAGCTCGCCGACTATGCCGCATACCGCTGAACGCACACCGAGCCATGGCGTCATACCGCGGAAACACGCCGCCCCGCGCCGCTTTTTCGCGCAGGGGCGTGTTCCTCTATACTTGCCGCCCGTTGCCCCCGTAGCTCAGTTGGATAGAGCGTCCCCCTCCTAAGGGGAAGGTCGTACGTTCGAATCGTATCGGGGGCACCAATTCCAGAAGCTCATTTGTGCGCCGGCGAAGGCCACAGCCAGAGGGTGTCCAAGCGTGCACCTCGGTGTTGAGTTCCGCAGCGTCATCTGCCGCTCGCTCATTTCATGCACGCAATGTTTCCCCGTGCGGATGCCATGGCGGTTTGCCGGTTGTCGAAGAAATCGGCGGCGCCACGGCATACAAATACTTGTATATTTATATAAGTATTTGTATGCTGCCTTCATAACAACTGATACGCGTTATGAAGCAACTTTCATTTGTCGGCTCCGCTCTCGATGACCTGAAGCATTTTCCCGACGACGCCCGCAGCGATGCAGGCTATGAGCTCTACCGTATCCAGCAGGGGCTCGATCCGACGGACTGGAAGCCGATGAAAACCGTCGGCGCAGGAGTTCGCGAGATTCGGATCAAAGAAGCCGGCGGCATCTATCGTGTCTTCTATGTAACCGACATTGGCGATGAGATTTATGTCCTTCACGCGTTCACCAAGAAAACCGATAAAACGTCCCAGCACGACGTAGATATAGGCAGAACCCGCTACAAAGCGGTCACAAGGAAGTGATCGCAGCCACACATCCGTGAGCTGAAGCAGTACATCCCATACCAATACCCAGGTAGAAAAAAACCATGACCCGCGATGACACCACGATCACCCGCTCCAAGGGGAACGTGTTCGCCGACCTTGGATTCCCCGAGCCCGAAGCCACCGTCCTCAGAATGCGTGCAGAGCTCATGATCGCTATCGAGAAGATGATCGAAGACAAGCATCTCAATCAGACCGATGCGGCCAAGATCCTCAAGGTAAGCCAAGCCCGCGTTTCAGATCTGCGCCGCGGCAAGGCCGAGAAATTCAGCCTCGATATGCTCGTCACTTTCGCCGCCCGCATGGGCAAGGCCGTAGAACTCAAAGTCGCCTGACGATTCGGCTGCGGCCGGATTCGACCGTCTTTCCCACACCGTTCGAGCATTTCCGCTACCCGCGCGGCCATGGCGCGGCGCATCATTCGCTGATGCTACGGCCCCGGCTGCTAGAATTGCCGTTTTCCACCCATCCCACCGCGCCGCGAGGCGCCACGGTCCAGGAGCAAGCATGTCCCACGAAATCCTCAAGGCGCTCGGCATCGGCGCGGAGCATTCCGGCACCTATCTCGGCCAGGGCGAATGGTCCCGCACGTCGGACGCCGGCGCGCTGCAGCCGGTCAATCCGGCCACCGGCGAGGTGATCGGCACCGTGCACGCCTCCAGCGTCGCGGACTACGAAACCATCGTCAAGCGCGCCCAGGAAGCCTTCAAGACCTGGCGCACCACCCCGGCCCCGCGCCGCGGCGAAGCCGTGCGCCTGTGCGGCGAGGCGCTGCGCAAGCACAAGGACGCGCTGGGTTCGCTGGTCGCGCTGGAGATGGGCAAGATCAAGCCCGAGGGCGACGGCGAAGTGCAGGAGATGATCGACATCGCCGACTTCGCGGTAGGCCAGAGCCGCATGCTCTACGGCTACACCATGCATTCGGAGCGCCCCGGTCACCGCATGTACGAGCAGTACCACCCGCTGGGCCTGGTCGGCATCATCAGCGCGTTCAACTTCCCGGTGGCGGTGTGGGCGTGGAACGCCTTCCTGGCCGCGATCTGCGGCGATATCTGCATCTGGAAGCCCTCGCCGAAGACGCCGCTGTCGGCGATCGCCACCATGAAGATCTGCAACGAAGCGCTGAAGGCCGGCGGCTTCCCGGACATCTTCTTCCTGTTCAACGACGCCGGCACCGACCTGTCGCAGAGCTTCGTCGACGACAAGCGCATCCCGCTGATCAGCTTCACCGGTTCCACCAAGGTCGGCCGCATGGTCGGCGAGCGCGTGGCGCGCCGCATGGGCCGCTCGCTGCTGGAGCTGGGCGGCAACAACGCGATCATCCTGGACGCAAGCGCGGACCTGAAGCTGGCCATTCCCGCCATCGTGTTCGGCGCGGTCGGCACCGCCGGCCAGCGCTGCACCTCCACGCGCCGCCTGTTCGTGCATGAATCCATCGTGGGCGAAGTGACCGACAAGCTGGTCGCCGCCTACAAGCAGGTGGAAGGCAAGATCGGCGATCCCACCCAGGCCACCACCCTGATGGGCCCGCTCAACAGCCAGGACGCCGTGCAGGCCTACCTCGGCGCGGTGGACAAGGCCAAGGCCAGCGGCGGCAAGGTGCTGACCGGCGGCGCCGCGCTCACCGAGCGCAAGGGCAACTTCGTGCTGCCGACCATCGTCACCGGCGTCAAGAACAGCGACGACGTGGTGCAGACCGAGACCTTCGCGCCGATCCTCTACATCATGCCGTTCAAGTCGCTGGACGAAGCGATCGAGCTGCAGAACGACGTGCCGCAGGGCCTGTCCTCGGCGATCTTCACGCGCGACCTGAAGGCGGCCGAGCAGTATCTGTCCTCGGCCGGTTCGGACTGCGGCATCGCCAACGTCAATATCGGCACCTCCGGCGCGGAAATCGGCGGCGCCTTCGGCGGCGAGAAGGAGACCGGCGGCGGCCGCGAGTCCGGTTCGGACGCGTGGAAGGTGTACATGCGCCGCCAGACCAATACCAGCAACTACTCCGATTCGCTGCCGCTGGCCCAGGGCATCAAGTTCGACCTGTAAGCGCGACGGCGCCCGGCCATGCGCCGGGCGCCGTTCGATCCACGCCGCGGCGTTTCCTCGAAGGTCCAAAGGACGAGTGCCATGACCGATCTGCAAGCGACGGAGCGATTCAGCAACCGCGTCGAGGATTACGTCCGCTACCGCCCCGATTATCCGAAGGCGATGCTGGAATGGCTGCAGCGCGAGCACGGCGTGACGCCGCAGTGGCTGGTGGCCGACGTCGGCGCCGGCACCGGCATCTCCAGCAAGCTGTTCCTCGATGCCGACTACCGCGTGATCGCGGTGGAGCCCAATGCGGCCATGCGCGGCGCCGCCGAGAAATGGCTGGGCCAGGACGAGCACTTTCGCGCGCTCGACGGCCGCGCCGACAAGACCGGCCTGGCCGCGCACAGCGTGGACCTGGTCTCGGTGGCGCAGGCTTTTCATTGGTTCGACGAAGACGCCACCCGGCATGAGTTCGCGCGCATCCTGCGCCCGCACGGCCTGGCCGCGATCTACTGGAACAGCCGCCGCCTGGTCGGCACGCCCTTCCTGGAAGGCTACGAGGCGCTGCTGCAGCGCTATGGCACCGACTACACCAGCGTGGCCGAACGCTACGCCGACGAGCCGCGCATGCGCGCCTGGTTCGGCGACGGCTATCGCGGCACCGGCAGCTTCGAGCATGGCCAGCTGCTGGACTTCGACAGCCTGTGCGGCCGGCTGATGTCGTCCTCGTATGCGCCGAAGGAAGACCATCCGCAGCACGCGCCGATGATGCAGGCGCTGCGCGAGTTGTTCGACGCCACCGCCGTCAACGGCAAGATCAGTTTCGACTACGACACCCGCGTCTACGTGGGCCACCCAGGCTGAGCACCCAGGTCAGGCATGTACTCCCTTATCCGCCCCCTGCTGTTTGCGCTCGATGCGGAAACGGCACATCGCGCCACGCTGTACGGCCTGGACGTGGCCCATCGCAGCAACTTCCTGCATAAGCTGGCCAGGCTGCCGGCCGAACTGCCCACCACGGTGTACGGCATCCGCTTCCCCAATCCGGTCGGCCTCGCCGCCGGGCTGGACAAGAATGCCGACCATCTCGACGCGCTCGGTGCGCTCGGTTTCGGCTTTGTCGAAGTAGGCACCACCACGCCGCGTCCGCAGCCGGGCAATGACAAGCCGCGCATGTTCCGCCTGCCGCGGCATGAGGCGGTGATCAATCGGCTGGGCTTCAACAACGCCGGCGTGGATGCGCTGGTGCGCAATGTGCAGCGCTCCGGCTACCACGGCGTGCTGGGCATCAATATCGGCAAAAACAAGGACACGCCGAACGACAAGGCGGTCGACGATTACCTTTTTTGCCTGGAGAAGGTCTATCGCCACGCCAGCTACGTGACGGTGAATATCTCCTCGCCGAATACGCAGGGCCTGCGCGACCTGCAGGAAGAAGCCACCCTGCGCCGCTTTATCGAGACGCTGCGCGAGGCGCAGGAGCGCCTCGGTTCGCAGGCAGGCGCGCGCAAGCCGATGCTGCTGAAGATCGCGCCCGACCTGGCCGAAGCGGAGCTGGACGGCATCGCCGAGGTACTTCTTGCCACCGGTATCGACGGCCTGATCTGCACCAACACCACCATCGAGCGCGGCGCCGTCGCCAGCGATCCGCATGCCAAGGAAACCGGCGGGCTGTCCGGCCGTCCGCTGTATGCGCGCTCCACCGAAGTGCTGCGCGGCATGCGCCGGCGCCTCGGCGAGCGCGTACCTGTCGTCGGCGTGGGCGGCATCCTGGATGGCGGCGATGCGGCGGGCAAGATCGAAGCCGGCGCGGCGCTGGTGCAGATCTATTCCGGCATGGTCTACCGCGGCCCGGAACTGATCGCCGAATGCGTGGACGAAATCCGCCGCCAGCGCGAGGACACCCATGCCGGTTGACCCATACACGCTGCCCGTGCAGCGCATCGACATGGGCGGTTACGCGCTGATCGAAAACGCTCCGCTGGGCGCACGCAACACGCTGCGCGTCAATGCGCGCGCGAAGCTGCTGGCCGAGGTGACCGACGCGGCGAAACTGCCCGAACTGCTGGACTTCCCCGCCGTGCGCGGCGGCCCGCTGCTGGTGCTGGGCGAAGGCAGCAACCTGCTGCTGGCCGGCGACTTCGACGGCACCGTGGTGGCGATGGCCACGCGCGGCGTGCATGTGGAACAGGAAGGCGATCTCACCCGCATCGCGGTCGCTGCCGGCGAGCGCTGGGACGACTTCGTGCGCTGGACCCTGGGCCAGGGGTTTGCGGGACTGGAAAACCTGATCCTGATCCCCGGCACGGTCGGCGCCGCGCCGATCCAGAATATCGGCGCCTACGGCACCGAAGTGGCCGAGTTCATCGAAAGCGTCGAAGCCTGGGATACGCAGGAACGCCGCGTCGCCGTGCTCGACCACGCCGACTGCGCCTTTGCCTACCGCGACTCGCTGTTCAAGCGCGAACCCGGCCGCTACATCGTCACCGCGGTGCGCTTCGCCCTGCCCCGCAGCCACGAGTTGCGCCTGGACTACGCCGGCATCCGCGAAGAACTGACGCGCATGGGCGTGGACAAGCCGGCGCCGTTCCACGTCGCCGAGGCCGTGGTGCATCTGCGCACGCGCAAATTGCCGGACCCGGCGGTGATCGGCAATGCGGGCAGCTTCTTCAAGAACCCCATCGTCGAGGCCGCGGCGGGCGAAGCGCTCAAGCGCGACTATCCGGAACTGGCCGCCTGGCCGGGCACCGACGGCCGCTGGAAGCTCTCCGCCGCCTGGCTGATCGAGGCGGCCGGCTTCAAGGGCCAGCGCGAGGGCGATGCCGGCATCTCCAATCGCCATGCGCTGGTGCTGGTCAACCACGGCCAGGCCACCGGCACGCAGCTGTGGGCATTCGCGCAGAAAGTCATCGCGGGTGTGCACGGCAAGTTCGGTGTGACGTTAGAACCCGAACCCGTGGTGATCGGCAAGGGATAGGCATGAAGCTGGCAGGGAAGATCGCGCTGCACCTGTTGCTGATATTCGCGGTGCTGGTGATCCCGCCGGTGATCTACGACGAGGTGGCCAGGCACGTCAGCGGCGATTCGCCCTGGCTCTACATCGGCGGCCTGACTTATCCGCTCTACATCGGCTGGTGGATGACCCGGATCGGCCACCCGCGCATCCGCGCCATCCTGCTGCACCTGCTCGCCTATGCCACCTTGACGTGGGCGCTGCTGCTGATGGTGGACAAGCGCACCATCGCCTTCGTGCTGTTCATGCCGGCCGCGGCGCTGCTGCCGTGCATCGCCATGACGGTACGGCGCGCCGTGCAGAAACGCGGCGATGAGGCGCGCACGCATCTCTACGCGCTGCTGCTGCTGATTCCGTTCGCGCTGTTCCTTACCGGCCTGATCTTCCTCGGCCTGGCCATGACCGCGATGCAAGGCATGCGCTGGTAGGCGCGCGCCTTCACGAAATCCGAAGCGGGCCGATGCAAGGATCGGCGGACCTCCCTGGCCGCCGGATCCTGTCGTGAGCAAACCCGCCATCAGTATCGAGAACGTCGCCGACTACCTGGTCGAAACCCTGGCCCAGGCCGGCGTCAAACGCATCCACGGCCTGGTCGGCGACAGCCTCAACGGCATCACCGACGCGCTGCGCAAGCGCGGCGATATCGAATGGGTGCATTACCGCCACGAGGAAACCGCTGCGTTCGCCGCCGGCGCCGAGGCGCAGGCGACCGGGCAGCTGGCGGTCTGCGCCGGTTCCTGCGGGCCGGGCAATCTGCATCTGATCAATGGGCTGTTCGACGCGCACCGTTCGCGCGCGCCGGTGCTGGCGATCGCCGCGCACATACCTTCGGCCGAGATCGGCAGCGGCTATTTCCAGGAAACCCATCCGCAGAACCTGTTCCAGGAATGCAGCCATTACTGCGAGCTGGTCAGCAGCGCGGCGCAGATCCAGCACACCACGGCCACGGCGATCCGCAGCGCGGTCGGACAGCGCGGCGTATCGGTGCTGGTGATTCCCGGCGATGTCGCGCTGGCGCCGGCCAGCGGTCCCGTGCCGCCTGCCGCCGGCCTGCTGCCCGCGCCGCCGCTGATCGTGCCGACGGCCGGGCAGCTCGATCAGCTCGCCGGCCTGCTCGGCCGCGGGCGCAAGGTCACGCTGTTCTGCGGCCGCGGCTGCGCCGGCGCGCACGACGCGGTGATCCGCCTGGCCGAAACGCTGAAGGCGCCGGTGGTGCATGCGCTCGGCGGCAAGGAACATGTCGAATGGGACAACCCGTACGACGTGGGCATGACCGGCCTGATCGGCTTCAGCTCCGGCTACCAGGCCATGATGGATTGCGACACCTTGCTGCTGCTCGGCACCGATTTTCCGTATCGCCAGTTCTTCCCCGCCGACGCGAAGATCTGCCAGATCGACCTGCGCGCCGAGAATCTCGGCCGCCGCTGCCGTCTCGACCTGGGCCTGGTCGGCGACGTGGGCGCGACTATCGAAGCGCTGCTGCCGAAACTGCGTCCCGCCACCGACGACGCGCATCTGCAGGCCAGCCTCGCCAACTACCGCGAGGCGCGCGAGGGCCTGGACGATCTGGCCACCGGCAAGGCCGGCGGCAAGCCGATCCATCCGCAGTACGTGGCCAAGGTGGTGAGCGAGCTGGCGGATGAAGACGCGATCTTCGCCTGCGACGTCGGCACGCCGACCATCTGGGCCGCGCGCTATCTGCGCATGAACGGGCGCCGCCGCCTGCTCGGTTCCTTCGTGCATGGCTCGATGGCCAATGCGATGCCGCAGGCGATCGGCGCGCAGACCGCGTTTGCACAGCGGCAGGTGATCAGCCTGTCCGGCGACGGCGGCTTCGCCATGCTGATGGGCGATCTGCTGACCCTGGTGCAGCAGCGCCTGCCGGTGAAGATCGTGGTGTTCAACAACGGCACGCTCGGTTTCGTCGAACTGGAAATGAAGGCGGCCGGCTATCTGCCCACCGGGGTGGCGCTGGACAATCCCGACTTCGCCGCGCTGGCCCGGGCTGCCGGCATCCACGGCATCCGCGTGGAAGATGCCGGCGCATTGGAAGGCGCGGTGCGCGAAGCCTTCGCGCATCCGGGGCCGGCGCTGCTGGACGTGGTCACCAACCGGCAGGAACTGTCGATGCCGCCGAAGATCAAGCTGGAGCAGATCAAGGGCTTCAGCCTGTGGGCGCTGCGCACGGTAATGAACGGACGCGGCGACGAACTGATCGATCTGGCGCGCAGCAACCTGTTGCGCTGATGCGGGAATGAAAAAGGCCGGCGCAATACCGGCCTTTTTCGGTGTCTCGCGCGGGAATCAGCGCCGCGCTTTCGACAACAGGCGCAGCAGTTCCAGGTACAGCCACACCAGCGTCACCATCAGGCCGAAGGCGCCGTACCACTCCATGTACTTCGGCGCGCCCTGGTCCACGCCGCTTTCGATCATGTCGAAATCCAGCAGCAGGTTGAACGCCGCCAGCCCCACCACCAGCAGGCTGAAGCCGATGCCCATCGCGCCGGATTCGTGGATAAACGGCACCTGGATGCTGGTGAACGCACGCAGGCCCATGTCCACCAGGTACAGCAGCGCGATCGCACCGGTGGCGGCGACGATGCCCGTACGCAGCTTGTCGGTGACCTTGATGATGCGCGAGCGGTACAGCGTCAGCATCACCGCCATCACGCCGGCGGTCAGCATCACCGCCTGCAGCACGATGCCGGGAAAGCGCTGCTCGAAGATCGCCGACAAGCCGCCCAGCGCGAAGCCTTCGGCGATCGCATAAGCCGGTGCGGTGATGCCGGCCCAGTTCGCCTTGAATACCGTGACGAGAGCCAGCACGAAGCCGGCCAGCAGGCCGCCCCAGATAAACGGCGAGATCGCCGCCAGCCCCGCGGCCAGGTTGCCCGCCTCCGCGGCGGCATGGCTGAAGCGCAGCCAGGTCCAGCCGCCGGTGACCACGGCCAGGAGCAGCAGCAGGCTCGTCTTGGCCAGCGTGCCGTTGAGGGTCATGCGTTCGCCTTCGGCGAACAGGCCCTGGAAAGTGCTGTCGCGTAGAACCGGATTGCCCGAACGCATCGCCAACTCCTCGGAAGCCGCGCGCCATCGCGCGGCGATGCCCGCCATGCTAGCGCGTCGCGGGCATGGCGGAGCGGCGTTGGCTCAGTTCGCCTTGGCGGCCACGCGCCTGGGGCCGTCCAGATTCGGCAGCAGCACCGTGATCACGCCCAGCAGCGGCAGGTAGGCGCAGATGCCATAGACGAAATCGATGCCCTGCGCGTCCGCCACCTTGCCCAGCACCGCCGCGCCGATGCCGCCCATGCCGAAAGCGAAGCCGAAGAACAGGCCGGAGATCATGCCCACGCGGCCCGGGATCAGCTCCTGCGCATAGACCAGGATCGCCGAGAACGCCGAGGACAGGATCAGGCCGATCACCACGGTCAGCACGCCGGTCCAGAACAGGCTGGCGTGCGGCAGCAGCAGGGTGAACGGCGCCACGCCTAGGATCGAAGCCCAGATCACCCACTTGCGCCCGATGCGGTCGCCTACGGGGCCACCGATAAGCGAGCCGGCCGCCACCGCGAACAAAAACACGAACAGATGCGTCTGCGCGTTCTGCACCGACACGCCGAACTTGTGGATCAGATAGAAGGTGTAATAGCTGGTGATGCTGGCGATATAGAAATACTTGGAGAAGATCAGCAGCCCCAGGATCGCCACCGCGCCGGTCACCCGCCCGCGCGTCAGCGTCACCGCCGCATGCCGCGCCTTGGCCTTGCCGCGCACCGCATGATGCTCGCGGTACCAGGCGCTCACCTGCAGCAGCACCACGATCGCCAGCAGCGCCGCCAGCGCGAACCAGGCCACGCTGCCGCGGCCGTGCGGCACGATGATCCACGCCGCCAGCAGCGGCCCCAGCGAGGCGCCAGTATTGCCGCCGACCTGGAACAGCGACTGCGCCAGGCCATGCCGCCCGCCCGAGGCCATGCGCGCCACGCGCGAGGACTCCGGATGGAATACCGACGAACCGGTGCCCACCAGCGCCGCGGCTACCAGCAGCAGCGGGAAGTTCGGCGCATTGGCCAGCAGCAGCAGGCCGCACAAGGTGAAACCCATGCCCACCGGCAGCGAGAACGGCATCGGCTTGCGGTCGGTGATCATGCCCACCAGCGGCTGCAGCAGCGAGGCGGTGACCTGGTAAGTCAGGGTGATCAGGCCGATCTGGGCAAAGCTCAGATGGAAGCCTTCTTTCAGGATCGGATAGATGGCCAGGATCAACGACTGGATCATGTCGTTGAGCAGGTGGGCGAAGCTGATCGCGCCGATGATGCCGAAGTCCGTACGCGGCTCGGCCTTGGCGGGAGCGGCCTCGGCGGCCGGCAGGGGAAGATCGTCTACGCGGGTCTGCATGGCAGGTGCGGTTCTATGGCTGGGGACGGTGGGCGCGCGGCAACTTGCCGCGCCCTGGGCAGCACCTTAAAGTGGGCGCCGCCGGCCCGCTCACGCCAGCGGGTCAATATCCGTCGAATTCGGGCCATTCCCATGCGCCAGACCCGCGTCACCCGCTACGAGGACGTGCCGCGCGCCATCGTCGCCACCGGCAACGACTACCCCGCCCGCTTCGTGCTGCCCGCGCACGCGCACAAGCGCCACCAGTTGCTGTACGCGGCCACCGGGGTGGTCAAGACCATCACGCCGGAAGGGAGCTGGATCGTGCCGCCGCGCCGCGCGCTGTGGATTCCTGCCGGCGTGATGCACGAGGTGCATATGGACGGCGAGGTGAGTACGCGCAGCGCTTATGTGCAGCGCGAGGCGGCGCTGGACTTATGGCAACACTGCCAGGTGATCGCCGTTTCGCCGCTGCTGCACGAGCTGCTCGAAGCGGCTGTCGATCTGCCGGCCGAATACGCACTCGACAGCCGCGATGGACGGCTGATGGCCTTGCTGCTGGATGAGATCCGCGCGATGCCCACCTTGGCGCTCAACACGCCGCTGCCGGCCGAGCCGCGCCTGCACAAGCTGTGTCGCGCGATGCTGGATGCGCCCGCGCTGGATCTCGATATCGATGCGGTGGCCGCCAAGGCCGGCATGAGCCGGCGCCACTTCACCCGCACCTTCCGCCAGCAGACCGGGATGAGTTATGCGGCGTGGCGGCAGCAGGCGTGTCTGCTGGCGGCGTTGACGCGGCTGGGGCGTGGACAGTCCATTACCGATGTTGCGGTGGATCTGGGTTACGGCAGTGCGAGTGCGTTTACGGCAGCGTTCCGGCGTGTGCTGGGAGAACCGCCGAGCAGGTATATGGCCGGGGAACAACGGCCACGCGCCAAGGGCGCACCCGCCTGAAAAAACATCCCGCGTACCTGAAAAAAACGTTCGCCAGCCTGGTTAGAGACACCCGGCCCCCACCAGCGCACTGCGCACCGCCTCCACCACTGGCGTCCGCGGCACCTCGCCGAGAAAACCGCGCAGCTTCGCCTCCTCCAGACGCACTTCCGTCTTCCACAGATAACGCATCTTCCACAGCTCCCGCAGCGTCTCCACGAACGGCTGCGCCAGCGCCACCATCCACCACTGGAAACGCGCCGCGCGCACCGAGGCATCGCCCGTCGCCGCGCGCACCGCCTCCACCATCTGGTGGCCATCCAGCCAATACCCGCCGAAATGGAAGGAGGTGAACGGCTCCAGCTCATCCGCGCGATCGAGCAGGCGCGCCAGCGTCTCCGCCACGTCCGGCAGGTAAGCCCAGGCATGTCCCAGCTCCGGCGGCCCGGGATAGTTGACGGCGCGCACCGGCGCCCCCGCCTTCACCAGCCCCTGCGAAAACCAGCTGTTGCCGGTATTGCGCGTGCCCAGAAAATCGCCGCAGCGCAGGATCAGCACCGGCGTGCCTTCGCGCGATGCCTGCGCGAGGCGCTGCTCCATCGCCACGCGCAGCTCGCCCTTGCGGCTGACCGGATGCTGGGGCGCGTCCTCGGTGAGCGCGGGGAACGCATCGAAGCCATAATTGTAGACGGTGCCCGGCAGCACGATGCGCGCACCGGCCGCCTTCGCCGCCGCAATGGTGTTCTCCAGCATCGGCAGCACCAGCTTTTCCCAGCCGCGATAACCGGGCGGATTCACCGCATGCACGATCACGTCCACACCGGCGGCGGCGCGCGCCACATCGGCGGCGGCCATCGCATCGCCTTGCACCCATTCGATGCCTTCCACCGTGCCCGGCCGGCGCGCCAGCGCACGCACCTTCCAGCCGTGCCGCAGCAGCGCCAGACAGGTCTCGCCGCCCACGCCGCCGTTCGCGCCTACCACCAGTGCCGTCTTCGTCTGCTTCATGGTTCGTCCTCCGTTGGGATGGACCAAGCGTGGCCCTGGCCGGCCCATAAGAAAATCCACGAAGACCGAACATCTGCTATACAAATATGCATGACCAAGCCCGAGCCCTCCTGGGACCTCTACCGCTCCTTCCTCGCCGTGATGCGCGAAGGCAGCCTGTCCGGCGCCGCGCGCGCCCTGGCCATGACCCAGCCCAGCCTGGGCCGGCATATCCGCGAGCTGGAAGCGGCGCTGGACGCCTCGCTGTTCACCCGCTCGCCGCAGGGCCTGCTGCCGACCGAGCTGGCCGCGCGCCTGGTGCCGCATGCACAAGCCATGGCCTCGGCCACCGCAGCGCTGCAGCGCGCTGTCAGCGCGGGCGAGGATGCGGTGCGCGGCGTAGTGCGCGTCACCGCCAGCGAAGTGATCGGCACCGAGGTGCTGCCGCCGATGCTGGCGGAGTTCCGCCGCGAGCATCGCGGCGTGACCATCGAACTGGCCGTGACCAACCGCGCGCAGGATCTGCTGCGCAAGGACGCGGACCTGGCCATCCGCATGGCGCGGCCCACGCAACAGGCCCTGGTCGCGCGCCAGCTCGCCAGGATCGAGCTCGGCTTGTTCGCCCACCCGCGCTACCTGCGCCGGCATGGCGCGCCCGCCTCGCTGGACGAACTGCGCGAACACAGCCTGATCGGCTTCGATCAGGAACCGCCCTATCTGCGCGCGATGCGTCCCAAACACCTGCCCTGGTCGCGCGAACTGTTCGCCCTGCGCACCGACCACGACCTGGCCGCGCTGGCCGCCATCCGCGCCGGCTACGGCATCGGCATCTGCCAGGCGCCGCTGGCTGCGCGCACGCCGAAACTGGTGCGGCTGCTGCCGCAGGAACTGGCCATCCCGATGGAATGCTGGGTGGTGATGCACGAGGACCTGCGCCGCCAGGCCGCCGTGCGCCGCCTGTTCGATCATCTCGCCGATGCCTTGAACGCCTACGCGCAAAACTGAGCGCCGTCACTGCGCCGTCAAATTCCCGCAGCAATATGACGATTTGCGCAACCGGCCCGGAACGACCGGCGGGCTGTCGGCATGGCTACCGCGCGAACGGGGTAGCATGCCCATTCCCACACCCCGCTTGGCGGGGACAGGACGAAAAAGATGTCCAGCAGCGAAACCCGCCCCAGCCTCACGGTCGAAGAAGCCCCCGCCGCGGCCACACCCGCTGCCGAAATCCAGGGCGCCCCGCAAGATCTCAACGACAGCAGCCTGTATATCCACCGCGAGCTGTCCCAGCTGCAGTTCAATATCCGCGTGCTGGACCAGGCCCTGGACGAGCGCAAGCCGATCCTGGAGCGCCTGAAGTTCCTGCTGATCTTTTCCAGCAATATGGACGAGTTCTTCGAGATCCGCGTGGCGGGCCTGAAGAGCCAGATCGCCTTCGACCACGAGATCGTCGGCCCGGATGCGATCGCGCCGCGCCGTGCGCTCACCGAGATCAGCGAGATCGCGCACAAGCAGATCGAGCGCCAATACACCATCCTCAACGAGAGCGTGCTGCCGGAGCTGGCGCGCCACGGCGTGCGCATCGTGCGGCGCAACGAGTGGTCGCACAAACAGAAGCTGTGGGTGCGCCGCTATTTCCGCCACGAGGTGGCGCCGCTGGTCACGCCGATCGGCCTGGACCCGACCCATCCGTTCCCGCTGCTGGTCAACAAGAGCCTCAACTTCATCGTGCAGCTCGAAGGCGTCGACGCCTTCGGCCGCGATTCCGGCCTGGCCGTGGTGCCGGCGCCGCGCGTGCTGCCGCGCCTGATCCGCCTGCCCGATGAAGTGTGCGACGGCGGCCAGAACTTCGTGCTGCTGTCCTCGATCATCCACGCGCATACCGAAGAACTGTTCCCCGGCATGTCGGTGCGCGGCTGCTACCAGTTCCGCCTGACCCGCAATGCCGACCTCACGATCGATCCGGAAGATGTCGAAGACCTGGCCCGCGCGCTGCGCGGCGAGCTGTATTCGCGCCGCTTCGGCGACGCGGTGCGCCTGGAGGTGGCCGACAACTGCCCGAAGGAACTGACCGACTACCTGCTCAAGCAGTACGGCCTGACCGCCGCCGAGATGTACGAGGTCAACGGTCCGGTCAACCTGACCCGCCTGATGGGCCTGGTCAACAAGTCGCACGCGCCGCAGCTGTTGTATCCGCCGTTTACGCCGGCGATCCCCAAGGCGCTGAAGAAAGACGAAGACCTGTTCCAGGTGATCGGCAAGCAGGACGTGCTGCTGCTGCATCCGTTCGAGTCGTTCATGCCGGTGGTCGACCTGCTGCACCAGGCCGCCAAGGACCCGAGCGTGCTGGCGATCAAGCAGACGCTGTACCGCAGCGGCGCCAATTCCGAGATCGTCGACGCGCTGGTGGACGCGGCGCGCGCGGGCAAGGAAGTGACCGTGGTGGTCGAGCTGCGCGCCCGCTTCGACGAGGAGTCCAACCTCACCCTCGCCTCGCGCCTGCAGCAGGCCGGCGCAATGGTGATCTACGGCGTGGTGGGCGTGAAGACGCATGCCAAGCTGATGCTGATCCAGCGCCGCGAAGGCGAGGAACTGGTGCGCTACGCGCATCTGGGCACCGGCAACTACCACACCGGCAATGCGCGCCTGTACACCGACTACAGCCTGCTCACCTCCGATCAGGCGCTGTGCGAGGACGTGCATAAACTCTTCAGCCAGCTCACCGGCATGGGCAAGGTGCTGCGCATGAAGAAGCTGCTGCATGCGCCGTTCACGCTGAAGAAGACCCTGCTGGAACTGATCGCGCGCGAGACCGCGCATGCGCAGGCCGGCCGCGGCGCGCAGATCATCGCCAAGATCAATGCGCTGACCGACCCGAAGGTGATCCGCGCGCTGTACAAGGCCAGCATCGCCGGCGTGAAGATCGACCTGATCGTGCGCGGCATGTGCTGCCTGCGTCCGGGCGTGCCCGGGGTGTCGCACAACATCCGCGTGCGCTCGATCGTCGACCGCTTCCTCGAGCACAGCCGCGCCTACTGGTTCGCCAACAACGGCGACGAAGAGTTGTTCCTGGCCAGCGCCGATCTGATGGAACGCAACCTCGACCGCCGCGTCGAAACCGGCTTCCCGATCGAGAGCAAGAAGCTGCAGCAGCGCGTGAAGAAGGAACTGGAGCTGTACCTGGCCGACAACAGCAGCGCCTCGGTGCTGCAGGCGGACGGCCACTATCACCGCCTGACACCGGGCGGCCAGGCCGTGCGCAATGCGCAGGCGCTGCTGCTGGAGCGGATCTGCGGCGTCGGCGCCGCGCCCGCCGAATAAGCCGCGATGTGCAGGCTTTGTGAAGGGCAAAGCCTGCGTGATGGAGTTCTGGTTTGACGCGATACCCCGGTGCTAGGCTCGACCGGCCGCATTGTCGCGGCTCATAGCAAAGGGCATTCACATGGAACTTCAGGAACTCACCGTGCGTGAAGAAGGCGTGATTGCAGCTAACGTGTTCGGCGTACCGATGGACGCGCCGTTGCAGAACCAGGCCCCCATGCAGAAGCGTGCGCCGAAGAGGATCGACGGCACCGATATCGGCACCTTCGGCGGCCGCGGCGGCGGCGACGGCTGATCCGTCACTGCGACTGACCATGCCCGCCCGCGGGTGATGGCGAAGCCGCCCCGGCCTACGGGGCGGCTTTTTCATGGACCGGACTTTCATGGACTGAACATGCTCAAGGCCACGATCGCGCTAGCCGATCTTGCATCCGTTCCTTACTGCACCGACGGCGCGATCCGCTTCGGCAGCAGCCATATCGCACCGTTCAACCACCCTGCCCTGGAAACCCTGCTCGTGCGCAGCGACGGGCAATGGTTCGCCGCCGTACGCGAACGTCGCACGGCCTCCGGCGCACCGATCAGCCAGCTCGACGTCGACGCCGCGGAATTCGAACGGCGCCATCGCGAATGCCTGCTGTGGCCGCTCGACTACGTGATGGTGGAAGCGGCGCAGGCGGGATGCCGCCTCAAGGTGCGCGCGGGTGTGTTCGGCGCATTGCCGGTCTATGCGCGGGCGCTGGACGATAGTCTGGAGCTGTCGTGGGATGCCGGCGATCTGACGCGCGCACCGACCGCGCTCGACTTCGAGATCGCCAGCCATCGCCTTGCGCTGCACACCCTCTATTCGGCGCGGCAACTGGCGGTGGGCATCGTGATGCTGACCGAGCGCGCCTCCCTGTCGATCGAGCCGGGCAAGGCCGGCTATCACTATCCGCCGCCGGCACCGGAGACGCAGCCCGCTGCGCCGCGCGGGCACGACGAGTGGCTGGCCGCATTCGCTACGCAGTTGCGCGAAGCGGTAGATGCACGGCCGCTCGTTGCCGATCGTGCAGCGCTGGAGCTCAGCGGCGGCATGGATTCGGCCACCGTGGCCTGCGGCCTCGCTTCGATCGGCCTTCCGCGCACCAGCCTGGGCATCCTGCTCGAAGGCGATACGCGGCAGCCGCAGCTGCGGCGCCGCACCGCCATCGTGGAGAAGCTTGGCCTGCACGATGAGACCGTGGAGATCGCCGCCCTGCCGCCCAGCCTCGATCTGCGTCCGGTGCAGGGGCGGCGGCTGGGCTTCAATCAGGAGTACTACCTCGAAGCCTGCGCCGCGCTGTGGGACAAGGCGGTCGAGCTGGGCTGCGAGCGGCTCTATACCGGTATCGGCGGGGATGAACTGTTTCCCGATTACCAGCATGAGCTAAGGAGCGATGACGACGCCTTCGATATGCAGCGCGAGCGCGCGCATCGGGTGGAAGCGGACAAGCTGCTGACGCCGCGTGCGCGCGAAGCCTCGCTTGGCCTGCATTGCTTCGGTGCGCCGGCCAGTCCGGTGCCGACGACGTCGCTGGCCGCGCAGGCGTGCCGCGCGGCGGATATCGCGCGGCGCGGCTTGTGGCCGGTCAATCCCTTGAGCGATCCGCATCTGGTGCGGTTCTGTCATCAGTTGCCGGTGGCGCAGCGCCGCGATCGCGCGCTGATGCAGCACTATCTGCAAGGACGACTGGGCGAGGATACGTTTCCTGCCGGATATCGGAAGGAGACGTTCGAGCGGGTGTTTCCGGATCTGATCGCGGCGCAGGCGCCGATGCTGGCGGAGCAGTTGCGCGAGTGTGCGCTGGCGGATCTTGGCCTGGTGGATCGGCGCGGCGTGATGGCGCTGCTGGATGCGGTGGCTGCCCAGCGGGCACGCGTGCCGACGGCGGTGCTGGTGTCGTTCTTGTGGCTGGAGCGTTTCGCGAGGCAACTGGCGTGACGCTCTGCCCAACATCGTGACAGCGTGAGAGGTTCGTTGGGGTTCGCTGGCGCTCATCCCAACCTACGCCGATTGTTGCGCGGTGGCTGTCGCCTTCAGTGGAAGCGCTTCACCCACGCGACGTACTTGTCCACGAAACTCTGCAAAAACTTCCGCGTGCCGTCGCTCGACACATTCCCTTCGCCATCGATCAACCCCTCCTTGAACGCGATAAACACTTCCGGCTGCGCCAGCACCGGCACATCCACATAGGTCAGCACATTGCGCAGATGCTGCTGCGACAGCGCCGAGCCGGTGGCGCCGATCGACGCGCCGATCACCGCACCGGGTTTCCCCGCAAACGAATTCGTTCCCCACGGCCGCGACGCGATATCGATCGCATTCTTCAGCACCCCGGGGATCGAACGGTTGTATTCCGGCGTCACGAACAGCAGAGCATCGGCCGCTTCCACCGCCTGCTTGAGCTGCCGGCACGCCGCCGGATAGTCGCCGTCGAAATCCTGGTTATAGAGCGGCAGTGCGCCGATCGCGATGTGCTCGAACGAAAGCTCTTTCGGCGCCAGCTTCTCCACCGCGCGCGCCAGCTTGCGGTTGATCGAATCCTGGCGAAGGCTGCCCACGAATACGGCGACTTTGCTGCTCATGGCGGATGCTCCGTCGGGGAATGGGAATACCCAAGCTTCCGCAGCCACGGTCAAGGCCAGGTGACGCCGGCGCTGGCACGCTCCCTGCTTTCTTTCCTATGCCGTTCGACCGAATGGGTCCGCCGCCGCGTCTCGGCCAGAATGCAGGCCAGACCGCACGGCAGGCCCGGGCCAGGAAGGCCACGGACGCTGCGCGGGCCGGCACGGGGGGTGTGGTGGTGGCAGGCTGGATACCAGGAATACGCGCCTGGCGGTGCATGCTGGTCTTTGCGCTGCTGCTGGTGCCGTGGCGAGCCATGCCGCAGTCGCCGGCGACGATGGAAGCCGCATGGTGCGTGGCGCATGCGGGCGACACGCCGGCTGGCGTGCTGGCCGCGTTCGACCGCGGCGAGCTGCGCGCCTTCGATCCCGCCGCGATGACCCGTATCGTCAATCCCGGCGAAGCCGCCTGGGTGGTGCTGCGCCCGCTGCCGACGCCGATCGCGGAGGAACGCGCGCTCACCGTCGAACCGCCGCCGCTGACGCCAGTGACGCTGTACGAACGCGGCGCGCCCCCGCGGCGGCTGGCGCTGGACGATTTCGACGCATCCGTGCACGGCCACGGCCGGCTGGCCTGGCGCATTCCCGCCGACATCGCGGCCACCGCGCCGTTCCTGCTGCGCTTCGAGGCGAACGCCGCAGGCACCGCGCCGGTGCGTTTCGAGCTGCGCCCGTGGAGCGACTACCTGCGCGACGATGCGCGCTGGCTGATGCTGTCCAGCGCCTGCTTCGCAGTGATGCTGGCGATGGCCGCGTTCGCGCTGTGCCTGGCCCTGATGCTGCGCGACGCCACCTTCGCCTGGTACGCCGGCTATGTGTGCTGCTACGCGGCGATCCAGGGCATCCACACCGGCTATATCTTCCATCCGATGGAATGGGCCTGGCTGGCCGGCACCGCGCAGTTCGCTGCGCCGACGGCAGCGCTGCTGTCGCTGGCGTTCGCGGCAGTATTCGTGGCGCGCTTCTGCGAGCTGCAGCGTTTCGCACCCTCGCTGCATGCCGCCACCCTGGCGCTGGCGCTGGGCGCGCCGCCGCTGGTGTTGATGCGCAACAGCCATCTCGATGCGCTGGTCGCGCCGGCGCGCGCGCTGCATTACCCGCTGCTGCTGATCGGCGCGGTACTGCTGCTGTGCGCGGGCGTGGTGGCTGCCTTGCGCGGTTCGCGCAGCGCGCGCTATTTCCTGTTCGGCTTTACCCCGCTGCTGGCGCTGACCGTGCTGGACAGCGCGCAGGCCAACGGCGCCCTGCCCGGCCTGGACTGGCTGGGCGACGCCGCGCTCGCCGCCGGCGCGGTGCAGGCGGTGGTGCTGGCGCTGGGCCTGGCCGACCGCGCGCTGGCGATGCGCCACGACACCGACGTGGTGCGCGAACTGGCCGACGTGGATGCCCTGACCCGCGTGCTCAACCGCCGCGCACTGAGCGAGAACCTGCAGGCGGCGATGGCCTGCAACAGCGAACCGCTGGCCCTGTTGTTCCTCGACCTGGACTGCTTCAAGGCGCTGAACGACAGCCAGGGCCATCACGCCGGCGACTGCGCGCTGGCCGCGGTGGCGGCCGCGTTGAGCCACGAGCTGCGCCCGCAGGATCTGCTGGGCCGCTATGGCGGCGAGGAATTCCTGGCGGTGCTGCGCGGCGTGGAGCTGCCGCAGGCGATCCACGTCGCCACGCGGCTGTGCCGGCGCGTGCATCGGCTGGAGATTCCCGTGGACGGACACCAGTCGCTGCTGACCGTCAGCATCGGCGTGACCATGCGCCGCGGCGACGACACGGTGGAAGCCCTGATCGAGCGCGCGGACCACGCGATGTACCGCGCCAAGCTGGAAGGACGCAATCGCGTGCGGGTGGATGAGAAGCTGCTGGTGCGCCGTTCCTGCGACCGTATGGCGGCGGCGCATTCGATGGAGAAGCCGTAGGCGGTACCGGCAGGACGATGCACGGGGGGCTATCGCTTATTCGCGCCGATGGAGTTGCCGCTTCAGCTCCGCCTTGAGCGCATCGTCAGGCTGGCCGAGCCAGGTCAGTTCGTCGCTGCTTTCAACCGCTTCGGACTGATCGCTGGGAGCACGCGCGAACACGCCCCACATGTCGTAGGTCTTTTCGTCGTACACCAGTACCAGGCGTTCGGCGCCGCAGTCATGCGGCTTGCAACCCTGCCCGGCGAGCAGGTTCCTGCCGTCTACCGTCACGGCTTCCATGGCGGTATTGGTACCTCCGTCGCGAGTCCATGCGGGGAGCGGTCCGGCGCCTTCCAGCCCGTTGAAGGTGGCCGCGAATCTCGCATGCCCCAGCAGGTCGGACAAATAAAGCACGGGCAGGCGTACCGGCTGCGTGACCGGCGCGGCCGCGGGAACCGCACCGGCGGCACTGCCGCCCGCGGCCGGGGCCCGGTGTCTCACCGCCGCGATGATGGGAACATAGGGAGCCACCTGCTCCGTCGCGCTTTCTTGCGTGCATGCGAGGCTGGCCAGCAGCGAGGCGATGGCGAATACGCGAAGGGCCAGCTTCATGGCGATGTTCCCGGGGTGGTAGAGCATCGCGCGATGGCGATGCATCGCGCGAAAGACTCATCACCATAGCCGTGGCGGCAGCGCCGGGTCGGCAGGAAAATTCCAGTGGCCGAACGGAGGCGCGCCAGCTGACGCGCCTTGTTGTCTTACTCGGGGTAGTACAGCTTCTTCTTCAGCTCGTCCTTGACCTTGTCGTCCGGCGCGCCCAGCCAGCTCAGCTGGTCGTTGCTGCCGTCGCTGACATCGACGGGCGCCTCGCCCTGGCGCCGCGCGAACACACCCCACATGGCGTGGCTCTGCTCGTCGTAGAGCAGCACGATGCGTTCGCTGGGACAGTCGTGCGGCTTGCAGCCGCTGGCGGTGAGCAAGGTCTTGCCGTCCAGCGTGACTTTCTGCGCAGGCGTCGACGTGCCGCCCTGATGCGTCCAGTCGGGCAGCTCCCTGGCGCCGCTCAGCGCCTGGAAAGCGGCGGCGAAATCGGAGCGCTGCAGCAGATCGAACAGATAGGGGCCAGCTTCAGCCGGCACGCCGGCGGACGACGCATTGGCGGCGCTGCTGTCCGGCGCGGGAGCCTGATTGCTCGCCGCCGCGGTCGAGGTGGTGGAGATCGCAGGCATGGTTGGCGACTCGCCCTGCTTTTCCGTGTCGTCCTGCGTGCACGCGGCGACGGCAAGGACCGAGGCGATCACGAGCGCGTGAACGGCATGTTTCATGATCGTTTCCCTTCGTTGTTTATTCGAAGGACTTCGACCATACGGCGCCAGGGCTGAATCGCCACCTTGCATGTGCCATGCCGTGAACCACATCACGTGCCGGCCAGGAGCGCGCAATGTGATACGGGCCAAGCCCTGCGTTCGGCTTTGGCAACGATCTTCACCTCAGCTGCGGCAATGGATCAATCGCGCTCATAGAGCCGCTGCTTCAGCACAGCCCTGATCTGCTCGCCGGGTTTGCCCAGCCAGGTAAGCTCGTCATTGCCTTCACTGGCTTCGGGCTGATCGCTCCGAGCCCGCGCGAATACGCCCCACATCGCATGGCTTTGCTCGTCGTACACCAGCACCAGGCGCTCGGTACCGCAGTCGTGCGGCGCACAACTCTCCACGGTCAGCAGCCCCCTGCCCGCTACCTCCATCTCCTCGGCCGCAGCACTCGTGCCGCCACTGCTGGTCCAGCTCGGAAGCCGGGTGGTTTTGGCGAGCGCCTTGAAGGCAGCGGCGAAGTTCGCCTGTTTCTGCAGATCCGACATATTGATGCAGGGCCTGTTTGTATCGTCCGCGGTAAATTCGGCCAAGGCGGACGTGCGCGAACCTTGAGGCTGCCCCAGCCAGTTCACCTGCCAGCAACCGCCCTGCCGTTGGCGAAACATGCCCCAGATGCCGCGGGTCTTTTCGTCGTACAGCAAGGTAAAGCTGGCGCTGGAGCAATCGTCCGGATCACAGAAACCGACGATAAGCATCTCCTCGTCCTCCACCGCCCCGGACCATACCGCGCTGACGTTCCTTTCCTGACCAACCCATGCGGGAAGATCCTTGACGCCCGGCAAGGCTTCAAAGGCAGCGACGAAGCCCGGCCGCTTCAGCAGCTCTGAGAACCGCAGTTCGTGCGGCGCATCCTCAGGCGCGGTAGCCGCAGATGCTGCGGCAGCGGGATCTTGATGCTTCACTGCCGGAATGATGGCCGAAGCGGCAGGCGGCGCTATCGCCTGTTCGGCTGAGTTCTGCTGCGAGCACGCGGCCATGGCGACGGCCGAGGCGATCACGAGCGCGTGAGCGATCACTTTCATACGGATCTTCCTGGTGATGATCAGCGAACACCCGCGACCTCGCGTCACGAGCATTAAAGACTCGCGAACGTAGCCATCGCGGCCACCTCTCGTCGGCAGGAAAATTCCAGTGCAAGGAGCAATGCATTGCCGCCTCGGTGCCCCGGCGGCACTCGCGCCCATGTGACAAACAAGGGCTTCAATGGCGCGGCCATGCTTCGTGCAGGACTTCTCCTCCAGCAAGCCCTGACGCAGATCACCGTCGATTAAAGCGAAAGCAAACGGCCATCTCATGCGAGATGGCCGCTGGTTTAATCCGCTGCTTTCCTGCCCGCCAGTTTCTTTGCTGCAGCAAGCACGTCCGCATCGCCAGGCAGCACCAGCAGTGCGGCGCCAGCCAACGGCGTATAGGTGTCGGCCCCCACTACGCGCTCCAGCGGCGTGCCGCCGAAACCCGCTTCAACGATGGCGGTAATCACCCCCTCGCCCACACCAGCGCTCTTGCGTCCTTCGTCCAGCACCAGGATGCGCTTGGCTGTCTTCGCCTGCGCAGCGATAAAGGCATCGTTGAGCGGCGCCAGCCAACGCAAATCCACTACGCGAACCTTCCAGCCGAGTTCCTGGCCGATGCTCCTCGCCGCGCGCAGCGCCATCGGCACGCCGTTGCCGAAGGTGAAGACCACCAGGTCGTCGGCGTCCTGCTCGTACACGCGGCCTTCGCCCAGCGGCAGGGCCTCGCCCGGTGCCGGATAGGCGTACTGCCACAGGCCATCGCCGGCTTCGTACAGATCCTTGGTCATATACAGCGCGATCGGCTCCAGGAACGCGCACACGCGCCCGTCCACCTTGGCCAGCGCCATCAGCGTGCGCAGCATCGCCGCCGCATCGTCGCCGCGGCTGGGGCAGCCCACCACCAGGCCGGGGATGTCGCGCAACGCGGTGATCGAGTTGTCATTGTGGAAATGGCCGCCGAAGCCCTTCTGATAGCCCAGCGCAGCCACGCGCATCACCAGCGGATTGCGGTACTGGTCGTTGGAGAAGAACTGCAGGCTGCAGGCTTCGCCGCGGATCTGGTCGCAGGCGTTGTGGAAGTACGCCAGGTACTGGATTTCCGGCATGGGCAGCATGCCCATGTTGGCGTAGCCCTGGGCCAGGCCGAGGATCACCGTCTCGTCCAGCAGCGTGTTGAATACGCGGTTGCCCTTGAAGGTCTTGAACAAGCCCTTGGTGACGGTATACACGCCACCCTTCAGCGCCACGTCCTCGCCGAACAGCAGCGACTGCGGATACTTCGCCATCACATCGTGCAGCGCCTGGCCGATCTGGATCGCCAGATGGCGCGGCGGCTGCTTCTCCGGCAGCTTGTCCTCGCCGCCGAATACCTCGGCGCGGCGCGCGGCGTAATCGGCGCGTTCGGCTTCGGCCTTCACCGCGGCCGGCGTGTACGGCGCCAGCGGCTTCATCACCTCGGCCAGCGTGCCCAGGCGCGGGCGGCGATCGGCGTCCTCGGCGGCGGCGAAGCATTGCTTGCGCGTGGCTTCGTAGAGCTCCAGCAGTGTTTCGCGCGTGTAGAGGCCGGACGACAGCGCGATCTCGGCGGAGCGCAGCAGCGGATCGGTCGCTTCCAGCGCGAACAGTTCCTCCGCGCTGCGCCATTCGATTTCGAAATCGGTGCCGGCATGGCCCATCACGCGCGTGGTGCGCAGATGCAGGAAGGTCGGGCGGCGCGTACGGCGGCAGTGTTCCACCGCCTCGCGCACCTGGCCGTAGCCTTCGGCCAGATCGAGGCCGTCGGCGTAGAAATAATCGAGATCGGGGCGCTGGCGAAAATTATTGGCGATCCAGCCGCTGGGCGTCTTCACCGAAATGCCGATGCCGTTGTCCTCGCACACGAACAGCACCGGCGCGGGCAGCTTCTGGTATGCGGTCCACGCCGCCGCATTGAACGCGGTCTGCGCGGTGGCGTGATTGGACGAGGCATCGCCGAACGAGCAGATCGCGATGCTGTCCTCCGGCACCGGCAGCGCATGGCCGATGCGGCGCGCCTGCTCGATCGCCACCGCGGTGCCGAAGGCTTTCGGCAGATGCGAGGCGATGGTCGAGGTCTGCGGCAGCACCCACAAGGGCTTGCTGCCCCACACCTTGTGGCGGCCGCCGGACGCGGGATCTTCCATGCTGGCCGCGAAGGACAGCGCCGAATCCATCACCGGGTCCATGCCCGGCAGCTTGCGGAAGCGCTCGGCCATGAAGCCGCCGGAGCGGTAGTGCAGAAACGCCGGATCGGTATGGCGCGTGAGCCGCGCCACCATCGCATTGCCTTCGTGGCCGCTGGAGCCGATGGTGTAGAACACCTTGTTCTGCACGCGCAGCACGCGGGCCATCAGGTCCAGATGGCGCGAAATCAGTTGCGATTCGAGCAGGTCGCGAAAGCCCTGCGCGTCCAGCGCACTGCCCGACAGCACCGGTTCGCCGCCGCGCGGCGCAGCGTGAGCGTGGCCCTGCCAGAGCTGCACGAACTCGACGAAGTTCTGGTCGACGATCTCGGCGCGGTTGAAGCCTTTGTGGCGGGCACTCAGGGAGAACGGAAGCGCAGTCATGGCGTGGTCGATTCGTCAGGAGAAGGAAGGGAATGGGTGGGCGGTATCAATCGGCGGCGGCGACGCCGTCCAGCGCGCGCAGCAGCGCGGCGCGATGCAGGTCTTTCGGGCGGCCGAAGCTTTCCAGGATGCGGATCTGTTCGGCGATGCTGGGAATCGGCACGTCCAAGCCGGCGACGCGCACGAGCACCACCTCGCTCACCGTCACTGGCGTCCAGCCCTGTCCGTCGTTGAGTTCCAGCGCGCCCATGGCTTCGACCGGCATGGCGGCGAAACGGAAGCGCGCGAACCGCGAGCGGAAGCGCTCGGCGCCGGCGGGTTCGTAGACGGTATCGCGGCGGTCGGCCCAGGCTTCGGCCAGGCGCGTGGCGTCGGCGGCGCTGGTGAGCACGTCCAGATCGGCCACGCTGACCTCCGCGCCGGCGAGGCGGGCCGCGGCGCTGCCGATCAGCTGCCAGGGATCGCGGCAATGCCGCTGCAGTTCCGGCACGGCTTCGGCGATGACCTGCTCCAGTGCGTCGCGCATGCGGCTCCTCAGGCGCGCCGGTGGCGGCGCCACTCCTCGCGGGTCTGGCCCCAGATATCGATGGCCGCGTCCTGGAACGGTTCCGGCAGGCGGCCCGGGCCGCGCTTGCGCGAGCCCAGGCGCAGGGCCAGCGTCTGCGAGGCGGTGTTGTCGGGGTCGATGCTGTGGATCACGTCGGTCCAGCCCAGGCGTTCGAACGCGAAGTCCATCGCCGCCTCGGCGCCTTCGCGCGCATAACCCTTGCCCCAGGCCGCGCGCGCCAGGCCCCAGCCCACTTCGGGGCCGGGCCAGCCTTCCGGCTGCCAGGGGCCGAGCCGGCCGAGCCAGCGGCCGGTGTCCTTCTCGATCACCGAGAACATGCCGTAGCCCTGGATCGCCCAGGCGCCGGCCATGCTCAGGAAACCGCGCCAGGCCACCGCGCGCGGCTGCAGCCCGCCGATAAAGCGGGCCGATTCGGCATCGGCCATGTTCGCGGCCCAGCCCTCGAAATCCTCGGCCCGCGGCGGACGCAGCAGCAGGCGCTCGGTTTCGATGCGCAGGTCGGTCCAGCCGGTCGCGGGCGCCGCCATCGGCGTCAGAACGCGTTGATGCCGGTCAGCTCGCGGCCCACCACCAGCTGATGCACGGTCTCGGTGCCCTCGTAGGTGATCACCGATTCCAGGTTCAGCGCATGGCGGATCGCCACATGCTCGGTGGTGATGCCGGCGCCGCCGAGGATGTCGCGGCATTCGCGCGCGATATCGATGGCGATGCGGCAGTTGTTCCACTTGGCCAGCGAGACCTGGGTCGGCTGCATGTTGCCGGCATCCTTCAGGCGGCCCAGCTGCAGCGACAGCAGCTGCGCCATGGTGATGCGGCGGGCCATCTCGGCCAGCTTGAGCTGGATCGCCTGGTTCGAAGCCAGCGGGCGGCCGAACAGCACGCGTTCCTGGGTGTAGTCCAGCACTTCCTTCAGGCAGGCCTGGGCGGCGCCGATCGGGCCCCAGGTGATGCCGTAGCGGGCCTGGGTGAGGCAGCCCAGCGGACCCTTCAGGCCCTTCACGCTGGGCAGGCGGTTCGCTTCCGGCACACGCACGTTGTCGAAGAACAGCGCCGAGGTGACCGAGGCGCGCAGGCTCATCTTCTTGTGCACTTCCTGGGCGGTGAAGCCCTGCGTGCCGGTCGGCACGATAAAGCCCTGGATGCCGTCCTCGGTCTGCGCCCACACGATGGCGATATGCGCGAGGTTGCCGTTGGTGATCCACATCTTGGCGCCGTTGATGACCCAGTCGCCGCCGTCCTTCCTGGCATGGGTCTTCATATTGGCCGGGTCGGAGCCGCCGTGCGGCTCGGTCAGGCCGAAGCAGCCGATGATCTCGCCGGCGGCCATCTTGGGCAGGTAGTGCTGCTTCTGCTCCTCGGTGCCGTAGGCGTAGATCGGATACATGCACAGCGAGCTCTGCACCGAGGCGAAGCTGCGCAGGCCCGAATCGCCGCGCTCCAGCTCCTGGCAGATCAGGCCGTAGCTGACCCCGTTCATGCCGGCGCAGCCGTACTTCTCGGGGAGGGTCGCGCCCAGCAGGCCCAGGCTGGCGATCTCGGGGATCAATTCCTTGGGAAAGCGGCCCTGATCGAACGCGTCGCCGATGATCGGCAGCACGCGCTCGTCCACGAAGCGGCCCACGGTGTCTTGCACCATGCGCTCCTCGTCGGTGAGCAGCGAGCGGACGTCGTACAGGTCGAGCGGGTTCAGGCGGGCGGACATGCGGATGTTCCGTGCGGTCGGTGGGAAGCTCCCGATTCTAGCGGGGCGGCTTGGCCGGGGTCATGTCGAAGTGCAGCACTGGGGGCCGGCTTGGGCCGGCCTTGCGGGTGTCATTCATCATGCCGGCTGTGGGACCATGGGCCGACCCGCTGCAAATCCCTGATTTCCCCATGCTCAAAGGCGTCCTCCTGGGCTTCGCCTGCTACGCGGCCTACGCGATCAGCGATGCCTTCGTCAAATCGCTGCACGGCAGCCTGCCGGCCTACGAGGCGGTGTTCTTCGGCGCCGTGCTGATGCTTTCCGCCCTGCCCTTTATCCGCCGGCCAGAAGACCGCTGGATCGAGGTGTTCCAGGCACGCAAGCCGCTGCTGTGGTGGACGCGGGCGATTTCCGGCGCGATCTGCAATATCGCCGCGGTGATCGCCTTCACCGCGTTGCCGATGGCCGAAGCCTTCGCGCTGATCTTTCTATTGCCGATCTTCGTGACCCTGCTGTCGGTGCTGTTCCTGAAGGAGCACGTGGGCTGGCGGCGCTGGTCGGCGGTGGTGGCGGGGTTCCTGGGTGTGCTGGTGGTGCTGCGGCCGGGGTTCCGCGCGCTGGGCGTGGGGCATCTGGCGGCGATGGTGTGCGGGCTGTCCGGCGCGGTGTCGGTGGTGGCGCTGCGCATGGCCGGCGCGCACGAGAAGCGCATCAGCCTGTATGGCGCCGGGGTGATCGGTCCGCTGGTGGCCGGCGGCTTGCTGATGCTGCCGAATTTCTTCTGGCCCGATGCCCATCAATGGATGCTGCTGGCCGGCTACGGCCTGCTGGCCGGGTTCGCGGGCGTGCTGCTGATGCTGGCGACCCAGCATGCGCCGGCCAACCGCGTGGCGCCGGCCCAGTACAGCCAGATGCTGTGGGCGATCGGCTTCGGCTACTGGCTGTTCGGCGATCGGCTGGACTGGCCGATGCTGATCGGCATCGCGCTGATCCTCGGCTCGGGGCTGTTCACCCTGGTGCGCGAGGAGCGGGTGACGCCGTGGTGGCGCAGGACCAAGCTGGTCTAGCGTCTTTTACCGCGCGGGGTTCGCGCTCAGCTGTTACTGACACCGTGCGGCACGTGGCCAGCCGCCACGTATTTGCGCGCGGATTCCACATTGGCCGGCGAATCGTCGAAGAAGATGTCCGCGCCGAACGCTTCCAGAAATGGCCCCTTGTCGCGCCCGCCCAGGAACAGCGCCTCGTCGATGCGCACGCCCCAGCGGCGCAGCGTCAGGATCACCCGCTTATGCGCCGGCGCCGAGCGCGCGGTAACCAGGGCCGTGCGGATCGGCGAGGTCTCCGCCGGAAACGCCGCCTGCAGGCGATGCACCGCTGTCAGAAAACCGCGGAACGGGCCGACCGACAGCGACTCCTCCGCCCGCTCGCGCTCGTTGCGGTGGAATGCTTCCAGCCCTTCCTCGCGCGAGACGCGCTCGCCTTCGTCGCCAAACAGCACCGCGTCGCCGTCGAAGGCGATGCGCAGCTGCTCGGTCGCACGCGGCGGCGCCACCGAAGGCAGGATCGTTGCCGCCGCCACGCCGGCAGCGAGTGCGCGGCCCACATCTTCGGCGTTGGCGGACAGGAACAGATCGGTCTTGAACGGCGCGATGTAGTCCGACGTCGGCGCGCCGCTGGTGAAGGCAGCGCGGCTGATATCCAGGCCGTAATGCTGGATCGCATTGAAGATGCGCAGTCCCGTATCGCCGGAATTGCGCGACAGCAGGATCACTTCCACCGGCGGCACATCGCCGGCCAGCTTGTTCAGGCCCAGCAGCTTCTGCACCAGCGGGAAGGCCACACCGGGCTTGAGGATCTCGTTCTCGTGATCGATCTGGAACGCGCGGTAGGCATCCAGGCCGTCGCGCTCGAACAACTCGTGGCTGTCGCCGAGATCGAACAGGGCGCGCGAGGAAATCGCCACGACCAGGCGGTTGTCGCTGGCGGCTTTCGGATCGTGGGCGTCGGGGTGCGGGGTGGTCATGGGGATGGCCGTGCGGGCGAATAGCGGAATCTAGCATTCCCGATAAGTGACACGTCTGGCGACTTGACCCCGTCATTCCTGCGAAAGCAGGAATCCAGTGCCTTGAGGCGCTGGACCCCAGCGTTCGCTGGGGTGACGAAGGTTTGCCAGCGACTCTTAATCCGGCGCGAACTGCTCGTCGAGGATGCGCTGCTCCAGATTGTGCTCCGGATCGAACAGCAGGCGCACGCCCGGCCCGGTCGACTGCTTCACCGTCACCTCGCGCACATCGCGCACTTCATGGAAATCCGCGGTGGCGCTGACCGGCCGCTTGTTCGGATCGAGCACGCGCAGGCTGACCTGGGTGCGGTGCGGCAGGATCGCGCCGCGCCAGCGGCGCGGGCGGAACGGGCTGATCGGGGTGAGCGCCAGCACGTTGGCATCCAGCGGCAGGATCGGCCCGTGCGCGGAGAGGTTGTACGCGGTGGAACCCGCCGGCGTGGAAACCAGGATGCCGTCGCAGACCAGCGCGTCGAGCTTTACCGTTTCGTTGAGCTTGATTTCCAGATGCGCGGCCTGGTTGCTCTGGCGCAGCAGCGACACCTCGTTGAAGGCCAGCGCGTGGTGCGATTCGCCCTTGGCGCACTTCACGTCCATCTCCAGCGGATACAGCACCGCGGCATGCGCCCGCTCGATCCGCCCGGGCAGATCGTCGATGCGATGCTTGTTCATCAGGAAGCCGACGCGACCGAGCTTCATGCCATAGACCGGAATGGCCAGCGGCAGATGCGCATGCAAGGTGCGCAGCATGAAGCCATCGCCGCCTAAGGCCACGATCGCCTCCGCCTGCTCCGGCGGCACCTCACCGTAACGCTCCACCAGTTTGCGCCGGGCCTGCTGGGCGACGGAGGTTTCGCTGGCGACGAAGGCGTAGGCCATGGGTGGTAGGCGGCGGCAGATGGGCGGCCAGTTGAGCGTAGATGGGCGGTGGGTGCAAGGGCCGGCTGGATCCGCCGCTGGCTACTGCTGCTTGGATGCCCTGCCCGGACTGATACGGCATCTCTGGTTTTTTCCGGTTCATCGCATCCCAGTCGATTCCTACGATGCGCATCCCTCTTCGCACCTGGTGCGTGCGAGGTTCCTTCGATGCCAGCTATCGCCAAGCCTCGCGATAAGCCTTGGCGTGTGCACGCACATTCAAATCAAGTGGAGACGCTTTTAGTGAACACGATTTACAGGATTGTCCGGAGTGCCTCTACCGGTAAATGGATAGTGGCGTCGGAGCTGGCCAAGGGCTGTAAGAAGAAAACCTCTCTGGCAGCGGCGGTGATCGCAATATCGATGATCGGCCTGGGCTCCAACGGTGGCGCAGCTCTTGCGCAAACAGCAGGCACCGCGAAACCTGGGGATGCATGTACCACGCAAAATGGCATGGCAGGCACTATCAACGCCGAGAATGCTTGTGTTGCTCCTACGAATAGCCAAGAAATTATCCAGCCGCGTGCGATTACGCCAAAAATTGCTCTTGACGACACTTACATAAAAGTCCTTGCAGGCGAAAGCACCGTCAATGTAGCGGCCAAAGCCACCGGATATGGAGCCATAGCCATTGGCTCCGGAGCTGTAGCCGGTCTAGACGCAGGCGGCGTTTACGATACAGTGGCCATCGGCCTTGTAAGCAAGGCGACGGGAAATTATTCCACGGCGCTTGGCAGGCTCGCAGAAGCAAGTGGCGCGTCATCTCTCGCCGCGGGCAACACGTCCGCCGCCAAGGCTGCTAACTCTGTTGCACTAGGTTATGCCGCATCAGTCGATGCAGCCGCATCTAACTCCGTCGCACTTGGCAGCAACTCCGTTGCGACCGAAGCCAATACCTTTTCGGTCGGCAGCAGCACCCTGCAGCGCAAGATCGTCAATCTTGCCGATGGCACGCTATCGAGCACCAGCACTGATGCGGTGACCGGAAAGCAGCTCTACGCCACTAATCAGGATGTGGCTACCAACAAAGCGAACATCGCTACCAATACGGCCGACATTGCCACCAACAAAGCGAACATCGCCACCAATACGACCGACATCGCCACCAACAAGGCCAATATCGCCACCAACACGACCAACATCACCTCGCTGACCGACCAGATCAGCAACGGCTCAGTCGGCTTGGTGAAGCAAGACGCGACCACCCAGGCCATCACCGTGGCCAGCACCACCGGCGGCACCAACATCAACTTCGCCGGTACCGGCGGCAACCGCGTACTGAGTGGCATTGGCAACGGCACCGGCGACAGCGATGCGGTAACCATTGCTCAGCTCAAGGCAGCCGGCCTGTGGGATCCGGCGAGCAATCGGCCGCTGCTCTCCCTGGTGTACGACGACCTGACCATGGGCACCGCCCGTCTCGGCGGCACCAAGGGCACCGTGCTGCGCAACCTGGGCAACGGTTCGATCGCCCATGGCAGCATGGAGGCGATCAACGGCGGCCAGCTGTTCGATTTCCAGCAGGACGTGAAGAACCAGATGGATGCCTTGACCGGCCAGGTCAATGCGCTCACTAACCAGGTGAACCAGATTAACCAGGGCCTCAACGATGGCTCGCTCGGCGGCGCCGGCGGCGCGGGTACCGGCACCGACAGCACCGCCCTGGGCGAAGGCTCCAATGCGTCCGGTGCCGGCAGCACGGCCGTCGGTACCGGCGCCAATGCCACGGGCACCAACAGCACGGCCACCGGCGCCAACTCGGTCGCCTCCGGCACCAACAGCACCGCCAACGGCAATGGCGCGCAGGCCCTGGGCAACAACAGCACGGCCACCGGCGCAAACGCCATCGCCTCCGGCGAAGGCTCGACCGCTAACGGCGCCAATGCCGTGGCTTCCGGTAACAACAGCACGGCGCTGGGTTCCAACGCCACCGCCAGCGCCGACAACTCCGTCGCCCTGGGCGCCAACTCCACCGCCGATCGCGACAACACCGTGTCGGTGGGTTCGGTCGGCGCCGAGCGCCAGATCACCAATGTGGCCGCCGGTACCGAGCGCACCGACGCCGCCAACTGGGGCCAGGTGCAGGATGCGGTGCAGGGTGCGAAGGACTGGGCCAGCCGCAAGTTCGAACAGGTCGATCGCCGCATGGACAGCGTCGGTGCGATGGGTGCGGCCATGTCCCAGATGGCGTTCAGCGCGCAGGGCGTGGACAAGGTCAACCGCATCGGCGTGGGCGTCGGTCGCCAGGGCAGCCAGTCCGCGATCGCGCTGGGTTATTCGCACCAGATCCTGCCGAACCTCAATGTGTCGGTCGGCGGTTCGATGAGCGGTTCCGAGAAATCCGTGGGCGCGGGCATGGCCTTCGGCTGGTAAGGCAAGGTTGGGTAGCAAGCGCCTGAGCAGCGCTCTTTTGGCCGGCATCCTGGATGCCGGCCCTTTTTTTTATGCGTCGCGCATACCTGAAAACAAAAACGCCCCCGCGTTACCGCGGGAGCGTCCGGACTGCAACGACACAAGAGGTGCAGGCTGGGTTGAGCGCAGCGAACCCCAACGCCGGCACATCTACGCGCACTACATCGCTGGGGTTCGCCTATGGCTCACCCCAATCTACGGATTCACCGGCACCGCAGCGAGCTGCGCCAGTCGACGCACCGCCACCGAGGCGATCGGATAGTCGGCGTTCTGCGTAAGGATCTCCGCCAGCATATTGCGCGTGTACTTCAGCGTCGCATCGTCACGCTGCAGCCACACCTGCACCGGCGACACGCCCTTGCCGCCGCCGGCCAGCGCCAGCACCTGCAGGGCCAGCGCGCGATGCTGGTGGTTGAGCTCATCCAGCAGCGAACCGCGGGCCTGCGCGTGCCAATGGCCTTCCACCGGCAGCGCCTCGATCTGGCTGCGCAGCCATTCCAGGTCCAGCGCCTCGCCCAGTTCGAAGAACACGCCGGCCACCTTGTCCACCGCCTGGCCGCTCTGCTGCGCCACTTCGACCATGTCGAGCATCGCGCGCAGCTCGGGGATGCGCGCCATGCGCACGGCCAGCTCGGCAGGCAGGCCAAGGCCTTCCCACTTCTCCTGGCTGGTGCCGAAGTCCGCCTTGCCCGTAGGGGTAAGCGTGTCAGGCACGGCCTGGTACAGCGCCGCGACGCCCGCCTGGTAACGCTCGACATTGGCGGCGATTTCCAGCGTGCCGCCCGGACGATTGAGCAGCCAGCGGGTGAGATGGCGCAGCAGCGACCAGATCTGCATGATCGCGTCGAGCTGGGTCTCCTCCGCCACCTTGCTGTCCAGCGCTTCGATCTCGGCCCACAGCTCGCGCGCGCCGAGAATTTCGCGGGCCGCGGTATAGGCCTTGGCGATCGCCGCCGGCCCCTGCCCCGTGTCTTCCTGCATGCGCATCATGAAGGTGGCGCCCATGCGGTTGATGGTCGAGTTGGTCACCGCGGTGGCGATGATCTCGCGCTTCAGGCGATGGCGCTGCATGTGCTCGGCGTATTTGTCGTGCAGCGGCTCGGGGAAGTAGCGCACCAGTTCCTTGGACAGGTACGGGTCTTCCGGCACGTCCGAATCGAGCAGCTGCTGGTACAGCTTGATCTTGTCGTACGACAGCAGCACCGACAGTTCCGGACGGGTCATGCCCTGGCCGCGCGTCTTGCGCTCGGTCAGCTCCGCCTCGCTGGGCAGGAACTCCACCTGGCGATCGAGCAGGCCCTCGCCTTCGAGCGTGCGGATAAAGTGCGCCATCGAACCCAGGCGGCGGCCCGACTGGCGCTCCATCAGGGTGATTGCCTGGTTCTGGCGGTAGTTGTCCCACAGCACCAGCTGCGCCACCTCGTCGGTCATCGACGCCAACTGCTGGTTGCGCGCGTCCACGCTCAGCTCGGCGCGCTGCACGGCGTCGTTGAGCAGGATCTTGATGTTCACCTCGTGGTCGGAGGTGTCCACGCCCGCGGAGTTGTCGATGAAGTCGGTGTTGAGCAGCACACCATGCTGCGCAGCCTCGATGCGGCCCTTCTGGGTAAAGCCCAGGTTGCCGCCCTCGCCGATCACCTTGCAGCGCAGCTCCGCGCCATTGGCGCGCAGTGCGTTGTTGGCGCGGTCGCCGGCGTCGGCGTGGCTTTCGCTGCTCGCCTTCGCATAGGTGCCGATACCGCCGTTCCACAGCAGGTCCACCGGCGCCTTGAGGATGGCGTTGAGCAGCTCGTTCGGCGCCATCTGCGTGACATCGCCCTTGATGCCCAGCGCCGCGCGCACTTCCGGCGACACCGGCACGGCCTTGAGCGTGCGCGGATAGATGCCGCCACCGGCGGAGATCAGCGACTTCTCGTAGTCCTCCCAGCTCGAACGCGGCAGCTTGAACATGCGCTCGCGCTCGACGAAGGAACGCTCCGCATCCGGATTCGGGTCGAGGAAGATATGGCGGTGGTCGAACGCGGCCAGCAGACGGATGTGGCGCGACAGCAGCATGCCGTTGCCGAATACGTCGCCGGACATGTCGCCGATGCCCACGCAGGTGAAGTCCTGCGTCTGGCTGTCGCGGCCCAATGCGCGGAAATGGCGCTTGACCGACTCCCACGCGCCCTTGGCGGTGATGCCCATGCCCTTGTGGTCGTAGCCGTTGGAACCGCCCGACGCGAACGCGTCGCCCAGCCAGAAGCCATGTTCCAGCGAGATGGCGTTGGCGATGTCGGAGAACGTCGCCGTGCCCTTGTCGGCCGCCACCACCAGGTACGGATCGTCGGCGTCATGGCGCACCACGCCGTGCGGCGGCACCACCTTGCCCTCGACCAGGTTGTCGGTGATGTCGAGCAGGCCGTTGATGAACATGCGGTAGCAGGCGATGCCCTCGGCCAGCTGCGCGTCGCGGTCGCCGCCGAGCGGCGGACGCTTCACCACGAAGCCGCCCTTCGAGCCCACCGGCACGATCACGGTGTTCTTCACCATCTGCGCCTTGACCAGGCCCAGCACCTCGGTGCGGAAGTCTTCGCGGCGGTCGGACCAGCGCAGGCCGCCGCGCGCCACCGCGCCGAAGCGCAGATGGATGCCTTCCACGCGCGGCGCCGACACGAAGATCTCGCGGTACGGCACCGGCTTGGGCAGGTCGGGCACGCGGTGCGAATCGAACTTGAAGCTGATGTAGCCGCGGTACACGCCTTCCCACTGCTGGAAGAAGCTGGTGCGCAAGGTGCCGCGGATCAGCGCCATGAAGCTGCGCAGGATGCGGTCGTCGTCCAGGCTGGAGACGTTCTCCAGCAGCACGCCGATGGTCTCCTCAATGGCCTTGATCTGCTCGGCGCGCGGCTGCTCCAGCGCCGCCACCAGGTTGTCGATCAGGGCCGGATGCGCCTGGCGCACGCTCTCCGGAATCAGCGCCTGCATCTCGCCGGCCAGCGCCGTGCGCGCGTTCTTCAGCTCGACCGCGCCCAGCTCTTCGCGGCGCGGATCGAACTTGGCCAGGAACAGCTCCACCAGCAGGCCGGCGATGGCCGGATAGCGGTTGAAGGCGTCTTCCATATAGTTCTGCGAGAACGCCACGCCGGTCTGCAGCAGGTATTTGCAGTAGCCGCGCAGCATGGCGACCTGGCGCCAGCTCAGCTTGGCGCCCAGCACCAGGCGGTTGAAGCCGTCGTTCTCGGCGTTGACGCGCCAGATCTGCTCGAAGGCGTCCTCGAACAAGGAACCGACCTGCTCCACCGAGAACGTGAGGTTGCCGACCGGCTGCACCTCGAAGTCCTGGATGAACAGCGGCGTGCCGCCGGTCTTCACGTCGTACACGTGCTCGGTGAGCACGCGCAGGCCGAGGTTCTCCAGCTGCGGCAGCACTTCGGACAGCGCGATGTCGGCGCCGCTGCGATAGACCTTGAAGCGCAGTTCTTCCGGGCGTTGTTCCGGGTGATAGAACGACATGCGCACGGCGTCGTCGCCCTTGAGCAGGGCGAGCTGGCGCACATCCTCGGCGGCGGCGGCGGGCAGCACGTCTTCCACGTAGCCGGCCGGCAGCGCCTTGCCGTAGCGGTTGGCCAGCACCACGCCGTCGTGATCGCCCATCAGCTTGACCAGGGCGTCGCGCAGGTCGTCGTGCCAGTTGCGCACGATCGCGGCGACGTTCTGCTCCAGCGCGGCGGCGTCATAGCTGACGTGGTCGCCGATCTTCGGGCGCACCACGATATGCAGGCGGGCCAGGGCGGCCTCGCCCATCAGCACGGAAGAATCGCTCTGCTCGCCGTGCAGCGCATCGCGCAGCATGTTCTCGATGCGCTCGCGCACCGTGGTGTTGAAGCGCTCGCGCGGCACGAACACCAGGCAGGTGAAGAAGCGGCCATAGCGGTCGCGGCGCACGAACAGGCGGGTGCGCGCACGCTGGCGCAGCTCGAGAATGCCGATCGCGGTGGCGTACAGCTCGTCCTCGTTGCTCTGGAACAGCTCGTCGCGCGGCAGCGTTTCCAGGATGTGCCGCAGCGACTTGCCCGAGTACGAATCGCGCTTCAGGCCCGAACGGGCCATCACCGCCTCGACGCGCTGGCGTACCAGCGGCACGTCCTGCGGGCGCGCCATATAGGCATTGGAGGAGAACAGGCCGAGGAAGCGCTGCTCGGCGACCGGCTTGCCGCTGGCGTCGAAGCGCAGCACGCCGACGTAGTCCATGTGGCCTTGGCGGTGCACGTGCGAGCGCGCATTGGTCTTGGTCAGGATGATCGCGTCGGTCGAGCCGGACTGCGGCAGCTCGCTGGCCGCCATGCTGCGCAGCGAGCGCGGCGCCATCGAGCGCTCCTGCTTGTGCAGGATGCCGAGGCCCGAGCCTTCCATCGAACGCAGCACTTCGTCGCCGTCGGACTGGGTGACTTCGTATTCGCGGTAGCCGAGGAAGGTGAAGTTGTCGTCGGCCAGCCAGCGCATGAACTCGACCGCTTCTTCCACCGAATCGTGGTTCAGCGGCAGCTGGCGCTTGGGCAGGTCGGCGGCGATCGCCAGCGCCTGGTCGCGCATGCGGCTCCAGTCGTTGACCGAGGCGCGCACGTCTTCCAGCGAGCCTTCGATCTGCGCCTTGAGCTGGGCCATCTCGGCCTCGTCGGCGAGGCGGTCGATTTCGAAATGCATCACCGACTCGGGCGTACCGTCGTCGGCGCCCAGGCGCTGCAGGCGGCCGGAGGCATCGCGGGCGGCTTTCACCACCGGATGAATCACCGCGTGGATCTGCAGGCGGGCGGACACGATCATGCTCACCGTGTCGACCAGGAACGGCATGTCGTCGGTGGCGATCTGCACCACGCTGCGGCCCGCATGGCCGGCTTGCGGATTGAACACGCGCACCGAGGCGCGGCCCGGCTGGCGTTGCTGCACGAACTCGAGCAGGCCGGCGATCAGCGCGGCCCATTCGGTGGCGGTGTGCAGTTCGAGGTCGCCGGAGGCGACGCGAGAGAAGAAAGCGCTGATAAAAAATTGCGCCTCATCAAGGCGCTGGTTGGGGAAACCGCTTTTTTTCAGTTCATCCAGAACTTCAGCCTGGATCGATGTTTCGCTGGCCGCACGAATTGCGTTCATGGCATCTATATTGTCAGTGACGGAGATGGGGCAGAAAAGCCGCAAAAGGATACGCTCGCACCACTGCGATAGCCACCTGCATTGCGGCAATCACTTCAGCCTGCGGTTCGGCAAACGATCGTTTTGCACGGCGCTCGTCTCGATGCGATGCGCGCGGTGTGTGGTGGCGCGTGGATCGGTGTGCTGCGCGCATGCGATGAGTCGAGTGGCGCTTCGTCGTGCGGATGTGGTGCGGAGCGTCGCCGCCGCCCTGGGCGCAGGCACCCGCCGCTGCATCGCAGCATGTCCGGCCTCTGCGAACGCCATCGACCCGGGTAGAAAAGAAAGCGTCGGCACCCGGGGCGAGGCAACCATTGCGTGCCGACTTGGGAATCTCTCTTACTGAGCATTCCCCGCGGATAACTATCCAGACCATGCGCACCCGCATGGTTGCCGTCACACCCCGTCACGCCCCCTTCGCGGCGAAAACACGAAGAATTCAGGGCTAGACCATTCGTCAAAGCAAATTGTAAACTGACCGGTATAGTCAAGCCCGCTGCCTGTCCGGAGCACTGCATGCGTTGTTCACAGCCGTCGTCCCGCCGCAAGCGGACGGGCGGCACTAGGCAGGCATGCTGCGCCACGGAAAGCTATGGGCTTGGTGGCCGATCCGGGGATCGGCGCGACCCGCACACCCGATACCTATAAATGGAGTCCCCATGAAGTCCTCGTCATTGCGCACACCACTGCTGTGCCTTGGCCTGCTGGCGCTCGCCGCCTGCGGAGGCAAGAAGGAACAAGGCCCGCCGCAGATGCCCACCCCAGAAGTGGGCGTGGTCAAGGCCCAGTCGGTTTCCGCCCCGCTCAACAAGGACCTGGTGGGACGCCTCTCCGCCTTCCGCAGCGCCGACGTTCGGGCTCGCGTGGCCGGCGTGCTGCTCAAGCGCGTGTATGAAGAAGGCACCGACGTCAAGAAAGGCCAGGTGCTGTTCGAGATCGATCCCTCGGTCTACCAGGCCAATCTGAACTCGGCGCAGGCCAACCTCGCCTCGGCGCAGGCCACCTACGCCAATGCCCGCAAGGCCGCCGAACGCGCCCGCTCGCTGCGTCCGCAGGGCTATGTGTCGCAGTCGGACCTGGATAACGCCGAAGCCACCGAGCGCAGCTCGGCCGCCGCGGTGAAGCAGTCCGAAGCCTCGGTCGAAAGCGCCCGCATCAGCCTCGGCTTCACCCGCGTGACCGCGCCGATCGACGGCCGCGCCGGCCAGCAGCAGGTCACCGAAGGCGCGATCGTCGGCAACGGCAATGCCGACGCCGGCGCCAGCTCGACCTTGCTCACCACGGTCGACCAGCTCGACCCGCTGTACATCAACTTCACCGTTAGCGCTTCGGACCTGGACCGCCTGCGCCGCGCGCAGACCGCCGGCCACGTCAGCCTCAACGATCCGACCAAGACCACGGTCGACGTGATCCTGCCGGACGGCAGCAAGTACGAGCAGCAGGGCACGCTGGACTTCTCCGGCGCCACGGTCGACCCGACCACCGGCACGGTCAACCTGCGCGCGCAGCTTGCCAACGCGGACAAGCGCCTGCTGCCGGGCACCTACGTCACCGTCAAGGCGAACCTGGGCCAGCAGAACAACGTGTACCTGGTGCCGCAGCAGGGCGTGGCGCGCGACGTCGCCGGCGCCTACGTGCTGGTGGTGAACCAGGAGGGCAAGGTTCAGCGCAAGGACGTCACCGCCAACGATATGAGCAACGGCAACTGGATCGTCACCGGCGGTCTCGCCGCGGGCGACCAGGTGATCGTCTCGGGCCTCCAGTCCGTCCAGCCGGGTGCACCCGCCAAGGCCTCGCCGTGGCAGCCGGGCAAGGACGCCGGTCCGCCGAACGGCGCGCCGGGCGGCCAGCCCGCGGCCGGCAAGCACTGACGGGAGTCGACCGACATGCCCAGTTTTTTCATTGACCGCCCGATTTTCGCGTGGGTGGTAGCGATCCTCATCACCATGGTCGGCACGATTGCGATGCTGAACATGGGTATCGAGTCCTACCCCAACATCGCGCCGCCGCAGGTGGTGGTAAACGCCACCTTCCCGGGCGCCAACGCCGATACGGTGGAGAAGAACGTCACCCAGGTGATCGAGCAGCAGCTCACCGGCATCGACCACCTGCTGTACTTCTCCTCCTCCTCCAGCTCCAACGGCTCGGCCTCCATCACCCTCACCTTCGAGACCGGCACCAACCCGGACATCGCCCAGGTGCAGGTGCAGAACAAGGTCTCGCTGGCCCAGCCGCGCCTGCCCACCGCCGTGACCCAGCAGGGCGTGGTGGTGGCGAAGAACAATCCTGACTTCCTGATGTTCGTCTCGCTGGTGTCCACCAACCCGGACATCGACGGCAACCGCCTGGCCGACATCATCGCCTCGCAGGTGGCCGATCAGGTCGGCCGTATTCCCGGCGTAGGCAGCACCCGCGTGATCGGCGCCGAGTACGCGGTCCGCATCTGGCTGAACCCGGACAAGCTGCAGGGCTATGGCCTCTCGGCCAGCGCCGTGCGCGATGCCGTGTCCACCCAGAACGTGCAGTTCGCCGCCGGTGCGCTGGGCGCCGACCCGGCTCCGGCCGACCAGGGCTTCACTGCCACGGTCTCGGCGGAAGGCCGTTTCTCCTCGCCCGAGGAGTTCGGCAACATCATCCTGCGCGCCAATGGCGACGGCACGGTGGTGCGCCTGAGCGACGTGGCCCGCGTGTCGTTCGGCCCGCAGTCCTACGGCCTGACCTCCACCTGGAACGGCCAGCCGGTAGGCGGCCTCGGCGTGCAGCTGCTGCCGGGCGCGAACGCGCTCGACGTAGCCACCGCCGTGCGCGGCAAGATGGACGAGCTGTCCAGGGACTTCCCGCAGGGCGTCACCTGGTTCGCGCCGTACGACACCACGCCGTTCGTGAAGGTGTCGATCAACGAAGTGGTGCACACCCTGATCGAGGCGATCATCCTCGTCTTCCTGGTGATGCTGATCTTCCTGCAGAACATCCGCGCCACCATCATCCCCACCCTGGTGATCCCGGTCGCGCTGCTGGGTACCTTCATCGGCCTGATCGGGCTGGGCTTCACCATCAACCAGCTCACCCTGTTCGGCATGGTGCTGGCGATCGGTATCGTGGTGGACGATGCGATCGTGGTGATCGAGAACGTCGAACGCATCATGTCCGAGGAGCACCTCCCGCCCAAGGAGGCTACCCGCAAGGCCATGGGCCAGATCACCGGCGCGGTGATCGCGATCACCGTGGTGCTGGCGGCGGTGTTCGTGCCGTCGGCGCTGCAGGCCGGCGCCTCGGGCGTGATCTACAAGCAGTTCGCGCTGACCATCGCGGTGTCGATGGGCTTCTCGGCCTTCCTCGCCCTGTCGTTCACCCCGGCGCTGTGCGCGACCATGCTGAAGCCGACCCACGACGAGAAGAAGAACGTCGTGTACCGCGGCTTCAACAAGATGTTCGACTGGGTCACCCACACCTACAGCGGCCATATCTCCAGCGCCGCGCGGCACGCGCCGCGGTGGATGGTCATGTTCGCGCTGATCTGCGCGCTGGCCGGCTTCCTGTACACCAAGCTGCCCACCAGCTTCGTGCCCAGCGAAGACCAGGGCTTCGCGCTGGCCATCGTCAACCTGCCGCCGGGCGCCACCCTCAAGCGCTCCGAGCAGGTGATGGCGGAGATGCGCGATCGCATCAAGAACAGCCCGCTGAACGACTCCATCGTCGGCATGTACCAGATCAGCGGCTTCAGCTTCGTCGGCCAGAGCGAAAGCGCCGGCATGGCCTTCATCAAGCTCAAGGACTGGAGCGAGCGCAAGATCACCGCGGACGAACTGATCATGCAGGCCAATGGCGTGCTGCATGGCATCCGCGACGCGCAGATCTTCGTGGTGAACCTGCCGACCATCCGCGGCCTCAGCCAGTTCGGCGGCATCGACATGTACCTGCAGGCGCGTGCCGGCCAGACGCATGGCGAGCTGATGCAGGCGATGGGCATGGTGCTGGGCAAGTCGCAGGGCAACCCGGCGCTGCTGGGCACCCGTCCGAACTCGCTGCCCGACGCTCCGCTGTGGAACCTCAAGGTGGACCGCGTGCAGGCCGAGTCGATGGGCCTGTCGGTCAGCGACGTATACACCGCGATCCAGCTCACGCTGGCGCCGATCTACGTCAACGACTTCGTCTACGGCGGCCGCGTGAAGCGCGTCTACCTGCAGGCGGACCAGCCGTTCCGCATGGGGCCTGATGCGTTGAACCACGTGTTCACGCCCAGCGCGCTGGCCAACACCGGCAGCACGACGCGTTCGACCACCAACCCCTACAACATGATTCCGATCTCCAGCGTGGTGCATGCCGACTGGGGCACGGGCTCGCCGGCGCTGACCCGCTACAACGGCTATGCCGCGGTGGAAATCGTGGCCAGCGAAGGCAAGGGATACTCGACCGGCCAGGCCATGGCGGCGCTGCAGAACATCGTCGACAACGACCTGCCCAAGGGCTTCGGCGCCGACTGGACCGGCCAGTCCTACCAGGAAATCCTGGCGGGCAACTCGGCCACCCTGCTGCTGGTGCTGTCGATCGTGATCGTGTTCCTCTGCCTCGCGGCGCTGTACGAGAGCTGGTCGATCCCGGTGGCGGTGCTGCTGGTGGTGCCGCTGGGTCTGCTCGGCACGGTGGTGTTCTCCATGCTGCGCAGCCTGCCGAACGACATGTACTTCAAGATCGGCATGATCACGGTGATTGGTCTGGCGGCGAAGAACGCGATCCTGATCGTGGAATTCGCGGTCGAGCAGCAGCAGCAGGGCAAGTCGCTGTTCGACGCGGTGGTCACGGCTTCCCGCCTGCGACTGCGCCCGATCCTGATGACCTCGATGGCCTTCATCCTGGGCGTGTTCCCGCTGGCGGTCTCCACCGGCGCCGGCGCCAACTCCCGCCACGCGATCGGCACGGGCGTGATCGGCGGCATGCTGTTCGCCACCTTCCTCGGCCTGCTGCTGATCCCGGTGTTCTACGTGGTGGTCCGCCGCGCCCTGGGCGACAAGCTGGACGAAGCCTCGCACAAGGTCCGCCAGGCTCATGGCGGCGGCGACGCGCAATCCGGACACTGATCGCCAGGTCCCTGAAACAAGCAAAAGCCCCGGCCATGCCGGGGCTTTTGTTTTGTGCGGCTATCGAGGCCAGCGCAGATTCAGTGGTCCGGCATAGCGGGCATGAAGCCATCCGCCCTCACCTGCGATCAGGCACAAAAAAAGAGGCCCGACGTATCGGGCCTCTTTCGCAAACGCTGCCGCAGCTTCAGCGCAAACCGGTCTCGGCGCGCGCAATCACCAGCCGCTGGATCTCGCTGGTGCCTTCGTAGATCTCGGTGATCTTGGCATCGCGGAAATACCGCTCCAGCGGCATCTCCTTCGAATAACCCATGCCGCCGTGGATCTGCACCGCCTGGTGCGCAATCCACATCGCCGCCTCGGAGGCGACCAGCTTGGCCACCGAAGCCTCGGTGCCGAAACGGCCGCCGTGCTTCTCGGTCTGGCCCTTGGTCCAGGCAGCGCGCAGGGTCAGCAGGGTGGCGGCGTCGAGCTTGCACTTCATGTCGGCGATCTTGGCCTGGGTCATCTGGAAGCTGCCGATCGCCTGGCCGAAGGCCTTGCGGTCGCGCGACCACTGCAGGGTGGCTTCATAGGCGGCGCGGGCGATGCCGACCGACTGCGAGGCGATGCCGATGCGGCCGGCGTCGAGCACGCCCATGGCGATGGAGAAGCCCTTGCCTTCCTCGCCCAGCAGATTTTCCTTCGGGCAGACGTAGTCGCTGAATTCGATCTCGCAGGTGGCCGAGGCGCGGATGCCGAGCTTGGGCTCGGTCTTGCCGGCCATGAAGCCCGGCAGCTGGGTGTCGATGATGAAGGCCGACACGCCCTTGGCGCCGATGCCCGGCGTGGTGATGGCGAACAGCACGATATAGCGCGCCACCGGGCCGGAGGTGATCCAGCTCTTCTTGCCGCTGATCACCCAGTCGCCGTCGGCATTTTTGGTCGCGCGCGTATGCATGGCCGAGGCGTCGGAGCCGGACTGCGGCTCGGTCAGCGCATAGGCGCCGATCGCCTCGCCCTGGGCGATGGCGCGCACGTACTTCTGCTTCTGTTCTTCGTTGCCGTGCTTGAGGATGCCGTTGCAGAACAGCGAATTGTTCACCGACATCACGGTGGCGGTGGCGGCGTCAGCCGCGGCGATCTCGATCATGGCCAGCACGTAGGCGACCGGGTCCATGCCGGCGCCGCCGTACTCGTGCGGCACTTCGATGCCCATCAGGCCGAGCTGGCCCATTTCGCGGATGTTCTCCAGCGGGAATTCGCCCTTGGCGTCCAGTTCGGCGGCGACCGGCACGATGCGCTTCTGGGCGAAATCGCGGGCGATGGACTGAATCGAGAGCTGGTCTTCGGTAAAGCTGAAATCCATGGGGGACTCCGGGGGAGGGCAAGGTGAAAAAGCTAGCCCGCTATTTTAGCCGGCGTGGGCAAAAGGCTCCCTGTGCGGTGCAACAGAGCACCGCGGGCCCCGCTCCGCGGCCCGCACCGGAATTTGTCCCTTGACGCCCTCCCGGTCCGGCCCTAGCCTTCGCATCTCTCCATCGCGATATAAGGATGCGGCATGGATCTGGCCACCGCTTCCAGCGTTCTGCGCCTGCTGGCCGACCCCACCCGGGTACGCCTGCTGGCCCTGCTCGAACGCGAAGAACTCACCGTCGCCGAGCTGGCCGCCGTGCTGCGCCTGGCGCAGCCGCGCGTGTCCACCCATCTGGCCAAGCTGAAAGAGGCCGAGCTGGTGCGCGACCGCCGCGCCGGCGTGTCCGCCTATTACCGCGCCAACCGGGAAGGCGACGAGCACCAGCACGACCTGATCCGCTCGCTGCGCGACAGCATCGACGACGCCCTGCTGCGCGAAGACGCCGACCGCCTGCCGTCGGTGCTGGCGCAGCGCGCCAGCGAGGCCGGCTGGGCCGATACCGTGGCCGGCGACATGGAGCGGCACTACTCGCCCGGCCGCACCTGGGAAACCCTGGCCCGTTCGCTGCTGCAGCTGCTGGAAACCGGCGACGTGCTGGATATCGCTTCGGGCGACGGCATCACCGCCGAACTGCTGGCGCCGCATGCGCGCTCGATCGTCTGCGTGGATTCCAGCGAACGCGTGGTCGAAGCCGCCGCGCAGCGCCTGCAGCCGTTCGCCAACGTCGAAGTGCGCCAGGGCGATATGCACGCGCTCGACCTGGGCGAGCGCCGCTTCGACCTGGTGTTGATGCTGCACGCCCTCACTTATGCCGAGCAGCCGGCCCAGGCCGTGGCCGAAGCCTCGCGCCTGCTGCGCCGCGGCGGCCGCCTGCTGGCGGTGACGCTGGGCAAGCACGACCACCGCGCGGTGGTGGAACCGTTCGACCACACCAACCTGGGCTTCGCCCAGGAAGAACTCTCCGGCTACGCGCGCGGCGCGGGCCTGGAGGACATCAGCTGTACCCGCCTGAGCCGCGAGCGCAAGGCACCTCATTTCGAGGTCATCAGCCTGCTCGCGCGCAAGCCGTAAGGAGATCCGCATGAGCGCCCTGCCCTGGCTTCATCCCGACCGCGTCGCCCTGCTCGACGCCGCGCTGCGCCGGCGCATCCTGATCATCGACGGCGGCATGGGCACCATGCTGCAAGGCCATCGCCTGGACGAGGAAGGCTTCCGCGGCGACCGCTTCGCCGGCGGCCACGATGGCGCCCATGAGCATCATCACGATGACGCGCACAGTCATCATGGCGGCTGCGATCTCAAAGGCAACAACGACCTGCTCACGCTGACCCAGCCGGCGATCATCCGCGGCGTGCACGAGGCCTATCTCGAAGCCGGCGCCGACCTGGTCGAGACCAATACCTTCAACAGCACGCGCATCAGCCAGGCCGACTACCACCTGGAACACCTGGCGCACGAACTGAACCTGGAAGGCGCCCGCCTCGCCCGCGCCGCCTGCGATGCCTGGACCGCGAAGACGCCGGAGCAGCCGCGCTTCGTGATCGGCGTGCTCGGCCCGACCAGCCGCACCGCCTCGCTGTCGCCGGACGTCAACGATCCGGGCTTCCGCAATGTCACCTTCGAGGAACTGGCCGCCAACTACACCGAAGCGACCAGCGGCCTGATCGACGGCGGCGCCGACCTGATCATGGTCGAGACCATCTTCGACACGCTCAACGCCAAGGCCGCGCTGTTCGCCATCAGCGAACTGTTCCGCGAGCGCGGCGCGCGCCTGCCGGTGATGATCTCCGGCACCATCACCGACCGCTCCGGCCGCACCCTGTCGGGCCAGACCGCCGAGGCGTTCTACTATTCCGTCGCGCATGCGCGGCCGCTCTCGGTCGGCCTGAACTGTGCGCTCGGCGCCGCCGATCTGCGCCCGCACGTGCAGACCCTGGCCACCGTCGCCAACTGCTTTGTCAGCACCCATCCGAACGCCGGCCTGCCGAACGCGTTCGGCGAATACGACGAAACGCCCGAGCAGATGGCCGCCGTGATCGGCGGCTTCGCCCGCGACGGCCTGCTCAACCTGGTTGGCGGCTGCTGCGGCACCACGCCCGCGCATATCAAGGCGATCGCCGACGCCGTGCGCGACTGTACGCCGCGCACCCTCCCCTCCCTCGATACCGCCGAAGCCGCCTGATCCGATGAGTGCACGCCATACCCGACTGTCCGGCCTGGAACCGCTGGTCATTACACCGGACCTGCTGTTCGTCAACGTGGGCGAACGCACCAACGTCACCGGCTCCGCGCAGTTCCGCAAGCTGGTCAAGGAAGACCGCTACGAGGAAGCCGTCGAAGTGGCGCGGCAGCAGGTTGCCAGCGGCGCGCAGATCATCGACGTCAATATGGACGAGGGCCTGATCGATTCAGAGGCGGCGATGACCCGCTTCCTCAACCTGATCGCCGCCGAGCCGGATATCGCCCGCGTGCCGGTGATGGTCGACTCGTCCAAGTGGACCGTGCTCGAAGCCGGCCTGCGCTGCCTGCAGGGCAAGGGCATCGTCAACTCGATCTCGATGAAGGAAGGCGAGGAACTGTTCCTCGAGCACGCGCGCAAGGTGCAGCAGTACGGCGCCGCCGTGGTGGTGATGGCTTTCGACGAGCAGGGCCAGGCCGATACCTGCGAGCGCAAGGTGGAAATCTGTTCGCGCGCCTATGCGCTGCTGACGGAAGAGCTCGACTTCCCGCCCGAAGACATCGTGTTCGACCCGAATATCTTCGCCATCGCCACCGGCATCGAAGAACACAACAACTACGCGGTGGACTTTATCGAGGCCACCCGCGAGCTGAAGCGGCGCTTCCCGCACAGCCATATTTCCGGCGGCGTCTCCAATGTGTCGTTCTCGTTCCGCGGCAACAACACCGTGCGCGAGGCGATCCATTCGGTGTTCCTGTACCACGCCATCAAGGCCGGCATGGACATGGGCATCGTCAACGCCGGCGCGCTGATGATCTATGACGACGTGCCGGCCGAGCTGCGCGAACGCGTCGAGGATGTGGTGCTGAACCGCCGCGCCGACGCCACCGAGCGCCTGCTGGAGATCGCCGAGAACTACAAGGCGAAGAAAGGCGAGGTCGTCGTCGAGAACCTGGCCTGGCGCGAGAAGCCCGTGCGCGAGCGCCTCAGCCACGCGCTGGTGCACGGCATCGATGCCTACGTCGACGCCGACACCGAAGAAGCACGCCAGCTCACCACGCGTCCGCTGGACGTGATCGAAGGCGCGCTGATGGACGGCATGAACGTGGTCGGCGACCTGTTCGGCGCGGGCAAGATGTTCCTGCCGCAGGTGGTCAAATCCGCCCGTGTGATGAAGAAGGCGGTGGCCTATCTGCTGCCTTATATCGAGGAAGAAAAGGCGCGCACCGGCGACGTCGGCAAGAACAACGGCACCATCGTGATGGCGACGGTGAAGGGCGACGTGCACGATATCGGCAAGAACATCGTCGGCGTGGTGCTCCGCTGCAACAACTTCGATGTGATCGACCTGGGTGTGATGGTGCCGGCGCAGAAGATCCTGGACGCCGCGCGCGAGCACAACGCTGACCTGATCGGCCTGTCCGGCCTGATCACGCCGTCGCTGGAGGAAATGAGCCACGTCGCGCGCGAGATGCAGCGGCAGGAGTTCCACATCCCCCTGCTGATCGGCGGCGCGACCACCTCGCGCGCGCATACGGCGCTGAAGATCGATCCTCACTACAAGGCGCCGACCGTGTGGGTGAAGGACGCTTCGCGCGCGGTGGGCGTGGCGCAGTCGCTGGTCAGCAAGGACCTGGTCGACGCCTTCATGGCCAAGGTGCGCGCCGACTACGACGAGGTGCGCGAGCGCCATCGCAACCGCGGCCCCGGCAAGAGCCTGGTGCCGCTGGAGAAGGCGCGCGCGCAGCGCTATGCCTGCGACTGGGCCGCATACGAGCCGCCGCAGCCGCGCCAGCCCGGCATCACGGTGTTCGACGATTACGATCTGGCCGAGCTGCGCGAGTACATCGACTGGACGCCGTTCTTCCAGGCCTGGGAACTGGCGGGGCGCTATCCGGCCATCCTCACCGACGAAATCGTCGGCGTGCAGGCCAGCGAACTGTTCCGTGACGCGCAGGCCATGCTCGACCGCATCATCGCCGAGCGCTGGCTGACCGCGCGCGCCGTGATCGGCTTCTGGCGCGCGGCGCGGGTGGGCGACGATACCGAGGTCTACAGCGAGGACGGCCGCAAGCTGGCCATGCTGCGCCATCTGCGCCAGCAGGCCGACAAGCCGGCGGACCGCCCGGATTTCTCGCTGGGCGATTTCATCGCGCCCAAGGAAAGCGGCAAGGCCGACTGGGTGGGCGGCTTCGCGGTGACCGCGGGCATCGGCATCGAGGAACATGTGGCGCGCTTCGAAGCCGCGCACGACGACTACTCGTCGATCCTGCTCAAGGCCCTGGCCGACCGTTTCGCCGAAGCGTTCGCCGAGCGCATGCACCAGCGCGTGCGCCGCGAGTTCTGGGCTTATGTGCCGGACGAAGCGCTGGACAACGAAGCGCTGATTGACGAGAAATACCAGGGCATCCGCCCCGCTCCCGGTTATCCGGCATGCCCGGACCACACCGAGAAGACCACGCTGTTCAAGCTGCTGGACGCCACCGCCAACACCGGCATCGAGCTGACCGAAGGCTTCGCCATGTATCCCACGGCGGCAGTGTCCGGCTGGTATTTCTCGCATCCGGACAGCCAGTACTTCGTGGTGGGCCGCCTGACCCGCGAGCAGGTCGAGGACTATGCCAAGCGCAAGGGCTGGACGCGCGAGGAAGCGGAGCGCTGGCTGGCGCCGAACCTGGATTACGATCCGGATTGAGGGGCTGCTTCAGCCGAATGCCGCTGGCCCGCTACAACATCATCCGGGCGCAGGCCTTCATTGCTCGTCATTCCAGCGGAAGCTGGAATCCAGTGACTGTATCGCTCGGTTGTCGCGATAGCGCGACCTGGCCGCTTATGCAGCGGGCATTTCGGACGCCTGCCTTTTGCTCGTCATTCCGACGTAGGCCGGAATCCGCCTTTGCTCGTCATTCCAGCGCAGGCTGGAATCCAGTGACTGCGACGCCTGGTTGTCGCGATACCGCGACCTGGCCGCTTATGCAGCGGGCATTTCGGACGCCTGCCTTTTGCTCGTCATTCCGGCGTAGGCCGGAATCCGCCTTTGCTCGTCATTCCAGCGCAGGCTGGAATCCAGTGACTGCGACGCTTGGTTGTCGCGATACCGCAACCTGGCCGCTTATGCAGCGGGCATTTCGGGCGCCTGCTTCTTCGCTCGTCATTCCTGCGTAGGCAGGAATCCAGTGACTGTGTCGCTTGGTTGTCGTGATACCGCGACCTGGCCGCTTATGCAGCGGGCATTTCGGACGCCTGCCGGCGCCCGAGTCACTTTCTCTCTGCTGGCTCAGAGAGAAAGTAACCAAAGAGAGATAGCCTCAGAGCAAAGGCTCGCGACGCGACTAGAAGGAGCAGTGGACGGCCGTGGAAACGGATTAACCAGAGTCGACACGAAGCGAGCGAGCGGTTTCGGGACGCGCCCTTCGAGGTGCCGTCGCCGAGAGGACGTTCAAGAACTGGGGCCAGCTTGGGTTCTTTGCTCCTGCATGCGACGCCACCGCACTTCTCCCTCTCCCCGCCGGGGAGAGGGTCGGGGTGAGGGGCCGGGCGGAGCGCAACGCACAGCGCTACCTCAGTTCTTGAACATCCTCTCGGCAACGGCACCTCGAAGGGCGCGCTACGTAAACGCACGCACGCTTCGTGTCGACTCTGGTTAATCCGTTTCCACGGCCGTCACTGCTCGTTCTAGTCGCGTCGCGAGCCGTTGGCTCTTGGCTCTGAGGCCATTTCTCTTTGGTTACTTTCTCTTTGGGCCAGCAAAGAGAACGTGACTCGGGCGCCGGCAGGCGTCCGAAATGCCCGCTGCATAAGCGGCCAGGTCGCGGTATCGCGACAACCAGGCGACACAGTCACTGGATTCCTGCCTACGCAGGAATGACGAGCAAAAGGCAGGCGTCCGAAATGCCTGCTGCATAAGCGACCAGGTCGCGGTATCGCAAAAACCAGGCGATACAGTCACTGGATTCCTGCCTGCGCAGGAATGACGAGCAAAAGGCAGGCGTCCGAAATGCCCGCTGCATAAGCGGCCAGGTCGCGGTATCGCGACAACCGAGCGATACAGTCACTGGATTCCTGCCTATGCAGGAATGACGAGCAAAAAGGCAGGCGTCCGAAATGCCCGCTCAGGTCTCTTCCGGCCCACCCGGCCGCACCGTCTCCGGCTTATGCTGGCGCAGATGCGCGAACACGTTATAGATCGACACCAGCATCGGGAACGCGGTCTGGATGATGCCGACCGAATCGTTCTTGCCCCAGATGAAATAGGCCAGCGTCAGCACGCTGCCGGCCACCGACAGGTACCAGAACGACATCGGCACCACCACTTTCTTCTGCTTCTTGGTGGCGTAGAACTGCACGAACCAGCGCGCGGTGAACAGCAGCGTGCCGAACAGGCCGATGACTTTCCACGGCGTGAGGGTAATCAGGTGCAGGTTGGCGAGAGCATCGTGCATGGCGTCGGATCCGTACGGGTCAGCCGGGACATTGTAAACATGGCTTCTTCCCATGCCCTTTCGGCCATGGCCGGCGGGATGGGTGCGAAAACAAGAAGGCCACCGCGGGGGTGGCCTTCTTGATTCGATCTGGATGGTGGGCGGTACAAGGATCGAACTTGTGACACCTGCCGTGTGAAGGCAGTGCTCTACCGCTGAGCTAACCGCCCGCCGGAAGCGCGAAACTATACGGGGAGTCCCGCTACAGGTCAATGCCCGCCGGCGAAGATTTCGCCCCGGCGCCCCTACCTTGCCCGCGGCGAACCCTGCCGCAGGCGATATTCGTGGCGCCCGACATAGGCCGCCGCCACCAGCACCATCAGCGCCAGCACGTACCAGGTGACCAGATAGCTCAGATGGTTGTTGGGAAAGCTGGTGACGGTCAGTCCACCACGCGGCCACGCATCGCCGTGCGCCGGATCGGCATCCGCATCCACGAAGAACGGCGCCACCGCACCCAGGCCACGCGCCGCGGCGATCGCCTGCACGTCGCGCGCATACCAGCGCGCATGCGCGGGATCGTTGTGGCGCAGGAACGCCTTGGTTTCGGGCGTGCGCAGCAGGCCGGTGAGCACCACCTCGCCGGCCGGACCAGGTGCGCAGCGTCCGTCGCGCCCGCAGGCTTCGGTGGGTACGAAGCCGCGATTGACCAGCACGATCGAGCCATCCGTCCGGCGCAGCGGCGTCATCACCCAATAGCCGCTGCCCAGCACGGTGCTGGCGGTGACCAGCACCTGCTGCTCGTAAAGAAAATCGCCGGCGAGACGCACATGGCGGTATTCGTGGCTGGTCGCGGTCACCGCAGGCCATTCGGCCGGCGCGGGCGCATCGACGGCAGGCGCATGCACGCGCTGTTCCACCCGTTCGATCAGCTCGCGCTTCCAGGCCAGTCGCTGCACCTGCCAGGTTCCAAGTGCGACGAAGCCGGCAAACGCGATCAGCGCAAACAGCGCCAGGAGGGACAGGGCCAGCAGCCCGCGCGGGCCGCGGACCGGTTCGGCGGCGCCTAGCCGAGGCATGGCACCGCCGACGGGGACATCACGGCAGATTCCGCGGGTCCATCAGGGCCGGCATCATGTTGTGATTGAGGTGATACATCACCCAGATCGAACCGCTCAGCGTGATCAGCACCAGCACCGCGGTGAAGATCAGGGCCAGCATGTTCCAGCCGCCCTCGGACTTCGCGTTCATGTGCAGGAAGTACACCATGTGCACCACGATCTGCACGGCGGCGAAACCGAGAATCACGAAGGCGGTAGCGCTGGGGTCCTTCAGGCCCCCGCTCATCACCAGGGCGAACGGCACCGCGGTCAGGATCACCGCCAGCACGAAGCCGATCGCGTAGCCCTTCAGCGAGACGTGGCCGATGCCGTCGTCGTGGTGCTCATCGCCGCCGTGATGGCCGTGATCGCCGTGCCCGGCATGGACGTCGGTATGCGCGCTCACGGCAGCACTCCCATCAGATAGACAAAGCTGAAGACGCCGATCCACACCACGTCCAGGAAGTGCCAGAACATCGACAGGCACCACAGGCGGCGCTTGTTCGCGGCGATCAGGCCCTTGCGCTTGACCTGCACCATCAGCGTGATCAGCCAGATGATGCCGCAGCTCACGTGCAGGCCGTGCGTGCCGACCAGGGTGAAGAACGACGACAGGAAGGCGCTGCGCTGCGGACCGTTGCCCTCGGCGATCAAGTGACCGAACTCGTACAGCTCGATGCCGATAAAGCCGGCGCCGAGCAGGCCGGTGATGGCCAGCCACACCAGGGTGCCGTTCACGCGCTTGCGCTGCATTTCCAGCATGGCAAAGCCATAGGTGATCGACGACAGCAGCAGCAGCGAGGTGTTGAGCGCCACCAGCGGCAGCTCGAACACTTCGGCGCCGGTGGGGCCGCCGGCATAGCTGCGGCCCAGCACGCCGTACACCGCGAACAGGCAGGCGAAGATGAGGCAGTCGCTCATCAGGTACAGCCAGAAGCCGAGCAGGGTGCCGTTCTCCGGATGGTGCTCGGTTTCCTGGTGGAACTTCAGCGGCTCGCCGGCGGCCGCATTCAAGGAGGTCGCGTTAGACATGGCTGGCCAGCTGCTCCGTGCGCGCCGCTTCCACCCGGGCCACGTCGGCAGCCTGGATGTAGTACTCGCGGTTGTAGTTGAAGGTATGGCCGATCGCCACGGCCAGCAGGGCCGCGAAGGCCACGGCGGCGATCAGCCACATCTGCCAGATCATGGCGAAGCCCAGCACCGTGCTGATGCCGGCCAGGATGATGCCGGCGCCGGTGTTCTTCGGCATATGGATGTCGATAAACCCGGACAGCGGACGCTTCCAGCCCAGCTGCTTCATCTGCCACCAGGCGTCGCCGTCGTGCACCACCGGGGTGAAGGCAAAGTTGTAGGCCGGCGGCGGCGACGAGGTCGACCACTCCAGCGTGCGGCCGCCCCAGGGATCGCCGGTGACGTCGCGCAGCTTGTCGCGGCGCAGGAAGCTCACCACGAACTGGATCAGCATCGCGCCGATGCCCAGCGCGATCAGCACCGCGCCGAAGGCGGCGATCTGGAACCAGATCTGCAGCGAGGGATCCTCGAAGTGGCTGATGCGGCGGGTCACGCCCATCAGGCCCAGCACGTACAGCGGCATGAAGGCGAAGTAGAAGCCCACCACCCACAGCCAGAACGAGCACTTGCCCCAGAACGGATCGAGCCTGAAGCCGAACGCCTTCGGGAACCAGAAGTTGATCGCCGCGAACGCGCCGAACAGCACGCCGCCGATGATCACGTTGTGGAAGTGCGCGATCAGGAACAGGCTGTTGTGCAGCGAGAAGTCCGCCGGCGGCACCGCCAGCAGCACGCCGGTCATGCCGCCGATCACGAAGGTCACCATGAAGGCCACCACCCACATCATCGGCAGCTCGAAGCGGATGCGGCCGCGGTACATGGTGAACAGCCAGTTGAAGATCTTCGCGCCCGTGGGGATCGAGATGATCATCGTGGTGATGCCGAAGAACGAGTTCACGCTCGCGCCCGAGCCCATCGTGAAGAAGTGGTGCAGCCAGACCAGGTAGGACAGCACGGTGATCACGATCGTCGCGTACACCATCGAGGTGTAGCCGAACAGGCGCTTGCCGGCAAAAGTCGACACCACTTCGGAGAACACGCCGAACATCGGCAGGATCAGGATGTAGACCTCCGGATGGCCCCAGATCCAGATCAGGTTCACGTACATCATGGCGTTGCCGCCAAGCTCGTTGGTGAACATGTGGGTGCCCAGGTACCGGTCCAGCGACAGCAGGGCCAGCACCGCGGTCAGCACCGGGAAGGCGGCGATGATCAGCACGTTGGTGCACAGCGCGGTCCAGGTGAACACCGGCATCTGCATCAGCTTCATGCCAGGCGCGCGCATCTTGATGATGGTCACCAGCAGGTTGACGCCCGACAGCAAGGTTCCGACGCCGGCTATCTGCAGGGACCATATGTAGTAGTCCACGCCGACATCCGGACTGGCCAGGATGCCCGACAGCGGCGGATACGCCAGCCAGCCGGTGCGCGCGAACTCGCCCACGAACAGCGAAGCCATCACCAGCACGGCGCCGGCGGTGGTCATCCAGAAGCTGAAGTTATTGAGGAACGGGAAAGCCACATCGCGCGCGCCGATCTGCAGCGGCACCACGTAGTTCATCAGGCCGGTGACGATCGGCATCGCCACGAAGAAGATCATGATCACGCCATGGGCGGTGAAGACCTGGTCGTAGTGATGCGGCGGCAGATAGCCCAGGTTGTCGCCGAAGGAGATCGCCTGCTGCAGGCGCATCATGATGGCGTCGGCGAAGCCGCGCAGCAGCATCACCAGGCCCAGCACCATGTACATGATGCCGATCTTCTTGTGGTCGATGCTGGTGAACCACTCGTGCCAGAGATAGCCCCACAGACGGTACCTGGTGATCACCGCGAGCAGCGCCAGGCCGCCGACGACGACGGCCGCGAAGGTGGCCAGCAGGATCGGCTCGTGGAGCGGGATGGCGTCCCAGCTGAGACGGCCGAAGATCAGTTTGGTCAGATCGGGATGGTCAGACATCTTGGACACCCGGGTAGGCGTAATGCATAAGGCGGTTCGGACGGTGCACGGTCAGTGCTCCATGTGTTCCATGTGCGACATGTCGTGCTCGCCGGCGGGCTTGCCGGCGCGGGCCGCGTCTTTCGCCCCACTAGCGCGGAGCGCGTCGTTGTGCATGGTCTCGTGCATGCAGGGCGTGCCTGGCGCGACGCACAGATTGACGATGGCCGGATACAGGTCGGGCGCGACGCTGGCATAGCGGCGTACGGGCTCGTTCTCGCTGGGCTTTTCCAGCTGCAGATAGCTTTCGCGGGTCAGCGCGCCGCCGTCCTTCGCCTTGGCCACCCACTGCTCGAACTCGCCTTCGCTCAAACCCAGGAACTTGAAGTGCATGCCGGAGAAACCGGCGCCGCTGTAGTTCGCGGAGATGCCTTCATAAGTGCCCGCCTTGTTGATCACGGCGTGCAGCTTGGTCTCCATGCCCGGCATGGCGTAGATCTGGCCGGCCAGCGAGGGGATGAAGAAGGAGTTCATCACGGTCGAGGCGGTGATCTTGAACTGGATCGGACGGTCGACCGGCGCAGCCAGCTCATTCACCGTGGCGATGCCCTGCTCCGGATAGATGAACAGCCATTTCCAGTCGAGCGCGACCACGTCCACTTCCAGCGGCTTGACCCCGGCCGGAATCTCACGTCCAGCCGAGATACGCTCCAGCGAACGGAACGGATCGAGCTTGTGCGTGCTCACCCAGGTCAGCGCGCCCAGCGCGATGATGATCAGCAGCGGGGCCGACCAGATCAGCAGCTCGAGCACGGTGGAATGGTCCCAGTCCGGCTTATAGGTAGCCTTCTGGTTGGAGGCCCGGTAGCGCCAGGCGAAGAACAGCGTGAGGCCGATCACCGGTATCACGATGAGCAGCATCAGGACCAGCGAGATCAGAATGATGTCGCGCTGCTGGACGGCCATGTCGCCGGACGGCGACATGAGCACGGTCTGGCAACCCGACAGCAGCAGGACGGCAGGAAGCAGCAGTCCGCGGAGAGCCTTGGAGGACATGGGCCGGAAAGGGTGCACAAGCATGGGGAGAGACCCGGAAAGTTAACCTACGCGTGCTGCGCCGCGGAATAGGACACTTTGTCTCATGGCGGTTAGACGCCGCCGGTGCGATCCTTACGCGAACCACCTCAGTTCTCAAGTTCAAGCATGGCCATGTCTAGCACTATCGATCAGCACGGATCCGGCCAGCAGGCGGCGCCGGACACCCCCGCCCCCGGCCATTCGCATGTGGCTCCCGGCGAGATCGCCGTCGGCGTGGTGATCGGCCGCGCTTCGGAATACTTCGACTTCTTCGTGTTCGGCATCGCCTCGGTGCTGGTGTTCCCCTCGGTGTTCTTCCCGTTCCGCGACCGCCTGCACGGGCTGCTGCTGTCCTTCGTGATCTTCGCCCTGGCCTTCGTGGCGCGTCCGTTCGGCACCGCCCTGTTCATGACCATCCAGCGCCGCTGGAGCCGCGGCACCAAGCTGACCGCGGCGCTGTTCCTGCTCGGCAGCGCCACCGTGGGCATGGCCTTCCTGCCCGGCTACGAGACGCTGGGCTGGCGCGCGATCGCGCTGCTGGCGTTCTTCCGCCTGCTGCAGGGCATCGCCTTCGGCGGCTCCTGGGACGGCCTGCCCTCGCTGCTGGCGCTGAACACGCCCAAGGGCCGCCGCGGCTGGTACGCCATGCTCGGCCAGCTCGGCGCGCCGATCGGCTTCATGCTGGCCAGCGCGCTGTTCCTGTTCCTGCACAGCCAGCTGTCCAGCGAGGACTTCCTGGGCTGGGGCTGGCGCTATCCGTTCTTCGTCGCCTTCGCCATCAACGTGGTGGCGCTGTTCGCCCGCCTGCGCCTGGTGGTGACCGAGGAGTACACCCAGGCGCTGGAAGAAAGCGCGCTCGAGCCCATCGGCATCTTCGAGATGCTGCGCAAGCAGGACTACAACATCTTCCTGGGCGCGTTCGCGGCCCTGGCCAGCTATGCGCTGTTCCACCTGGTCACGGTGTTCCCGCTGTCGTGGATCAGCCTGGGCTCGACCCAGTCGGTCAACCAGGTGCTGCTGATCCAGGTGATCGGCGCGGTCGTGGGCATCCTGGGCACCATCGCCTCCGGCCTCGTCGCCGACCGCATCGGCCGCCGCACCACCCTGGGCACGCTGGCCGCGCTGATCGGCCTGTTCAGCTTCTTCGCACCCTGGCTGCTCGGCGGCAGCCGCGCCGCGCAGGACGCCTTCATCCTGATCGGCTTCGCCCTGCTCGGCCTGTCCTACGGCCAGTCCGCCGGCACGGTGACCTCGAACTTCCCGATCCGCTTCCGCTACACCGGCGCGGCCCTCACCACCGACGTGGCCTGGCTGATCGGCGCCGCCTTCGCGCCGCTGGTGGCGCTGGGCCTGTCCAGCAAGTTCGGGCTGGGCGCGGTGACGGTGTATCTGCTGTCGGGCGCGATCTGCACGCTGGGCGCGCTGCGCCTCAACCGGGCGCTGGAAGCGCGCGACTGAGCGGCCGCGTCCATGCCACACCAAAGGCACGCCACGACAAAGGCATGCCACAAAAAAAGGCCCGGTTTTCCGGGCCTTTTTTTATGGCCGACGCATCACCGCCGGGCCGGTGCTCAAGCTTGCCAATACCAGCGCGACGGCACGCTGACCCGCTCGTCCCGCGCGACCACGATTTCCTTCGCCCGATGCGTGCGGATGAAATCCAACCGCTTCAACAGGCGCTGCATGCCGCGCGACGCCTCGGTGCAGTAGCACTCCAGGCCGCCGGCCGGCGCGTGACGCCTGGCGTAGTCCACCAGCGTCCTGCCGACGCCTGCGCGGCGGGCAGATGCAGCCACCACCATGTACTCGATGGACAGCAAGGGCAGGCCATCGTGGGTCCGCCCGGGCTTGAGCAGCATCGCCCCGCAGACATGGCCCTGCCTGCGTACCACCACGAAACGCGGCGCGGCCGACGAACGCCAGCCTAGCCGCCTGGCCAGGATGGCCTTGACGCAGGCCAGGCTCAGCTGGCGCATGACATAGCCCATCGAACGGTGCTGGTCGTTGAAATGGCCCTTGTGCGCCCCCGCGACCACTTCCGAAACGAAAAAGAAAATCTCCCACGGCTCTCCGGTCCCGAGGACGACGCAGTCGTCCGCCACCGGGCAGGTACTGTTGAGCAACATCCGTTTTCCCCTTGATAACGCAGGCTGGACTGTAGGGTCTTCCCGCCCCGTTTGCCTTGCGGCGCCGCCGTCCGTGCGGGGTGCGCCCCAACGACGCGCCCCGGGTGTAAAGGCTACACATTTCACGACGCCATGGCTTGCCTGGGACGTGTTCAAGTTCGTACGTCCTGCGTGCATGCATCGCATAACGCAAAAAAAGCCCGGCAAGACCGGGCTTTCTCCGCATGGCCTAGGGATGCCCTGATCTATTCCACGTACTCGGCATGCCGTCCAGAAGGCCCGCAGGCGGCGCTGCGTGGCGCCGGGCAGACTGGCCGTCTGTTCAAGTCACGCAGCGCCGCCTGCGGGCCTTCTGGACGGCACCCCTTTCTTCAAATCCAACGTGCTGGGGCCGCTCTGTAAGCGCGCAGCGCCCCACCGCAGCGTTTCGACAGACAGCCAGTCTGCCTTCAACGCTGCGGTGGGGCGCTGCGCGCTTACAGAGCGGTGACGAGTACGTGGAATAGATCAGGACATCCCTAGATCAAATGGCCGATGTGTTCCGTCGCTGCAGGCTGAGCAACAGCAGGACTCCCGCCAGTACGCCGTAAGCTCCGGCGAACTGCCACACCAGTCCACGCGCTCCCGCTTCGAGCAGCCAAGGCAGATACACGCCGCCCGCCGGATCCACCGAATGGATCAATCCGAACAGCGTCAATGCAGCGCCGAGCAACAGGATCAAGGCAGCACGCCCCGTCTTCCCGTCGATCATCGCCACCACGAAACTGGCCCACACCATCGCGGTGATGATGAAGCCGTTGCCCAGGATGGTGATCACCGCCAGTTCGGCGATGCCATGCCCCTGCTGGTTGAACAGCGCGCCGAAATGTTCCGGCGACACATAGGTCGGATCGCTCAGCTTGATCGTCACCATCCGCGCGATCGCCGGAAAGAAACTGAACACCACCGCTGCCGCATAGCGCATCGGCGTCGCCTCGAACGCCTGCACGGTGATGCCGATCGCCACGAACACCAGGATCGGCGCCAGCACAGATAACGGCACCAGCTCGACCAGGTTGGACAGATAGCCGAACACGCCGCCCAGCCCGATCACGATGCCGGTCAGCAAGGTATAGCCGCTGCGCGCGCCCATCGCCTTGTACGAAGGCTGGCCGATATACGGCGTAGTCTGCGCCACGCCGCCGCAGAAACCGGCGACCAGGGTGGCCAGCGCTTCCACCAGCAGGATGTCGCGGGTGCGGTATTCGTCGCCGGCGGCGCGCGCGCTTTCGGTGACATTGATGCCGCCAACCACCATCAACAGGCCGAACGGCAGGATCAGCGGCAGGTACGGCACGGTGTAGGCGATACCGTCCATCCATTTCAGCGTCGGCAGCGGCAGCGAGAAGCGCCAGGTCCATCCCGCCGGCGCGTGATAGCCGCTGCCCAGCCAGCCCAGCGGCCCCAGCACGTAGTACAGCGCGGCGCCGATCGCCACCGCCGCCAGTACGCCCGGCACGCCGAACGGCAGGCGCCCCTTCGCCACCAGCGCATACAGCACCACGCCCAGGCCGGCGAAACCGACCAGCGGCACCTTCATGATTTCCACCAGCGGCAGGAAACCCATCAGCACCAGGGCGATGCCGGCGATCGAACCGAGCAGCCCCGCGCGCGGCACATGCCGCTGCACCGCGCCGCCGAAGAACGACAGCACGAATTTCAGCACGCCCATCACCACCAGGGAGGCCATGCCCAGTTCCCAGGTGGCCTGCGCGGCGGCGGCTTCGTCCATGCCGCCCTGCTTGAAGTGCACGAAGGCCGGACCGAGCACCAGCAGCGCCATGCCGATGCTGGTGGGCGCATCCAGGCCCAGCGGCATCGCGGTCACATCCTCGCGGCCCACGCGCGCGGCCAGCCGCCGCGCCATCGCGGTGTAGGCCAGATTGCCCAGCAGCACGCCCAGCGCGGTGCCGGGAAACATGCGCAGGAACACGATATCGGCGGGGAAGCCGAAGATGCCGATCAAGGCGGTGGCGAGGAAGGCCATGATGGACAGGTTGTCCACTACCAGGCCGAGGAAGCCGTTGAGATCGCCGGGCGCGAGCCAACGGCGTGAAGCGGTGTTGTTCAAAGTAGATTTCCTGCGCGGCTTCGTCAGAACGATACATCCGCCGGCTGCGTCACGCGCATCACCGACTGGTCACCCGTGCGCTGCTTCCACGCCGCGCGGATCGCCTCGACCTTGGCGCGGTTCTCCGGCGTATCCGGATAGTCGATCACCAGCTGCTTCGAACGCAGCCGCTCGGGCGTGGCCTGCTGCTTGCCCTGCCATTGCCCATACACGTCGATGACGCTGAGCCCGTCGGGAAAGCGCGAGCTCACTTCCTGATCGAGGAAGGCGCGCCAGGCCTGCTCGCTCACGCCACCGGCCGGCTGGTCCACCAGGCCCAGGCCGAAGTACAGCCGCGTCTCCACCCAGCCACGCGTCGCCGCGGGGTGCGCCGCATCGCCCTGCAAGGTCGAACTGCCCGGCGCCGCCGGTTGCACCGCGCAGCCCGCGACCAGCCCCAGCAGCAGCACCATCGACAGCGTGCGTTGAAAGATCATCGTGCGTTCCTTTTTTCCGGCTCATGAATATCCAGAAGGGCATCTATCGCGGACAGCGAAGCCTTGACTGGAGCCTGCCGCCCGGCAATTTCCGTTTGGACGGCCAAATGGATAGAAAGAGCGGCAAGCAAAGCATTTACGCAAGCATTTGGCAATGGAACAAATGCGGCTCCGGTGTATCCCGCTACGCCATCAGGAGCCACGATGCCCTCGCTGCCACGGAAATACCGCTACGCCCGCCTGTCCGCCGCGCTCGCTCTCGTCGCCCCGGCCCTGCAGGCACAGACCCCGCAGACCGCCGGCAACACACAAGCACCCACCCTGGACAAAGTCGTGGTGATCGGCGTGAGGGCCAGCGGCCGCACCGCGCTCGAATCACCCGTGCCGGTGGATGTGCTCAGCCGCGACGACCTGCGCGCAGCCGGCGCGGTCAATGGCGAACTGGGCCAGGCCCTGGCCAACCTGCTGCCTTCGTTCAACTTCCCGCGCCAGTCCAATTCCGGCGGCTCCGACCACGTGCGCGCCGCGCAGTTGCGCGGCCTGTCGCCGGACCAGGTACTGGTGCTGGTCAACGGCAAGCGTTTCCACACTTCGGCCCTGGTCACCACCGACACCAAGATCGGCCGCGGCACCACGCCGGTGGATATCAATGCGATCCCGATCAGCGCGATCAAGCGGGTGGAAGTGCTGCGCGACGGCGCCGGCGCGCAGTACGGCTCGGACGCCATCGCCGGCGTGGTCAACATCATCCTCGACGATGCGCCGGAAGGCGGCGAGATCGTGCGTTCCACCGGCGTGCATCACACCGATTTCAAACCCACCGGCCGGCGCATCACCGATGGCAGCGACAGCCGCATCGCCGCCGGTTTCGGCATGGCGCTCTCCGGCGGCGGCTTCTTTCGCGCGGGGCTGGAAAGCGGCGCGCGCGACGCCACCAACCGCGCAGGCCTCGACAATGTGCCGGGCTGGCTGGCCAATCCCACACCTGCCAACCTGGCCTTGCGCGGCCGGCGCAACTACATCGCCGGCGACCCCCGCTCGAACGATCGCGGCGGCTGGTTCAACAGCGCACTGCCACTGGGCGACGGCGCCACGCTCTACGGGTTCGGCACGTTTACGCGGCGCCACACAGTCGGCGCCAGCTACTTCCGCTATCCGGACAGCTCGGCCAACGTGCCATCGATCCATCCCGTGGGCTATCGCCCCGAATCGATCGGCCGCAATCGCGATATGCAGATCGTGGCTGGCATGCGTGGCACGCTGGCGGAATGGAATCTCGACGGCAGCCTCAACGGGGGTGGCAATACCTTTGACTTCCGCCTGCGCCGCTCGCTCAATGCCTCGCTGGGTGCGGCCAGCCCGACTTCATTCCGTGTCGGCAGTTATCGCTTCAACCAGGGCAGCATCAACCTGGACGGCAGCCGCGGCCTGGCCGTCGGCGATGGCCATCTCAACTTGGCTCTCGGCGCTGAATACCGCCGCGAACGATTCCGCACGCGGCCCGGCGATCCGGCCTCGTACACCGCCGGACCGCATACCAATGCGCCGGTCGGCGCGCAGGCTGGCCGCGGGCTGCAGCCGCAGGACGCGGCGCGGCTGTCGCGCAAGGTCGCCGCCGGCTATGCGGAAGTCTCCAGCGATCTGACCGAGCGCGTCTTCGTCGATGCGGCCGCACGCTACGAGCGCTACAGCGACTTCGGCGGCAACGCCAGCGGCAAGCTGAGCACGCGCTGGGAGCTGGCGCCCGGCTTCGCGCTGCGCGGCGCCTCTTCCAGCAATTTCCGCGCGCCTTCGCTCAGCCAGATCGGCTTCGAAGCCACCACCACCGGCTATGGCACGGACCGCCGGCTGATCAGCGGCCGCTATCTGTCCGTGCGCAACCCCATCGCGCGCGGCCTCGGTGCGCGCCCGCTGAAACCGGAGACCTCGCGCAACCTCAGCCTAGGTCTCACCGGCCAGCTCGACGAGCACCTCGACTTCAGCCTCGATGCCTATCAGATCCATATCGCCAACCGCATCACCCTGTCGGAGACCATCCGCAGCCCCAGGTTGGAGAACTACATCCTCCAGCGCTTCGGCGTACCGGGCGTACAAAGCGTGGCGTTCTTCACCAATGCGGTGGACACGCGCACGCGCGGCGCCGAGCTGGTCGGCAACTACCGCACGCCGCTGGCTGGCGGCAAGCTGCTGTTGACGCTGGCCTACAGCCGCAATCACACCGCCATCCGCGGGGTGCGCGCCAACCCGCCCGAGCTGGCCGCCCTCGGCGCGAACAACGTGCTGTTCGGTGCCGAGGAACGCAATACGCTCACCGATGCGCCTCCGCGCCAGCGCGGATCCTTCACCGCCAGCTGGAACGACCGCCGCTGGTCCCTGCTCGGCCGTGCCACGCGGCAAGGCTCGACGGTGCGCGTGTTCGACTTCGGCGGCGGCTTCGAGCCGCGCCAGCGTTATGCCGCCCGCTGGCAGCTCGATGCCGAAGCCGAGCTGCGCCTCAGCCCGCGTTTCCGCCTGGCGCTGGGCGGCTACAACCTCACCGACCGGTACCCGACGCGCTCCAGCAGCGATATCAACTACGGCGGCAATTTCCCGTACGACGTGATCTCGCCGATCGGCATCAATGGCCGATATGTGTATGCGCGCATGCGCTACAACTTCGGCTAGGGGCGGGGTTACCTGCACCGGCGAAGCAAGGCCGGTGTTCGCCATATGCCGTTTGGACGTCCAGACGGATAGATACTCAGACGCCCGCAGGACGTCGACGAAGTATTGACATGCGCCTTGCGCAATGCAACAAATGCCCGGAAGCGTATCCACCTTTCCGACCTCCATCCCTGTCGACTCAGCGCACCGTGCCCACTTCGCCCGACGAACGACACAGACTCCACCGCATCGTGCGAATGCGGCGATGTTGCCGTCGCCGCTGAGTCATCCCGCGCCGCGCTGATCCGGCGCCAGCTCTCGTCCTGTATCGACGCCGCCTCGCGCGGCGCGATCCGCTGCTGCCCTAATCAAGGAATCCGCATGTCCACCAAGCTCAGGAAGCATCGCCGTAGCCGACTGTCCGCCACGCTCGTCCTGGCCATCGCCGCCGTCCACGCGCATGCCCAGCAGGCCGGCGGCGAACCGGCGCGCACCCTCGATCAGGTTGTGGTCACCGGCGTCCGCGCGAGCAACCGCACCGCGCTGGAATCGCCGGTGCCGGTGGATGTGCTGAGCCAGGACGATCTGCGCGCCGCCGGCGCCGTCAACGGCGAGCTGGGCCAGGCGCTGGCCAATCTGCTGCCTTCGTTCAACTTCCCGCGCCAGTCCAATTCCGGCGGCTCGGATCACGTGCGCGCGGCGCAGTTGCGCGGCCTGTCGCCGGACCAGGTGCTGGTGCTGGTCAACGGCAAGCGTTTCCACACCTCGGCCCTGGTCAACAGCGACACCAAGATCGGCCGCGGCACCACGCCGGTGGATTTCAACGCGATCCCGATCAGCGCGATCAAGCGGGTGGAAGTGCTGCGCGACGGCGCCGGCGCGCAATACGGCTCGGACGCCATCGCCGGCGTGGTCAATATCATCCTCGACGATGCGCCGCAGGGCGGCGAAGTGGTCGGCAGCTATGGCGCCAACCACACGCATTTCAGTCCCGCCGGCCGCACCATCACCGACGGCAACAGCAGCTACGCCGCGGCCAAGTTCGGCACGCGGCTGGCCGGCACCGGTTTCTTCCGCGCCGGCCTCGAAGCCGGCCACCACGACGCGACCAACCGCGCCGGCCTCGACACCGTGCCGGACTGGCTGGCCGATCCCACCCCCGCCAACCTGGCTCTGCGCGGGCGGCGCAACTATGCGGCGGGCGATCCGCAGTCGGAGAACTACAGCGGCTGGCTCAACAGCGAACTGCCGCTGGGCGATAACGCGCGGCTGTACTGGTTCGGCACGTATACGCAGCGCCACACCATCGGCGACAACTATTTCCGCTATCCCGACAGCAGCACCAACGTGTCCGCGATCTATCCTGACGGCTACCGGCCCGAATCGGTCGGCAGCAACCGCGACGTGCAGACCGCCGCCGGCATCCGCGGCAAGCTGGCGGACTGGAATCTGGACGGCAGCCTCAACTGGGGCAGCAATGCCTTCGACTACGACCTGCGCGACTCGCTGAATGCCTCGCTGGGTCCGGCCAGCCCCACCTCGTTCCAAATCGGCAGCTACCGCTTCAACCAGGGCAGCGCCAACCTCGACGGCAACCGCGAGTTCGCGTTCGGCAGCCGCTACCTCACCGTGGCGCTGGGCGCGGAGTACCGCCACGAGCAGTTCCGCACCCTGCCCGGCGACCCGGCCTCGTACGCCGCCGGCCCCTATGTGGATGCGCCGGTCGGCGCGCAGGCCGGCGGCGGCTTGCAGCCGCAGGATGCGGCGCGGCTGTCGCGCAACGTCAGCGCGGCGTATGCGGAAGTCTCCAGCGACATCACCGAGCATTTCTTTGCCGACGCCGCCGCGCGCTACGAGCGCTACAGCGACTTCGGCGGCAACTGGAGCGGCAAGCTCAGCGCGCGCTGGGAATTCACCCCGGGCTTCGCGCTGCGCGGCGCCGCCTCGAATAACTTCCGCGCCCCTTCGCTCAGCCAGATCGGTTTCGAATCCACCACCAGCGGCTACGGCGCGGACGGCAAGCTGGTCACCGGCCGCATTCTTTCGGTGAACAACCCGATCGCGCGCGGCCTGGGCGCGCAGGCGCTGAAGCCGGAGAAGTCGCGCAACTTCAGCTTAGGGTTGACCGGCCAGCTCGGCGAGCATTTCGACTTCAGCCTGGACGCCTACCAGATCAGCATCGACGACCGCGTCACCCTGTCCGAGACGATCGACAGCGCCGGCCTGGAGGACTACATCCTCCAGCACTTCGGCGTCCCCGGCGTGCAGAGCGTGGCGTTCTTTACCAATGCGGTGGACACCCGTACGCGCGGCGCCGAGCTGGTCGGCAACTACCGCACGCCCTGGGCCGGCGGCAACTTGCTGCTGACCCTCGCCTACAGCCGCAACCACACCGATATCCGCGGCGTGCGCGCCACGCCGCCGGAGCTGGCCGCCACCGGCGCCGGCAACGTGCTGTTCGGCGACGAGGAGCGCAACACCCTGACCGATGCCGCGCCGCGCCAGCGCGGATCCTTCACCGCCAACTGGAACAACCGCCGCTGGTCCCTGCTCGGCCGCGTCACGCGGCAGGGTTCGACGGTGCGCGTATTCGACTTCGGCGGCGGCTTCGAACCGCGCCAGGTCTATGCCGCGCGCTGGCAGCTCGACGCCGAGGCCGAACTGCATCTCACCGAGCGCTTCAGCCTGGCGCTCGGCGGCTACAACCTCACCAACCAGTATCCGACCCGCTCCAACAGCGATATCAACTACGCCGGCAATTTTCCTTACGACGTGATCTCGCCGATCGGCGTCAACGGCGCGTATTGGTATGGCCGCGCGCGCTACACGTTCTGATCATGAAACCGGTCGCGCGCACTGCCATCGACACGGCATCGCGGACGCGCATCGGTGTCCGCATCGACCACCGCGAACGAGTGCCGACACAACTAAAGTATTGACACCGACCACGTACGATGGCGCACAATGCGTCACCTGCGCACGAATACGCGTGGGCCCACTGCCAAGCTTCACCCGCAACACCCATCGCCGCATGCCTCACCGCATGCGGCGATGTTCGTTTCGGGGTGCTGGTTTTTACGCGTACAGCCATGCGTGGCGTGGCACGCCGATGTCCGCCACAATTCCCGCATGACCTCCTCTTCGCGCCGCCGGCCGTGACCGCCACCACCCTGGCCCTGCCCCTGGATGTGCCGATCGAACCGGGCCTGATGGTCATCCATGGCAACCGCCTGGAGGATCTGCGCGATCTGCTGACCGCCTGGATCCGGCGCACGCCGCTGCGTCCGCTGGAAGACGAGCTGATGCTGGTGCAGAGCAACGGCATCGCGCAGTGGCTGAAGCTGGCGCTGGCGCGTCCGCCGGAACAGGACGGCCTGGGCATCAGCGCCGCGGTGCAGGTGCAACTGCCGGGACGCTTCCTGTGGGAGGCCTATCGCGCGGTGCTCGGCCGCGACGCGGTGCCGCCGACCTCGCCGTTCGACAAGTCGCGCCTGGCCTGGCGGCTGCTGCGGCTGATCCCGCGCCATCTGGACGACCCCGACTTCCGCCCGCTGCGCGACTTCCTCGGCGAACAGCCCGATTGGCGCAAGCGCCACCAGCTCGCCGCGCGCATCGCCGACCTGTTCGACCAATACCAGGTCTATCGCGCGCACTGGCTGGCCGACTGGGAACGCGGCATCGACGAGCTGGTCGACGACTGGCGCGGCCGGCGCAGCACGCTGCCGGAAGGCCAGCGCTGGCAGGCGCGGCTATGGCGCCTGCTGCTGGACGATGTCGGCGATGCATTCCGCCACAGCCACCGCGCCGCCGTGCACGCCGCCTTCCTCGAGCGCGCGCAGATCGCCGGCGAACGGCCGGCGCGGTTGCCGCGGCGCATCGTGGTGTTCGGAATCTCCTCGCTGCCGCTGCAGACGCTGGAAGCGCTCACCGCACTGGCCCGCCACAGCCAGGTGCTGCTGATGGTGGCCAATCCCTGCCGCCATTACTGGGCCGACATCATCGAGGACCGCGAACTGCTGCGCGGCGAACGCCGCCGCCAGCCGGGCAAGCCGGGCCTGCCGGAACAGCCGCGCTACGAAGAGCTGCATCTGCATGCCAACCCGCTGCTCGCCGCGTGGGGCAAGCAGGGGCGCGATTACATCCGGCTGCTCGACAGCTTCGACCAGCCGGAGCGCTACCGCCGCCGCTTTACCGCCTGGGGTTCGAGCATCGATCTGTTCGCCGATCCGGGCCGCGACACGCTGCTGCATCAGGTGCAGCAGGCGGTGCTCGATCTGGCACCGCTGCCGGCCGATCCGGCGCAACGCCAACTCTGGCGTGCCGGCGACGATTCGCTCAGCTTCCACATCGCGCACAACGCGCAGCGCGAGGTGGAGATCCTGCACGACCGGCTGCTGGCGCTGTTCGAGCAGACCCAGCGCGAAGACCGGCCGCTGGCGCCGCGTGACGTGATCGTGATGGTGCCGGATATCCAGACTTATGCGCCGCATGTGCAGGCGGTGTTCGGACGCATCCCGCCGGACGATCCGCGCTACCTGCCCTATGCCGTCGCCGACCAGCCGGACCGCGGTGCCGCGCCGCTGCTGGTAGCGCTGGAACATCTGCTGTCCTTGCCAGAGTCGCGTTTCACCGTCAGCGACATCCTCGACCTGCTCGACGTGCCCGCGCTGCGTGCGCGCTTCGGCATCGATCCGACCGGCCTGCCCACGCTGCGGCGCTGGATCGAAGGCGCCGGCATCCGCTGGGGATTGGACGGCGCACAGAAGCAAAGCCTGGGCCTGCCGCCGCAGGCGCAGAACAGCTGGGCCTTCGGCCTGCGCCGCCTGCTGCTCGGCTATGCGGTCGGCCACGGCGACAGCTGGCAGGACACCGCGCCCTACGGCGAAGTCGGCGGCCTCGACGCCAGCCTGCTCGGCCCGCTCAGCCGCCTGCTCGACCAGTTGGAACTGCATTGGCACGCCTTGCGTGCGCCGGCCACGCCAGACCTCTGGGCCACGCGCCTGCGCGACCTGCTCGCCGCGTTCTTCGACAGCGACGACCATACCGACGGCGACCGCCTGCGCCGCCTCGACGAAACGCTGGACGACTGGCTGGAAGCCTGCGCCGAAGCGGCGCTGGAGGAACCGCTGCCGCTGGAGATCGTGCGCGAGCACTGGCTGGAAAGCATCGACGCCAGCCGCCTGTCGCAGCGCTTCATGGGCGGCGCGGTCAGCTTCGGCACGCTGATGCCGATGCGCGCCATTCCGTTCCGCGTGGTCTGCCTGCTCGGCATGAACGATGGCGACTATCCGCGCCAGCAGGCCCCGGCCGATTTCGACCTGATGGCGCAGCCGGGCCAGGCGATGCCCGGCGACCGCTCGCGCCGCGAGGACGACCGTTACCTGTTCCTGGAAGCGCTGCTGTCCGCGCGCGACACGCTGCATGTGAGCTGGGTCGGCCGCAGCGTGCGCGACAACGCGGTGCTGCCGCCATCTGTGCTGGTCGGCCAGCTGCGCGATTACCTTGCGGCGGGCTGGCGTGCGGCGGATGGCGAACTGCCGGGCGCGCTCATCACCGAGTATCCGCTGCAGCCCTTCAGCCGGCGCTATTTCGGCGCCGATGACGATCCGCGCATCTTTACCTATGCGCACGAATGGCAGCGCGCGCATGCCCTGGACACGCGCACCGCGGTGGCCGAATCGCTCACACCGTGGCTGCCCGAAACGCCGATCGCGCTGGACACGCTGCAAAGCTTCCTCGCCCGCCCCGTGCGCCACTTCTTCAACCAGCGCCTCAAGGTCCATTTCGGCGGCGAAGAAGCCGATGCGCTGGACGACGAACCGTTCGCGCTCGACGGCCTGGAGCGCTACCAGGCCATCCTCGGCGTGCTGCAGGCGGCGCTGGTCACCGACGGCGCCGGCGCGCCGCGTGCGGTCGCCGATGCGGTGCAGCGGCTCAGCCAGCAGGGCCGCCTGCCCACCGGCGGCTTCGGCGAGCTATGGCAGGAACAGATCGCCGGCGAGGCCGGCACGCTTGCCGCGCACTGGCATGCCGCCGACCGGCGCTGGCCGCGGGTGGACGACAAGTTCGAACTGCGCCGCGAAGCCCATGGCCTGGTGCTGGAAGACTGGCTGTCGGAGCTGCGCCGTCCCGATCCTGCGCAGACGGGCATCGACTATGTGCGGCTGGAACTGATCCAGGGACCGCTGCTGGCGCGTCCGCGCGGACGGCGGCTGGACAAGCTGGTCGCCGCCTGGGTCGCGCATCTGTTCGCGCACGCCGGCGGTTCGATGGTGGAAACGCGCGTGGTTGCCGTGGATGCGCAGCCGCATTTCCCCGCGCTGGATCCGTTACAGGCCCGTGCGCTGCTGGACCAGCTGCTCGACGCGCTGCGCAGCGGCATGCGCGCGCCGCTGCCGGTCGCGCGCAAGACCGCCTTCGCCTGGCTGCAGGCCGAGCACGAAGGCCGCGACGCCAGCGCCGCGGCGCGCCTGTGCTACGACCGTGATGAAAGCGGCCAGCGCCACGCCGAAATCGACGAGGATGCCTATCTGCAGCGCGCCTGGCCCGCCTTCCAGGACATGCTCGACGCCGGCTTCGAAGCATGGCTGCCGCTCTACCGCGCGCTGGCGCAGAGCGTGCGCTGGGAGGACGCCGCATGAGCGCGCAGCCGCTGGAGCCGCTGCGCCTGCCGCTGCACGGCGTGCGCCTGATCGAGGCCAGCGCCGGCACCGGCAAGACCTGGACCATCGCCGCGCTGTACCTGCGCCTGGTGCTCGGCCACGGCACCGCTGCGCCGCTGCTGCCGGCGCAGATCCTGGTACTGACGTTTACCAAGGCTGCCACGGCGGAACTGCGCGACCGCATCCGCGCGCGCCTGACCGAAGCAGCCGCGGTATTCCGCGGACAACTGGCTACGGACGATTTCCTCGCCGCACTGCTCGCCGAATATCCCGAACCGGCCGAACTCGCCACCGCCGCGCGCCAGCTCGAACTGGCCGCGCAATGGATGGACGAGGCCGCCGTGCACACCATCCACGGCTGGGCGCAGCGGATGCTGGCGCAGCACGCGTTCGACAGCGGCCATCCGTTCGTGCAGGACATCCAGACCGACGACGGCGAACTGCTGGCCGAAGCGGTGCGCGACTACTGGCGCCTGCAATGCCTGCCGCTGGGGCGCGACGCCGCCGCGCTGCTGGCGCGCTGGTGGGGCGATCCGCGCGAGCTGCAGCAGAGCCTGCGGCCGCTGCTGCGCCAGCCGGCCGCCAACCTGCGCCTGCATGGGCAGCCGCTGCCGGATGCGGTGGATGTGCGCGCGATCCTGGAGGCGCCGCTGGCGCGTGCGCAGGCGGCGGCCGAACGGGCACGCGCGTTGTGGCTGGCCGATCTCGAAGCGATCGAACGCCGGCTGGAAGATGCGGTGCGCGAGAAAGCGGTGAGCGGCACCAGCTATCCCGCCAAGCGCCTGCCGGAAGATCTTGCCGCGCTGCGCGCCTGGGCCGAAGGCGCAGACGCCGACAACAAGCTGCTGGCCCGCTATGCACAGTCGCGGCTCGACGGCGCCATCAACAAGAACCGCACGGCTCCGGCGCACGCCGCGTTTGCGGCTATCGACGAGGTGATGGCGAGCGCCGGCGAACTCGATCTCGCCCGTCCGCTGATCCTCGCCCATGCCACACCCTGGGTCGCCGAGCGCATCGACCTGGCCAAGCGCCGCCGCGCCCTGCTCGGCTTCGACGATATGCTGCGCCGCCTCGATGAAGCGCTGCATGGTCCGGCCGGCGCGCGCCTGGCGGACACCATCGCCGCGCAATACCCGATCGCGCTGATCGACGAATTCCAGGACACCGACCCGCTGCAGTGGCGCATCTTCCACCGCCTGTACGCCGCGCGGGCGGAGCTGGGCCTGCTGCTGATCGGCGATCCCAAGCAGGCGATCTATGCCTTCCGCGGCGCCGATATCCACACCTACCTGCAGGCGCGCGTAGCCGCTGCGCCGCCGGTGTGGACGCTGGGCACCAACCATCGTTCGACCGCGGCGCTGGTAAGCGCGGTCAATCGTCTGTTCGAGCACGCTGACCGGCACGCCGAAGGTGCCTTCGCGTTCGGCCAGGGCGAGCGCGGGCTGCCGTTCCATCCCGTCGCCGCGCGTGGCCGCGCGGCGACCTTGGTGCTCGACGGTGAAGCGCTGCCCGCTTTGCAGCTCGCCGTGCTGGACGAAGGCCGCAATGTCGGCAGCACCGCGTATCGCCAGCGCATGGCCGAACAGGCAGCCGCCTGGCTGGCCGGCCTGTTCGGCGCGGCACGCGAAGGCCGCTGCGGTTTCGCCTCGCCCGATGGCCTGCTGGTGCCGCTGGCGCCGGGCGATGTGGCGATCCTGGTGCGCAGCGGGCGCGAAGCGGCGATGGTGCGCGCGGCGCTGCGCGAGTCGGGCATGCGCAGCGTGTATCTGTCCGATCGCGATTCGGTGTTCAGCTCGCCCGAGGCGGCCGACCTGCTGCTGTGGCTGAAAGCCTGCGCCGAACCCGGCTCCGACCGCGCCATGCGCGCCGCGCTGGCCACGCGCAGCCTGGACCGCGACGATGCCGAGCTGGACCGCCTCAATACCGACGAGCGCTGGTGGGAAGCCTGCGGCGAACGCTTCCGCGAACTGCAGCAGACCTGGCGCCGCCACGGCGTGCTGGCGATGCTGCACGACCTGCTGCACGCCTTCGATCTGCCCGCGCGGCTGCTGGCCCGCGAAGGCGGCGAGCGTGCGCTGACCAATCTGCTGCATCTGGCCGAACTGCTGCAGCAGGCGGCCGGCGCGCTCGACGGCGAGCACGCGCTGATCCGCCATCTGGCCGAACAGATCGCCGAGGCGCGCGAAGGCCAGGCCGAGGCCGCCGAGGAACAGATCGTGCGGCTGGAGAGCGAGGCCGAGCTGGTCAAGGTGGTGACGGTGCACAAGTCCAAGGGGCTGGAATATCCCCTGGTGCTGCTGCCGTTCGCCTGCGCGGCGCGCGAGGTGAAGCGCGACGACCTGTTCGTCTGGCACGACGGCGAGGGCCGGCCGCATATGGATCTGGAGCCGGACGATGCGGCCTGGTCGCAGGCTGAGCGCGAACGGCTGCAGGAAGACCTGCGCCTGCTCTATGTGGCGCTGACCCGCGCGCGCTATGCCTGCTGGGTCGGCGTGGCCAGCGTAAGCGTGGGCAATGCCAAGGCTTCGTCGCTGCACAAGTCGGCGTTCGGCTATCTGCTGTCCGGCGGGTTGCCGATCGACGCGGCCGACCTGCTGCCCGCGCTGCTGGCGATGCGTGGCGGCGAGACGGCGATCGCCGTGGAAGGACTGCCGGAGGCGCCCGATGCGCCGGTCGCGCTTCCCGCGCCGCGCGATCACGAAGACACCCGCCCTGCCCGCACCTATGCCGGCCGCCCGGGCGAGCGCTGGTGGATCGCCAGCTACAGCGCGCTGAAGTACGACGAAGAGGCGCAGCTTTCCGGCGCTGCGCCGGCCGCGCCCGAAACGCCGGCGCAGGATGTGCTGGCCGAAGCCGGCGCCGAGAAGCCCGCGCCGGTCGCCGACGCCGAAGCCAGCGGCATCCACGCCTTCCCGCGCGGCGCGGTGGCCGGCACCTTCCTGCACGACCTGCTGGAATGGGCGGCCGAGCAGGGTTTTGCCGAGGTCGCCGCACATCCCGAAGCGCTCGCCGAATTGATCGGGCGCCGCGTGCAACGGCATGGCTGGCAGGCGCAGGCGGCCCTGCTCGCACAATGGGTGCCGGCGCTGCTGCGCACGCCGCTGCCGCTGGGCAACGGGCAGTCGCTTGCGCTGGCGCAGCTTGCCGATCCGGCGCGTTATCGCGCCGAGCTGGAGTTCTGGTTCGCGGTGAGCGATGTGGATACGCGGGTCCTGGATCGGCTGGTCACGGCGCAGACGCTGGACGGCCGTCCCCGCATGCCGCTGCTGTACGACAAGCTCAACGGCATGTTGAAAGGTTTCGTCGACCTGCTGTTCGAGCACGCAGGCAGCTATTACGTGGTCGACTACAAATCCAACTGGCTGGGCGCGGACGCCACGGCCTACACCGCCGAGGCGGTGCGCGACTCGGTGCTGCGCGAGCGTTACGACCTGCAATACGCGATCTACACCCTGGCCCTGCACCGCCAGCTGCGCGCGCGCCTGCCGGACTACGACTACGAGCGGCATGTCGGCGGCGTGCTGTACCTGTATCTGCGCGGGCTGGATGGCGAAGGCCATGGCGTGCATTACGAGCGCCTGCCGCTGGCCCTGGTCGAGGCGATGGACCGGCTGTTCGCCGAAGGAGGCCGCGCCGATGCCGCCTGATCATCGCCTGGCCCCCTTGTTCGCCGCCGAAGAGCAGCAGCGCCTGCGTCCGCTGGATGTGGCCTTCGCGCGGTTCCTGGCCGAACAGGATGCCGACGCCGATGGCGCCTGGCTGCTGCTGGCGGCGCTGCTCAGCCGGCGCGTGGCCGATGGGCATCTGTGCCTGGACCTGTCGCTGTGGGAGCCGCTGGCCGAGGAGCAGGCGTGGCCGGCGCCGTGGCGCGAGGCGATTGCGCGCATCCTGGGTGAAATGCATACGCCGTCGTGGATCGGCAGCGGCAACGATGCCACGCCGCTGGTGCTGGATAGCATGCGGCTCTATCTGCGCCGCTACTGGAACCACGAACGCCAGGTGGCCACGGCGATCCGCAACCGCCTCGCGCAGCCCTACGCCGCGCCGGCACATCTGCGCGCCGAACTGGCCCGCCTGTTTGCCGGCGACACCGCGCCGGACTGGCCGCGCATCGCCTGCGCGCTGGCGGCGCGCGGCGCCTTCACCGTGATCACCGGCGGCCCCGGCACCGGCAAGACCACCACCGTGGTGCGCCTGCTGGGCCTGCTGCAGACGCTGCGCCTGCGCGCGGGCGAGCGTCCGCTGCGCATCCGGCTGGCGGCGCCGACCGGAAAGGCGGCAGCGCGCTTGCAGTCCTCGATTCAGGGGCAGCTGGCGCCACTGGGCGTGGACGAAGCGGCGCGCGCTGCGATCCCCGCTCAAGTCGACACGCTGCATCGCCTGCTCGGCGCACGCCCGGATACCCGCCGCTTCCGCCACGACGCGGCGCATCCGCTGCCGCTGGATGTGCTGGTGATCGACGAGGCGTCGATGGTGGATCTGGAGATGATGTCCGCCGTGCTGGCGGCCTTGCCTGCGGCGGCGCGGCTGGTGCTGCTCGGCGACAAGGATCAGCTGTCGTCGGTGGAAGCCGGTGCGGTGCTGGGCGACTTGTGCCGGCGTGCCGAGGCAGGTCACTACGATCCAGGCACCGCCGCGTGGCTGCGCGAAGTGTCAGGCGACGATATCGCTCCGTGGACGGATGCCGACGCCCAGGCCCTGGACCAGCAGGTGGTGATGCTGCGGCATAGCCATCGCTTCGGTGCAGACAGCGGCATCGGCCGACTGGCGCAGGCGGTGCATGCGGGCGACATGCAGGCTGTGCATGCGTTATTCGCCGCACCGCGACCCGATATCGCATGGGTTGCGCATGCCACCGGCCAGGCCGAGCTGGCCGAGCTGGTGCTGCGCGGCGGCCGCGAGCGTTTCGCGGCGGATGGCGAGGCGCCGCAGGGCTACCGGCATTATCTCGAGCTGCTGCGGCATGAACGCCCCGCGATCGATGCGGGCGATGCCACGCATGAAGCGTGGGCACAACGCGTGCTGGATGCCTTCGGGCGCTTCCAGCTGCTGTGCGCGCTGCGGCGTGGCGATTACGGCACCGAGGGCTTGAACCGGCAGATCGAAGAGATTCTGGGCCGGGAGCGCCTGATCGATGCCGGCCATGTCTGGTACGAGGGGCGCCCGGTGCTGGTCACGCGCAATGACTACAACCTCGGCCTGATGAATGGCGACGTGGGCGTGGCGCTGATGGTGCCCGGCGAGGATGGCGTGCCGCGGCTGCGCGTTGCGTTTGTCGCCGCCGGACCGTCGGAAGGCCCGGACGGCGCGAGCGTTCGCTTTGTGCTGCCGTCGCGGCTCGGCGAGCTGGAGACGGTCTACGCGATGACCGTGCACAAGTCGCAGGGGTCGGAGTTCGAATCCACGGCGCTGGTGCTGCCGGCGCAGGACAGCGGGATTCTGACGCGGGAGCTGTTGTATACCGGGATTACGCGAGCGCGGCGGCGTTTCATGCTGGTCGGTGGGGAGAAAGTGGTGGAGATTGCTACGCAGCGGCTGACGTTGCGGCATTCGGGTTTGCGCGAGCGCTTGATAGCGGAGTGAAGCCTGCCCTTCTCTCTTCCGGGGAGAAGGGTTTCGACCGCCGTGTCAAGGCAGCTTCGAGCAAACCTCACCAGCATCCGCCATTGCTGTTGGCCACCACGTCATCCGTCCCGGGCGTCCGTTTCCCCGTATCGTCCAGCGCCAATGCACCACAGGCATCCGCAAGCTGCATCGCCAGCGGCGAAGCTGTGGCCATGAACGACTGCAAACCCGCCAACCGCAACGTCAGCTTGTAGAACCCTTTGTCCGAAAGCACAGGCTCGGCAAAGCCCAGATCAGGCAGCTCGCCATACCGGTTGTAGGTGGCGTAATACCTCTCCTGCGCATGAGCGATGCGCCACAGCAATTCCTTACCGTCAACACGGCGAGCGCGATAGGTGTAGCGCCCGTAGGCAGGCACCGCCACCGCGGCCAGCACCGCCACGATGGCCAGTGCCGCCATCAGCTCGATCAGGGAAAAACCGCACCGGCAACGCCGCATTTCAATCGCCTCCAACGGCAACCACGCTTTCCGCGATATGCACGCCATAGCCGTCGCCACCGGTGGCGCGCGCGGTGATGCGGTAGACATGCCCATCGACACGCCCCGTCGTGCCTGCATTGGCTGGCCATAGCGGCCCGAGATCTTCGATCAGATACAGCGGATTCTTCGCGAGCACGGCTGTCTTGCGTGCGTCGTCACTCAAGCCGATTCCCACCAGCGTGGTGAAATCGCGCCGGCCATCGCTGCCACGGTACTCCGTGGCGCCCTCGACCAACCACAGGGCTTCATGGCGAAAGGCATGTGCCCATGCGTTCGGGTGCATCGGGTCGTAGACCTGGCAATCGACGATCGGCACCGATCCGCAGTGCAGCGCCCCCATCGCAGCCCCCTTCCACAGTCGCCACTCCGCACCATGCAGCGCCGACTCGGCCGCCATCGCAGCCATTTGCGCCTGGCGCTGGCCGCCGGCCATACGCTCCTGCAACAGCGCCTGGCTGACCGCGCCGGTCGCCAGCAAGGTCGACAGCAGCAGGAAGATCAAGGCCAGTACCAGCACGATGCCGCAATGCCGCTTCCGGCCACCGGCAGGCCACGAAACTCGGAATCCGATCATGGAGCGCTCCTTGCCTGCGTGGCTAATCGGTGATAGCTGCGCACGGCAACCAGCGTGCTGAATTCGCGCCGGAGCATGCGAGGGTCGAAGCCTTGCTCGGCCGGGCGAACCGCACGGTTGGCGGCATCCGGCGCCAGCGGCGCAGCATCGCCGTCGATGCTGTAGAGGTAACGCATGGCGCTGGCAGGCAACGCTCCATGTGCCTGCTGGCCATCCATCAGCAGATGCACCTCGATGGACTTCACCGAACGCCACAAACAGCCATGGTCGTTGCCGGCACTGCCGGGCGCCGCCGGCAAACAGGCGACACTGCCGCCCATGCGATCATCGACCTGCGCCGCAGCGAGATAACTCATCGCACCAGCGGCATCTTCCACGCCATACACGAAATCCATCCGCTCGACCCCGCGCACGACTTCGCTGGCCATGCCGTTCTCGCGACGCATCAAGGCGCCGATGGCTGCACCATCGCCCGCATCCACCACCTGCAGGTAATAGGTGACCGTGCGGAAATCGCGATTGAAGTCGAACAGGCGCAAGGCATTGAACGATGGCGGCATCAACGGCGGCGCGAGATTGCGTCCGGTCTCGACGGCATCCGGATACAGCGCACTGCCGCCTTGCAGGCTGGCGGCGAAGATCTGCCCATGCGGGCAATCGGCAAGCATCCATAGATCGCCCGGCTGATAAATATCGGCGATGGCGGGTTCGCCCTCGCCAGGCTGGAGGCTGAGGTGATGAATCGTGCCATCCGCATTGCCGGTGATCGCCGTAGCCCCGCCCACCGCCCATCCGCCGGATGGGTCCAGATAACGCAGCGTCAGCACATCGGCGCCGATCACTCGCTGGCCGGCGGCGCGTCCCATCGCCGGCAAGCCGGGCGGCAGCGCAGGCGTGCAGCCCGCCTTGCCGCAGTCATAGCCACGCATCGACAGAAAGGATGGAAAGCGGAACGGCGACGCCGGCATGGCGGGGTAAGGCGCATGGCCCCAGCGCGTGCTTACATCGTGCAGCGCACCGATCAGGCCGCTCGCCTGCACCATGGGCGCAGCGCCAGCGCGGCCGCAATGGAACGCGCTCGCCATGCGCAGATCGCGTGCCACGCGGGCCATGGCGAAGCGGCCGTTCTCCTGCAGCAGGGCAAGCTGGGTCTGCGTGCGATAGCTGTCGGATGTGCCGACAAAGGCAGCCACGAAACCGCCGGCTACGATCAGACCCAGGGTCATCGCCACCATCAGTTCGACCAGGGACAGCCCCAGGGCACGGCGCGGGAAATACATGGCGCTCATGGCTGGAATACCCAGGCGAGGCGGCGCGGTGAGGCTGCGCGATGCTGCTTATCGCCTGCGCCGCGCTCCAGCCAGCGCAAGGTCAATGTGCACAGGCCGCCGAATGGCGCGGGTATGGCGAGAGGTTCGGCGGTGAGCGCATGTTCGCAATGGATGGCGCCGCGCCCTTCCGGCAATACGGCTTGAAGGCGTGCCGCCCACACGGCGCGATCGTGCGCCGCCAGCGCCGCAGGCTGGCATGGCGTTCTCGCATCGCAGCTGGAGACACCGGCTTTTGCCTCGCCGTCGTAGGCGCCGCCCCGTACACCAGCAGGATTGGCATACATGCGTTCGACCATATCGCCGGCGAAGAAGCTGGCCTGGGTGCGCAGATAGGCGGCGTGGGTGGTGCGTGCGGCAAGCAGCATCCATCCGCTGATGCCGAGAGCGCCGATATTGAAGATGGCGAGGGCGACGAGAACTTCGAGCAGGGAGACGCCGCGTTGGTGCCTGGCGATGAGCATCGGTTCCTTCCTTGGAAGAACGAAGGCCCAGCTTAGGCAGGTCGAACCTGGTGGAGGGAGGAAGTGACGCGCTTTTGAGATTGCGCTGATGGGGCTTGTTTGGGGAGCTAAAAAGCTGGAAATCGATCACGTACCTGATGGGCTGAGCTTCACTGACTTGCGTGGCTTGCTCGACGAAAATCGGGGTCGACTCGATCCTCGGCGTCTCCACTGCGCCCGCCCCCTCACCCCAGAGAGGAGAGGGAGTCCGAAGGCTTGCGCAAGCTCACGCCAAGGCCGCGTCGTCTTCCGCTGCGACAAAACCGCCGGTCTGCCGCTTCCACAACCGCGCATACAAGCCATCGTGCGCGATCAGCTCGGCATGCGTGCCGCTCTCCACGACATGCCCCTTGTCCATCACCACCAGGCGATCCATCCGCGCGATGGTGGACAGCCGATGCGCGATGGCGATCACCGTCTTGCCGCGCATCAGCAGTTCCAGGCTGTCCTGGATCGCCGCTTCCGCTTCCGAATCCAGCGCCGAGGTCGCCTCGTCCAGCACCAGGATCGGCGCATCCTTCAGCAGCACGCGCGCGATCGCGATGCGCTGCCGCTGCCCGCCGCTGAGCTTCACGCCGCGCTCGCCCACATGCGCGTCGTAACCCGTGCGCCCTTCCCCATCCAGCAATTGCGGAATGAATTCGTCGGCGCGCGCCTTGCGCACGGCTTCGCGGATGTCGTCCTCGGTGGCGTCGGGGCGGCCATACAGCAGGTTGTCGCGGATCGAGCGGTGCAGCAGCGAGGTATCCTGGGTGACCACGCCGATCTGCGAGCGCAGGCTTTCCTGCTGTACCTGGGCGATATCCTGGCCGTCGATCAGGATGCGGCCGCCTTCCAGGTCGTACAGGCGCAGCAGCACATTGACCAGGGTGGATTTGCCCGCGCCGGAGGGGCCGACCAGGCCGATCTTTTCGCCCGGGCGCACGGCCAGATCCAGGCCGGCGATCACGCCGCCCTTCTTGCCGTAGTGGAAATGGATGTCGTCGAAACGCACGCCGCCGCGGCTGACCTGCAGCGGCACGGCATCGGCGCGGTCCTGCACCTGGCGCGGCTTGGCGATGGTCTCCAGGCCGTCCTGCACCGTGCCCACGTTCTCGAAGATGCCGTTGACCACCCACATGATCCAGCCGGACATATTGTGGATGCGGATCACCAGGCCGGTGGACAGCGCAATCGCGCCCACCGTCACCCGCCCCTGGCTCCACAGCCAGATCGCCAGCGCCGAGGTGCCCACGATCAGGAAACCGTTGAGCGTGGCGATGGTGGCGTCCATGCCGGTAGTCAGGCGCGTCATCGAGCGCATGCGCTGAATCTGCTCGCCCATCGCCTCGGCCACGTAGGCCTCTTCGCGGCGGGTATGCGCGAACAGCTTCAGCGTGAGGATATTGCTGTAGCCGTCGACGATGCGCCCCATCAGGCGGGAGCGCGCTTCGGACTGCTTCCAGGAGCGCTCCTTGGTGCGCGGCACGAAATACGCCAGGGTGATGACGTAAAGCACCAGCCACAGCAGCAGCGGCGCGGCCAGCCACACGTCCGCATGCGCGAACATCACCAGCGCGCTGCCGGTATAGATGGTGACGTACCAGATCGCATCGACGATCTGCACCGCCGATTCGCGCAGCGAACCGGCCGTCTGCATGATGCGGTTGGCGATACGGCCAGCGTAGTCGTTCTGGAAGAAGCCCAGGCTCTGGCGGATCACATAGCGATGGTTCTGCCAGCGGATGCGGCTGGTCAGGTTGGGCACGATGGCCTGATTGACCAGCAGGTCGTGCAGCAGGATCAGCACCGGGCGCGCGATCAGGATGACGAAGGCCATCCACAGCAGTTCGTTACCATGCTTGGCGAAAAAGTCCGCCACCGGCGCGCCCTTGGCCAGGTCCACGATGCGGCCGATAAAGCTGAACATCGCCACTTCGACGATGGCCACGCCGAAGCCGACCACGATCGCCGCGGCGAAGACCGGCCATACCTGCCTCAGATAGAACACGTAGAAACGCCATACCGAGTCCGGCGGCATGCCGTCCTCGGGTTCCTTGAAGGCGTCGATCAGGGATTCGAACCAGCGGAAGATCATGGGGAGGTCCTGCCATGCCAGGTGCGGCATGGTGCCTGAAACAGGGGTGAGGGGAATGACAAGTTGAGGGCCGCGGGGCGGCGGTGCAAGTGTGTAACGCCTACAATGCGCGCCTCATGCCCATGCCTACGCCCACTCTCGCCATCGTCGGCGCCGGCCCCGCCGGCCTGATGGCCGCCGAAACCGCCCGCGCCGCCGGACTCGAGGTCGATATCTACGAAGCCAAGGGCTCGGTCGGCCGGAAATTCCTGCTCGCCGGCGTCGGCGGCATGAACCTCACGCATGGCGAGCCCCGTCCGGCCTTCGACCAGCGCTACGGCGAACGCGCCGCGGACGTCGGGCGCTGGCTGGACGATTTCGATGCCGACGCCTTGCGCGAGTGGGCGCGCGGCCTCGGCGTGGAGACGTTTATCGGTACGTCCGGCCGCGTCTTTCCCGCCGACCTCAAGGCTGCTCCGCTGCTGCGCGCCTGGGTGCATCGCCTGCGCGAGAGCGGCGTGCGCTTCCATGTGCAGCATCGCTGGCTGGGCTGGGCGGAGGATGGCGCACTGCGCTTCGCCGCACCCGGCGGCGAACTGACCGCACGCGCGGATGCCAGCGTGCTCGCCCTCGGCGGCGGCAGCTGGCCGCAGCTCGGATCGGATGGCGCGTGGCAGCCGTGGCTGGCCGCGCGCGGCGTGGAAGTGGCGCCGCTGCAGCCGGCCAACTGCGGTTTCGATATCGGCTGGAGCGCGCATCTGTCCGAGCGCCATGCCGGCGCGCCGCTGAAACCGGTGGTGGCGCACTGGCGCGATGCGCAAGGCCGCGAGCAGCAGCGCCAGGGCGAATGCGTGATCACCGCGACCGGCATCGAAGGCAGCCTGGTGTATGCGCTGTCGGCCATGCTGCGCAAGGCGATCGAGCGCAACGGACGCACAACGCTGACGTTGGATCTGGCACCGGATCGTCCGCTGGAACGGCTGCAACAGGACCTGGCCAAGCCGCGCGGCAGCCGTTCGCTCAGCGAGCATCTGCGCCGCCAGGCCGGCATCACGGGCGTCAAAGCCGCGCTGCTGCACGAGCTGGTAGACAAAGAACGCCTGCACGACAACGCAAGGCTGGCCCGCGCGATCAAACACCTGAATCTGCCGCTGAAGCAGCCCCGCCCGCTCGCCGAAGCAATCAGCAGCGCCGGCGGCGTGCGCCTGGAAGCATTGGACGATGGCCTGATGCTGACGGCCTTGCCCGGCACCTTCTGCGCAGGCGAGATGCTGGATTGGGAAGCGCCGACCGGCGGCTACCTGCTTACCGCCTGCTTCGCCAGCGGATCGCGCGCCGGCGGCGCGGCGGCGGCATGGGCGCTGGCCCGGCGCTGAGCCGGGCCAGCCACGGCCCGACTTACTTGAGGTTGGCCTTGCTGGCGTCGATATCCGCCTGCAGCTTGGTCGCCAGGTCCTTCGAGGCGTTATCCAGCAGGCTGACGAACAGCCTGGGGTAGTCGGTCTGCGCGTTCACCTGGGCCGTCGGCTCCAGATGCGGCTCGCTGCGCGTGATGAAGCCGCGCGCATTGGTGGTGCAGCGCATGCTGATGTCCAGCGTGGCGACGGAGGGCTTGTCGTCCTCGTGGCGCACGCGCAGGTCGGTCTTCACGCGCTCGCAGGCCAGGGTGAGGTTGGAGATATAGGCCGGCTGCAGCGCCTGGCGCAGCTGCGCCTGCAGCACTTCGGACACGGGGCGCGACGGGGTCAGCACCACCTTTTCGTCCAGGCCGCGCACCTGCAGGTCGCCCTGGGTCGGCTCCACGCTGATCCACGGCGCGAAGGCCGGCACCACCAGCGCGTCCATCGGCGCGATCTCGCGCGCCTTCTGTCCCCCGCACGCGGCCAGCGCCAACACGACCGCGGCCAGGCCCGCCCCACGGGCCATCGTCTGCTTATTCATGGTTTCCCCCCACGCAAATTTTTTGAAATGTACATGCGGTGCAGCGATCGGGCAACGGCGGATGCGCTCCAGTGCGCACCTGTTCGCATCAGACAGGTCGCGAGGGACGCATCCGTTTCGCCTGAAACAGACGCAGCCGATGTATCCGTCTAGCCGTCCATTCGCGGATGCGGCTCAGGCCGCCCGATAATTGTCCACCTCGCGGTAGCGGCGCGCATAGGTGCCGAAGGCCAGCGCGGCCAGCAGCGCGAAGGCGGCGAAGAAGAACATCTGGAATGCATCGACGCTGAGCCCCGTGGTGGCGATATGCCCGGTCACTGCCTCGTGCCGCACGGCGGCGTTGGCGATCAGCACCCACAGGTTGCCGATGGTGGTGGCCAGGTACCAGAAGCTCATCATCACGCCCTTCATCGAGGCCGGAGCCTGGCTGTAGGCGAACTCCGGGCCGGTGGCCGCGACCAGCACCTCGCCGAAGGTCAGCAGCAGGTACGGCAGCACCTGCCACACGATCGACAGCGGCTGCCCGTCATCCAGCAGCAGCTGATAGCCGCCCACCACGATCCAGGCCAGTCCGGCGAAGGCGATGCCCACGGTCATCTTGCGCAGCGCCGTCGGCTCGCATCCGCGCCGGCGCAGCAGCGGGAACAGCACCAGGTTGTTGAACGGGATCAGCAGCATCACCAGCAAGGGATTCAAGGCCTGCATCTGCGCCGGGTGGAACCAGTCCGGCGCGGCCATGGCATTGCCCTGCAGCACCCAGGTCGAGGCCTTCTGGTCGAACAGCGAGAAGAACGGCGTGGTCAGGCCGAAGATCACCAGCACGCGCAGCACATTGCGCGCGCCGTCCACCGCGCTGTCCGGATGCCGCCCGCGCGCCCGCTCCAGCTGCAGCCAGGCGCCGCCGCCGACGCCGCCGATCAGCGCGACGATGGCCAGGCACAGCGCGATCACGAAACCCAGCGCCGGCGTCATCGCCAGGGCCGCCAGCGCGGCCAGCACGCCCGCGCCGGCCAGCCACAGGCCGGGCCGCGGCTGCGCCGGCGCATGCGCCAGCAGCGCAGTGCGCACCACGCGCGAGAACGCATCCGGATCGGGCGGCGACGGCGGCACCATCACGTAGCGATGGCGTCCCAGCCACAGCACGAAGGTGGCGACGAACATCAATGCGCCGGGAATGCCGAACGCCACCGCTGCGCCGTAGTGGCGCAGGAACATCGGCATCAGCAGCGAGGCGAAGAACGAGCCGAAGTTGATGATCCAGTAGAAGGCGTCGAACACCGGCTTGGCCAGATGCTTGTTGCTGCCGTCGAACTGGTCGCCAACGAACGACGCCACCAGGGGTTTGATGCCGCCCGCGCCCAGCGCGATCAGGCCCAGGCCGATATAGAAGCCGGTGGGATGGTGCTCGAACAGCGCCAGGCACAGATGGCCCAGGCAGTACACGAGGCTCATCCACAGCACGGTGCGGTACTTGCCGAAGAAGCGGTCGGCCAGCCAGCCGCCCAGCAGCGGGAAGAAGTACACGCCGATCACGAAGGTATGGAACACATCCTTCGCCGCACCCGGACGCTGCGCCTCGGGCAGGTGCAGCAGCAGCGAGGTGATCAGGAACGGGGTAAGGATGTTGCGCATCCCGTAGAAGGAAAAGCGCTCGCAACCCTCGTTGCCGATGATGAAGGGAATCTGCCGCGGCAGGTGGCCGCGCGCGGTGGGTGGGGCGGCGCTCATGCGGGGTTCCAGGGGGACCGGCCAAAGGGTCGAGTGTGCCGCAAGATCTTGCGAACACCAAGCAAGTGCCGCGTCACTTGGCCCTGATAAGCTGCGCGCCACCTTACGGCGGCGATTTCCATGCGCTCCTATAAAACCTTGCTGATGCTGGCCGTGGTGGGCATCGCCGGCCTGCTGTGGAACCGCCACGGTGGCCTGTCGAACCCCACCGCAGCGCCCCAGTCGCAGTCCCAGTCCACGCCCGCTGCGCGTCCGGCGCAGGGCGCGCCGGCGGCCGGCCTGCCCTCCTTCCTGCCGCCCGAGGCGGCCGACACCCTCGCCCTGATCGCCCGCGGCGGCCCCTTCCCGAACCGCCAGGACGGCGTGGTGTTCGGCAACCGCGAAGGCCTGCTGCCGGCGCAGCCGCGCGGCTATTACCACGAATACACCGTCGCCACGCCCGGCCTCGACTATCGCGGCGCGCGGCGCATCATTACGGGCGGTAATCCGCCGGTGGTCTACTACTACACCGACGACCACTACCGCTCGTTCCGCGCTTTCGAGGTACCGCGATGACCACCCAGGACCACGATATCGACCTGCTCGACCCCGACGCCGGCGGCGTGTTCTTCGTGATCGAGGAAGACCTGGATCCACTGGCCGCGCAAGGCGCCAGCCAGGGCCTGTTCGTCGCACGCACCAGCCTGCAGGCCTGCACCGGCAAGGACGAACTGCTGCGCCGCCTGAAAGCCTCCTGGCGCCTGCCCGCCGAATTCGGCGACAACTGGGACGCCCTGGCCGACGCCGTCAACGACCTGGACTGGCTCGAAGGTACCGGCTACCTGCTGCTGTTCGACCACGCCGACGACCTGCGCGAAGCCAGCGAAGAAGACTTCGACATCCTGCTGGACATCCTCGACGAAGCCGCCGAGACCTGGCAGGAAGACGGCAAGCCGTTCTTCGCCTTCTTCGCCATGCCCGAAAGCGCCTTCAACGACCCGGATTTCTGATGCAGTCCATCGACTTCGAACTAGACGACCGCCACGAACACGTGGAACTCAACCAACTGCTGAAGCTGACCGGCCTGTGTGACAGCGGCGGCGCGGGAAAGGCGATCGTGGCCAGCGGCGCGGTATACGTCGACGGCCAGCAGGAACTACGCAAGACCTGCAAGATCCACGCGGGCCAGCTCGTCGAGATCGACGATATACATATCCATGTGAAGCGCCCTCAGTAGGCTCACTCGCACCTGCGCTATCGCAAGCCCCGCCCCCTCACCCTGCCCTCTCCCCGGAGGGGAGAGGGGTGAAGTGCGGTGGCACGCAGGAGTAAAGAGCAAGAGCCGGCCTCAGTTCTTGAACGTCCTCTCGGCAACGGCACCTCGAAGGGCGCGCTACGAAAACGCGCCCTCGCTTCGTGTCGACTCTGGTTAATCCGTTTCCACGGCCGTCATTGCTCGTTCTAGTCGCGTCG
>Ga0207667_10000092_pt1 | contig 148077 bp, 129 predicted proteins | sample KBSCornC52_FD_184301 | JGI IMG/M metagenome (GOLD analysis project Ga0207667, IMG submission 184301) | Corn rhizosphere microbial communities from Kellogg Biological Station, Michigan, USA - KBS Corn C5-2 (SPAdes) (version 2) | ecosystem: Host-associated > Plants > Roots > Rhizosphere > Soil ... | reverse complement strand
CAGCTTGTCGTCGGGTTCCGTCAAAAGGTCCTCGATGAATTTCTTATTTTCGGCATTTTCCTTCTCTCGCCGGGAAAGAAGAACATCCGGAATTTTTAAGCGGGCGGCGGCATCAAGAATCTGCGCGACGGATTTCTCATCCTTGAGCACCAACGGATCGAACGCGCCCGAAAGCCTGGAGATAGTTTCATCGTCACCGAGCACGACGGGTGTTCCCTCTGCGCCCGACTTGAGCCTTTCCCATTCGGCAAGCGCATCCTTGCCAGGGACCGCAACGAGTTTGAACGGAAAGCTCTTAACGGCCGCGGCATTCATCTCAGCCACGCGTTTTTGGTAATCGTCCATGGGACTTGACTTGCTCTCCGCGCGGGCCGACGCGCGTCCGAGAAGCATGGCAACAACCCATTGCAGAATGACGTCTCTGCGGCGCATACCCCAGCCACTCGCAGGGTTAAAGTGGACGGGACCAAGCACACCGTTGGAATTGGATCCTCACGGGCCTGCAGTTGCAGGTGGGCGCCGTGTGACCCGGACCACGATCCGGGCCAGGGACAGCTCCCGGTGAGAACGTTAAGGCCCCTGGGCATCGCTATCCTGACGCGAGGCACAGTACCCGTCCGCCCCTAACGTAGGCGCGCGCGCACTGGACTGCAATGACCCTCGCATCCATATAACGGCTCGTCGCGGCCCAAATCCGGAGAAAGCGCCATGCCCGCCAGCGTTAAAGAGATGATCGAAGCCGCCAACGCGGCGGTTCCCAAAATCTCGCCCGACGAAGCGAAAACGATGATGGCGGACGGCAATGTCCTCATCGTCGATGTGCGCGACGCACCCGAAGTGCAGGCAAGCGGCAAGGTGAAGGGCGCGCTGAACGTCTCACGCGGGATGATCGAATTCCGCGCGGACCCGAACGTGCCTTATCACGACCCCGCATTCACGAAGGATAAGACGATCATCCTTTACTGCGCATCCGGCGGACGCTCCGCTCTCAGCGGAAAGGTGCTGAAAGAGATGGGCTACGAGCGCGTCTACAACATGGGCGCGTTCAAGGATTGGGCTGCATCGGGCGGTGCTACCGAAAAGGCCTAAGCCGCCTTGATCCTGTCGACGATGCGTTCGATGCGCTTCGCCGCGTCTTCCAGCGTGCGTGCGGCGCGTTCTTCGGATTTGCCCGCTTGGCCCGAAAGTTCGGCTTGCGCCTCTGACAGTTCACCGACTTTCTTCGTGTGACCCTCGAGCCGTGCGCGCGTTTCAAGAAGTTCGTCGGTGATCAACACGGCTGCCATCAGCATCAGCTTCTGGTCGCCGACCTGTCCCACCGAGCCCGCCAGTTCGCGCACCTTCGCATCGACGTGACCGGCGAGTTCCTTCAGATGCTCTTCCTCGCCTTCGTCGCAGGCGATGGCGTAGGCGCGGCCGTTCACTACTACGTTGACGAGAGGCATCATGAACTCCGTTCAGACGAACGGCGAAAGGCGAATGGCGAATGGAAAGCCGGTTTCCTATTCGCTACTGGCCATTCGCTATTCGCGCTTTTCATTTCTACCGGCCGAGCGCGGTACGGATTTCGCCGATGGCGCCGTCGAGACGGTTCTCGACTTCCTCGGAAATATCGGTGAGCGCCTGCAGCTCCTCCTCCAGCACCGCGATGCGCGCGAGCAGGTTTTCACGTTCCGCGCGCAAGGCTGTGAGTTCGGTCTCCGTCTCGTCCCCGCCACCGCGCGCCTCAAGAAGCGGAACAAGCCCCGCATCGAGCGCGTTCAAAGCATTGGTGAGGCGTTCTGCCGCGAGATCGAGCTTGCCCATCGCGTACCTTTTGTTGCCGCTGAGTCAGGACCTTAGGCCTGCAGGCGAAACAGGGTCAACGCGCGTTGTCCGGCGGTCCACAGGGCGCCCTGTGCTTACCCTTGACGGGCAAGCCCGCCGGTCGCTAAGGCCACCCCACGCGGGCCACGGAGACGATTCATGAACGACAGCAAGGCCTCGGTCCCCGATCAGGCCACAATCCGCCGCCTCGCAAATGCGATCCGCGCGCTCTCCATGGACGCCGTCGAAGCGGCGAAATCCGGCCATCCGGGCCTGCCGATGGGGATGGCGGATGCGGCGACGGTGCTGTTCTCCCGGTTTCTGAAATTCGATCCCGCAGACCCGCATTGGCCGGATCGCGACCGCTTTGTGCTCTCCGCCGGCCACGGCTCGATGCTGCTCTATTCGTTTCTCTATCTCACCGGTTATCCCGGCATGACGATGGAGGACATCAAAACCTTCCGCAAAGTCGGCAGTCCCTGTGCCGGCCATCCCGAATACGGCCACGCGCCGGGGATCGAGACCACGACGGGGCCGCTCGGCCAGGGCATCGCCAATGCCGTGGGCATGGCGATTGCGGAGCGTCATCTGAACGCGCGCTTCGGCGACGATATCGTCAACCACAAGACCTATGTGATCGCCAGCGACGGCGATCTGATGGAAGGCATCAGCCACGAGGCGATCTCGATAGCAGGGCACCTCAACTTGAGGAACCTGATCGTACTGTTCGACAACAACGGCATCACGATCGACGGCAAGACGTCGCTCTCCGATTCGACCGACACGATCGAGCGTTTCCAGGCCGCGGACTGGAACACGATCTCCATCGACGGTCACAATGCGGCCGAAGTGGCGCGCGCGCTCACCTGGGCCCAGACCAGCGACAAGCCTGCGCTCATCGCCTGCAAGACCATCATCGGTTTCGGCCTGCCGACCCGCCAGGGCACGCAGAAGGCACATAGCGATGCCCCGGGCGCCGAGGAGATCGCAGGCGCGCGCAAACTGCTCGGCTGGGATTATCCGCCTTTCGTTATCCCCGACGACCTGCTTTCCGAGTGGCGCGCCATCGGCGCGCGCGGCGCTGAGGCGCGCGAGGCCTGGAACAAACGCAAAAGCGCATCTTCGCAAGGCGCGAATTTCGACAGCGAGACCAAGCTCGAACTTCCCAGCGATCTGGTGCCGGGCCTGATCAAGCTCAAGAAGAAGACCAGCGAGGAGCAACCCGCCGTCGCGACGCGCAAGGCATCGGAAGCGGCCCTCGATGTGATCAACGCGACATGGTCGATGACCATCGGCGGCTCGGCCGATCTGACGCCCTCCAACAACACGCTGACCAAGGGGCTGAAATCCATCGTGCCCGGCGACTATGCGGGGCGCTACATCCACTGGGGCATCCGCGAGCACGGTATGGCGGCGGCGATGAGCGGCATGGCCTTGCATGGCGGGATCGTGCCGTATGGCGGGACGTTCCTCACCTTCTCCGACTATTGCCGCCCTTCGATCCGGCTCGCGGCGCTGATGGGCATCCGCGTCATCTATGTCATGACGCACGATTCCATCGGCCTCGGCGAAGACGGCCCGACGCACCAGCCGATCGAGCAGATCGCCTCGCTGCGCGCCATCCCGCATCTCATGGTCTATCGCCCGGCAGACGGTGTGGAGACGGCCGAAGCCTGGCAGCTCGCGCTCAGCGACAAGAGCCGGCCGAGCCTGCTGGCACTCTCCCGCCAGAACCTGGCGACCGTGCGCACGACGCATACCGACGAGAATCTGACGGCCAAGGGCGCTTACGAGCTTGTGGGCGACAAGGACGCCAAAGTGACGCTGCTCGCCACGGGCTCGGAAGTCGAACTTGCGCTCAAAGCGCGCGAATTGCTGACCGCGGAGGGCATCGCCACGCGCATAGTCTCCATGCCGTGCTGGGCATTGTTCGAGGAACAACCCGAAACATATCGTGACTCGGTCCTGGGGCCGGGCACGGTAAAAGTCGCCGTCGAAGCCGGTGTCCAACAGGGCTGGGATCGCTATATCGGTCCGAAAGGCAAGTTCATCGGCATGCACGGCTTCGGATCCAGCGGTCCGTACAAGGACGTGTACGAACATTTCGGAATCACGCCGCAAGCGGTGGCAGACGCCGCGAAGGCTGCATTGAAGGGATAAGAGAATGGCTTTGCGAGTTGCGATCAACGGCTTCGGCCGCATCGGGCGTCTCGTGCTGCGCGCGATCGTGGAAAGCGGACGCCGCGACATCGAAGTCGTGGCCGTGAACGACCTGGGACCGGTCGAAACCAACGCGCATCTCTTGCGCTACGACAGCGTGCATGGCCGCTTCCCGGCGAGCGTGACGGTCGATGGCGAATACATGATCGCCGCCGGCCACAAGATCCGCGTCACCGCGATCCGCAGCCCGGCGGAGCTGCCGCACAAGGATTTGGGCGTCGACATCGCGCTCGAATGCACCGGTATCTTCACCTCGAAGGACAAGGCAGCCACGCATCTCACCGCCGGCGCCAAGCGCGTGCTGATTTCCGCACCCGCCGACGGCGTCGACAAGACGATCGTCTATGGCGTGAACCACGACAAGCTGACCAAGGACGATATCATCGTCTCCAACGCGTCGTGCACGACGAACTGCCTCGTGCCGATGGCGAAAGTGATCCACGACACCGTCGGCATCCAGCACGGCTTCATGACCACGATTCATTCCTACACCAACGACCAGCCGTCGCTCGACCAGCTGCACAAGGACCTCTATCGCGCCCGCGCCGCGGCGCTGTCGATGATCCCGACGTCCACGGGCGCGGCGAAAGCTGTTGGCCTCGTGATGCCGGAGCTGAAAGGCAAGCTCGACGGCGTGTCGGTGCGCGTGCCGACACCGAACGTCTCGCTGGTGGATCTCAAGGTCGTCTGCAAGCGCGCGACCACGGCGCAGGAGATCAACGACGCGATGAAGGCTGCGGCCGCCGGTCCGCTCAAAGGCGTTCTCGGCATCGTCGATGCGCCGCTCGTCAGCCACGACTTCAACCACGACCCGCACTCTTCGAGCTTCGCGCTCGATCAGACGAAGGTCATGGAAGGGACGTTCCTGTCGGTCATGTCGTGGTACGACAACGAATGGGGCTTCTCCAACCGCATGGCCGACACCGCGGTCGCGATGGGGAAGTTGATTTAAATTTCCACCCTCCCTCAAGGGGAGGGTGGACTCGAAGCCGCACCAAACTTCGGCAAGCGAGCGATCCGATCGATCAGCAATTGCGACAATACGCGGTCGTCGTTGAGCGACGGATGGCCGTCGCAGGCCTGGTAGTCGAGACCGCTGAAGGTCAGCACGTCCAAGTTGGCCATGCCGCTATTCTTGAGCGTTGTGGCGACGGTGTTCGCCGCATCGATAATCTCGCTGTCATAGCTCGTGGACGCCATCAGGATGAAATCCGCCGCGGGCCACTTGGCGCGAAGCTGACCGACGAATTCGACGTAGCGGCGAACGAAGTCGGCACGTAGTTCCTCGCGTGTGTGCCACGCTTCATCCGTGCCGAGTGGGGTCGAGAAATCGTTGGTGCCCAGCGCAATGACGACGACGTCGGGCGTCCAACCGCTGTCGTCTGCCGGCACCGATTTGTCGAACAGGCTGTATTGGTAGAGCACAGGCATCGTCTCGCCCGGATCGCGCCCGGCAAAATTGCGCACCACGCCGTGGCCCGAACTCGCGATGATCCGGTAAGCCGCGTTGAAATGTTTGGCCGTCAACGGTGCAAAGGATTCCGAGGTATCCGTCGTGTCGCGCACGTCGTCGACCGTGCAGGTCTGACCGCGCGAGGTGTCGCCATAGCCGACGGTGTAAGAATCCCCGATGAACTCGATGCGGCGGTCATAGTGCGGTGGTGGCAGGGCCTGCTCGCCGGGCTCGATCGCGAAGCCCTCGAAGGCGCCCGTCGAGAACTGCGTCTCGCTGGCCTTCTCCAATCGAACCGTGTGTGCACCAGCGCCGAGATCCTTCACGGAAACCGTCGTGCGGCCCGGCCGGGTCAGCGTCAGCTTGTGAACGCCGTCGATGTAGAGATAGAGATTGTTCTGCGCGTCATCGACCTTCACGTCCACCGCATCGCCGGCGAACTGCGCCTCGAAATACACGCCCGGCCACGAATAGGTATAAACGGCGTGCCCACCGGTCACGCTGGTCACGACGCGGCCGCCGATGAACGGCTCAAGCGTGATCGCGACCGGCTGCGCAGCGGCGAAGGCTGGCAAAGCAAGCGCGATCAAAAGCGTCGCAAGAGCTTGGGATTTCACGTGGGTGTCTGCCCGGTTTAAAAAAAACGGCCCGCCGATCGTCAATGTAGGCGCGCAGACGCGCGGGCTCAATCGAACACCGATCCAGCCCTCCCCCCTTTGGGTGAAGGGTGCTGCATCAGCGGAAATTTTCTACAAGACGATCGCACGCGGCGCGGGCAGAATGGCGGGGCATTGCGGGGGAGATTGCCGTGGTCAGAACTGTCCTTGGCGTGGTTGCCGGAATCGTTGCGTGGCTCGTGATCGTCACGCTCATCGATCGCCCGATGCGCTACTTCTGGCCGGACTACGCGGCCAATTTCACCGCCATGACCTTCACGCTTCCCATGATGCTCGCGCGGCTGACCGAGAGCACCATCGCCCTCGTGCTCGCCACCATCATTGCCATCCGCGTGGCGCCCGCATCCCGCCATGTGGCATTGGCGTTCGGGACCCTGATGTTTCTGATCTTCGCGCCGTATCACCTGCTCATGATCTGGAACAAGTTTCCGGTCTGGTACCACGCCTATTTCCTGGCCTCGCTGATCGCGGTCCCGCTGATCGTCGCGGCCGTGACGCGTGAGACCGCCGCCCAACCCGGCGCGGCGTTCGATTGACGCGATACGCGCATCGAGTCCTCTCAGGAACGCGCGCATTTCGCGCTTCAGCTGGAGCCACTGCGCGTTATAGCGCCCGGTCTTCCAGGCGCGGCGATTGCCGAACGGCGCTCCACGATGTGGGTGCCAGACATCGTCGGTACCCAAAAGCTTGATTTCTGTTTGCGCGTTTCGCCGGATTTTTCTAGGCACCCTCCCCCTCCCCCCGGCCCTCCCGACCACGCGTATCTTCGACGCGGATGCGCTGGACAACTTCGCGCACATTCGTCTCGCGCCCGCTGCGCAGGCCCGCGACGGACTTGCCGACTTTCGCGCTCGCCTCGGCAAGGCGGCAGGCGCTGCCGATGAACTGGAGCCGGTCGGCGACACTGGGCGTCATGCGTGCGGATTCGAACGCCACGCCGTGCATGAAATGACGGCATTCGGCGATCATCGCGGCGAGCTCCGTTTCGGTATCGTCCGGTGGAGACGCGGGTTTGCGATAGCGGGCCGGGCCGTCCGTCTGCGGCACCTGCGGCAGCGACCGGGGTTCGCGATCCGGCGGCGGCGTCAGCCCGTATCCGCGAGCCGGCGGGGGATCTGGTATCAACGCCGCGAGCCCGCCGCGCTTCTCGACATCGGCGATGTAAGCCTCGTCCCGGTGACGGCGCAGATCGTCTTCCCGCGCCTCGCGCAATTCTTCCCTGGCCCAGTGCTTCTCCCGCGCCGCCTTTTCTCTGGCAACCGGACCCAGCGGCGCCGCGATGGGAGTCTCATGGCGATCCTCGCCCGAGCCTCTATCTTCAATCCTTTGATTTTCTTCAGACATTTTCTGGCCCTCCTGTGGCAGCAGCACTGACAGGGGCATGCTACTAGTCCTCTTCCAAGGTATATGGTCTTATTTTTTGGGACACATTGTCGGCGGGGCGTCATAAGGTCGCCGGCGTACGGCACCGGTCGCGCGATAGGCCGACAACCTCGGATAGCGGCTTCCTCGCCTCAATTTTTCTCTCAAACACCGTCTCCGCCGCGACCGGATCGGACCGTTGCGCCGTTGTAATGTCATGGTCATCGGCATTGTCCGGCCGTCGCGGACCCGCCGGGCAGCCTGACAACTTCGGATGGAATTTGGGGGGATACGCAGATGCCTGCACGCACACTGTTATGGACCGGCGCGGTGACGTTCGCGTTCGCGGCCACCGCACATGCGGCGATCACAATCACCACACACAAAACCAAAAACGAAAGCTGCTCGGCTGGCGTCTGCACGCCGACCGGGCCCAATGCCAACATTCGCGTGAAAGACCTTGAGAAGCTGCTCGCCCATTCCGACATGAAGATCGTCACCGGCCAGGGCGCGACCAGTATCGGGATACTCGATCCGCTGACATGGGCAAGCCATCACCGCCTCACGCTCGACGCCAATCAATCGATCCACGTCCGTGCGCCCGTCGTGGTGGAAGGCACCGGCGGCGTCACGCTCATCACCAACGACGGTGGCACCGGCGGCGATTATGATTTCGATACCACCACCTCCGGCTCCCTCGCATTCTGGGATACCGGCAGCAGTCTCATCGTCAACGGAGCGAGCTTCACGCTCGTGAAGGATATCGCCACATTGGCCAGCGGCATCGCCGCCAATCCATCCGGCAATTATGCGCTCGCGAACAGCTATGACGCGTCGGCGGATGGCGTTTACGCCAACGCACCTGTGCAGACGACGGTCGGGGGCACGGTCGAAGGCCTGGGCAATCCCATCAGCAACCTGACGATCATTGCCCACCTGAACAACGGCCCAATCTACGCCGGTCTTTTCGTACGTTCGGCCGGAACGCTGCGCGACATAAGCTTGAATGCCGTGAACATTTCGACGCGCGTTAATCAGACGGGTTATGGCGGCGCGCTTGCGATCTACAACGACGGAAACATCGCGCACGCGTCGGTGACCGGCAAGATCGTGATGGAGAGCGCGCTGGATGTGGGTGGTCTGGTTTACGCCAATCAGGGGCACATCGCGCAATCAAGCGTGGATATGATTGTCCAGGGCGATCATGTGGGCGGCCTGGCCTGGACGAATTCCGCTTCGGGAACGATCGAGGCATCGTTTGCCAACATCACGGGCCAGGGTATTGACGATGTTGGCGGACTGGTGACGACCAACAATGGCTCGATCGGCAGCAGTTATGCGACCGGAACCATCTCTACCCAGACATTTGCCGGCGGTCTGGTCGACACGAATTCCGGCGCGATCGTGCTATGCCACGCAGCCGTCGCGAATACGGCAAATCAGGCCGGCGGCCTCGTGATGTTCAATTCGGGCCGCATCGCCCAGTCCTATGCCACCGGTCCGTCGGTCGGAGCAGGCAATGGAGGACTTGTCGGCGCCCTGCTGCCAGGCGGCACCATCGTCCAATCCTATGCGACGGGTTCGGTGACCCAGGAGCAAAGCTCGACAGGGTTCGAGGGCGGCCTGGTCGGTTACGACTTCGCGCAAAATGGGCGCGTCACCATCTCCGAGGTCTACTCCACCGGCAGCGTATTCGGCGGCGAATCCCAGCGAAAACGCGTCGGCGGTCTCCTTGGGACCGACTCCAAGCAGGGGGCGCACGCCCAGAATGCCTATTGGAATCTGGATACGAGCGGAATTGACGATTCCAGCAGGGGCGCCGGGCATCCGCTCAACGACCCCGGCATCACCGGCCTCACCGACGCGCAGCTGAAATCCGCCCTGCCCGCGGGCTTCGATCCGAATGTCTGGGGCCAGAGCGCCAGCATCAACAACGGCTGGCCCTATCTGCTCGCCAACCCGCCGCAGTGATCGCGAAGGTACGCACCATGCCCAAAAGCCAGCCGAAAACACTCACCGTTGCCGCGGCGATCTCCTGCGCGCTCATCGCCACAGCACACGCGGCGATGACGATCTCCAACGCGAAGACGAAGAACGTGACCTGTTCCGGCGGCGTCTGCACGCCGACGGGCGGCAATGCCAACCTCAATGTTGGCGAACTTCAGGCCATGCTCGCATCGTCGGACGCGACGGTGAAATCGACCGCGGCCACACCCGACATCGGGGTTCTCAACCCACTCACTTGGGCGAGCAGCCATCACCTGACGTTGGACGCTTATGAATCCATCCACGTGCGCGCGCCCATCGTCGTGGAAGGCACGGCGCGCTTCACGCTCAAGACCAACGACGGCGGTCGCGGCGGCGACTACACCTTCAACACCACAACCTCGGGCTCAATCACGTTCTGGGACGTCAACAGCACTCTCGTCATCGACGGAGCGAGATTCACCCTCGTCAAAGACCTCGATACTCTCGCCAGTGACATCGCCGCCAATTCGTCGGGACATTACGCACTTGCCGCGAGCTATGACGCTTCGTCAAAGCACATTTATCGCAGCCCCCCAATCGAAACCCCGTTCTTCGGCGCCTTTGAAGGTCTCGGGAACAGCCTTCTGAATCTGACGGTGATCGTCAGGCACGGCGAGAATAACACCAGTGCCGGACTGTTCCTCGACAATCACGGCCTTATTCGCGACATCACCCTGGTCAGCGCGAATATTTCCGCGCTGATTGATCAATCCGGCGCGATTGCTGCCCAAAACGAAGGTTCGATGGAAAACGTCTCGTCCCTCAAGGGCACGGTGCGAAATGGACAAATTGCGGGCGGGCTCGTTGGGACCAACAGCGGCCAAATAACGTCGTCCTGGTCCGATGGGTCCGTTCAGGGCTCTGAAGCAGGAGGGAGTTTCGCAGCGGGAGGGATCGCCGGACAAAATTCCGGAACGATTTCATTCTCCAACTCAGCGGCCGTCAGCACCGCTTACGGATGGTCTGGCGGTATCGCGGGCACAAATACGGGAATACTACAATTCGCATCTGCCAGCGGAAAAATCACCGGCGCGTTTGCAGGGGGCGTCGCAGGCGAGAACATCGGCTCCGTCAGCTATTGCCGTTCTTCCGGGCACGTGAGTGCCACTTCTCCCGGACGCAAATTGGGTTACAAAACGGCGGGTGGGCTTGTTGGCGTAAATTTCGGGAGCGTTACACAGTCGTTCGCGACCGGAATCGTGTTGGCGTCCGTCAATCACGACAAAAATCCGCCACGCGCGGGAGGCCTGATCGGATTCAACCAAGAAGGCGCGATTTCGTATTCGTACGCAACAGGTAGCGTCACCGGGCGAAACGCGGACAGCGGGGGACTGGTAGGGTTCAACGCAAACGGTGGCGACGGCGGTTCCACGATCACGCAGGCTTATGCCACGGGCGCGGTCAACGCTGTTTCCGGCCAATCTGATGCTGTGGGTGGTCTGATCGGCGAAGATACCACTAACCCAGGCAGCAACACTCTGACCTTTTGGGACCTCGACACGAGTGGCATCATCAATCCACATCAAGGCGCGGGCTATCCGTTAGACGACCCCGGCATCACCGGCCTCACTGACGCGCAGCTGAAATCCGCCCTGCCCGCAGGTTTCGATCCGAATGTCTGGGGCCAGAGCGCCAGCATCAACAACGGCTGGCCCTATCTCCTCGCCAACCCGCCGCAGTGATCGCGAAGGTACGCACCATGACGAAAAGCCGGACGAAAACACTCACCGTCGCAGCGGCGATCTCCTGCGCGCTCATCACCACAGCACACGCAGCGGTGACGATCTCCAACGCGAAGACCAAGAACATGAACTGCACCGGTGGCATGTGCACACCCACCGGCAGCAACGCCAATCTCAATGTCGGCGATCTCGTCGCGATGCTTGCGTCATCCGATGTGACGGTGAAATCCAGCGCCAGTGCACCCAGCCTGGGTGTGCTCGATCCGCTCACCTGGGCGAGCACGCATCGCCTCACGCTCGATGCGTATCAGTCCATTCATGTAAGAGCGCCCATGGTCGTCGAAGGGACAGCCGGGCTCACGCTCACGACCAACGACGGCGGCACAGGCGGCGATTACATCTTTGAGGACGGCGGTTATGCGGACTTCTGGGACCTCGCCAGCAGCCTTGTCATCAACGGGCAAAGCTTCACGCTCGTGAGCGACGTCAAAACCCTCGCCAGTGCCATCGCACTGCACCCATCGCGCAACTATGCGCTGAGCGGCCGCTACAATGCGAGCGCCGATGGCGTATATCACGCGGCGCCGGTTGCGACGGCCTTTAACGGAACGCTGGAAGGACTCGGGCATGCAATCGCGAACCTTTCGATCAGCCTGTCGAAGGACCAGAGTTATGGCGGTTTGTTTGCGCATGTCGGAAAAAAGGGAACCGTGCGCGACCTTGGCCTGGCACACATTCTGGTCGCCGCCGGTGGCGGACTTCTGGGATCGCTGGCGGCCATAAACGATGGCACGTTGATAAACGACACCGCGACGGGTGACGTTGGCACCAGTCAAGGCGGAACGGTCGGAGGATTGGTGGGACAAGATTCCGGCAAGATCATCGCAAGCTCTTCATCGACAGGCGCGGGCGCGTCCACCGACTGTTACGTGGGCGGCTTGGTCGGAGAGGTATTGCCCGGCGGAGTCATCGAGGGCTCTCACGCGACCCGCGGCGCTGGCGGCCAGACTCGCTGTCATGCCGGCGGCCTCGCCGGCATCAATGGCGGAAAAATCCAAAACTCATACGCGACGGGCGACGTCTATGGTGGCAACACCACTGACCAGGTGGCTTGGGCTGGAGGGCTCGTCGGACTGAATTACGGTTCGATCGCAGGCTCATTTGCGACAGGCGACGCCAGCGCCACATGTTGTGTGAGTGAATTCTCAGGGGCGGTCGTGGGCGGTCTGGTGGGATTAAACCAGGGGGGAACGATCCGAAACTCCTACGCCACGGGAAGCGCGATCAGTAGCGACCAAAGCGAAGTCGGCGGGCTTGTGGGGGAAAACGACGGTACCGTGTCGCTAACCTACGCAACAGGCGAGGCCGTGAATGGCAAACCTGCCTATGCAGGGGGGCTCGTGGGATATGATGGTCCGTATACGACCCTGTCTTATTGGAATCTGAACACCAGTCGCATTTCCGATCCCGGCCAGGGCGCCGGCACGCCCAGGAACGATCCCGGCATCACCGGCCTCACAGATGCGCAACTGAAATCCGCCCTGCCCGCAGGGTTCAATCCGCAGGTCTGGGGCCAGGACCCGAACATCAACAGGGGCTGGCCGTACCTGCTCGCCAATCCGCCGCCGCAATGACTACGAGGACACGCGCCATGCCCAAAAGCCGGACGAAAACACTGACCGTCGCAGCGGCGATCTCCTGCGCGCTCATCGCCACAGCACACGCGGCGATGACGATCTCCAACACGAGAACGAAGCACGTGACCTGCACCGGCGGTGTCTGCACGCCGACACGCAGCAATGCCAATCTCAATGTCGGCGATCTTCAGACGATGCTCGCGTCATCGGATGTGACCGTGAAGTCCAACGCGGCCGCACCCGACATCGGCATCATCGACCCGCTCACCTGGGCGAGCACCCATCGCCTGACGCTCGATGCCTATCATTCCATCCATGTGCGCGCGCCGGTCGCCGTCGAAGGCACCGCGGGTGTCACGCTCACGACCAGCGACGGCGCCAGCGGTGGCGATTACACCTTCAATACCGCCACGTCTGGCGCGATAACGTTCTGGGATACGGCGAGCAGCCTCGTCATCAACGGAGAAAGCTACACGCTCGTCAACGACATCAAGACGCTTGTGAGTGATCTCACATCCAATCCTGGCCCTTATGCCCTCGCCAAAAGCTACGATGCCTCTGCAGATGGCACTTACACAAACTCGCCGATCGAGTCTTTCGGAGGCACGCTGGAAGGATTGGGCAACGAATTCCTCAACCTGACGGTTCAGGTCAATCAAGGCCGGCACAGTTACGCGGGCCTGGTGTCCGTTCTCTCCGGAACGGTGCGGGACATCGGATTGGCAAACGCAAACATCTCGACGACGTTCGGGCTTGCCGGCGTCATCGCCGCGTACAGTCCATCCGGGACGATCATTCATGCATCCGCCAGCGGGACGGTGACGGCCGGGGGAAAAGACAGCTCCGCCGGTGGGCTTGTCGGCGAGGACCTTGGACCAATCACAGACTCAAGCGCCGGCGTCACGGTGGAAGCCGCTCATGCCGGGGGGCTGGTGGGCAGAAACGAGGGATATATCTCTCTCTGCCGTGCCACTGGCAGCGTTTCAGCCTCCACCAACGCGGGTGGCCTGGTCGGCTGGAACCTCGCCAGGGGGATATCCCAATCCTATGCCGCGGGATCGGCCACCGCCATCCAAGAGGGCGCCAGCGCGGGTGGCCTTGTCGGAATGAATCAATCCAACGCCTGGATTCGCGAGTCTTATGCAACAGGGCCTGCAACCGGCAACGTCCCGAACACCCAGGCCGGTGGGCTCGTTGGCGTGAACAAGCTCAAGGGGAATATCCAGCGGACCTATTCCACCGGCTTCGTTTCCGTCGTCTCCGGCCCCGCAGGCGGCCTCATTGGTGTCGATCGCGTCGGCGTGGATATCGCCTATTGGGACCTCGATACCAGCGGCATCACCAATCCCGATCAGGGCGCGGGCGATCCGTTGAACGATGACATTATCGGCCTCACCGACGCGCAGCTGAAATCGGGATTGCCCGCCAACTTCGAACCGGACATCTGGGGCCAGAACCCCGGCATCAACAACGGCTGGCCCTACCTGCTCGCCAACCCGCCCCAATAATCACAAGGAGATATGCCGTGCGTCACAGGCTGAAAAAATCCTTCATCGTCGCGGCGGCCATGGCCTCCACGCTTGCGAGCGGTGCGCACGCGGCGATGACGATCTCCAACGCGAAAGCGAAGAACGTGAGTTGCACGGGCGGTGTGTGCACGCCGACAGGCGGCAATGCCAATCTCAATGTCAGCGACCTCGTCACCCTCCTCGCGTCGTCGGACGTAACGGTGAAGTCGAACGCCGCCGCACCGGATATCGGTATTCTCGATGCGCTCACCTGGGCCAGCAGCCATCGCCTCACGATCGATGCCTACGAATCGATCCACGTGCGGGCACCGGTCGTCGTCGAAGGCACGGCCGGCGTCACGCTCATCACCAACGATGGTGGCAGCGGAGGAGATTATACCTTCAACACCACAACCTCTGGCGCTATCACATTCTGGGATACGGCGAGCAGCCTCGTCATCAACGGCAAGAGCTTCGCGCTGGTAAAGGATATCAAGACACTCGCGAGCAATATCGCCTCTCACCCCACCCGCGCCTACGCACTCGCCGCCGATTACGACGCCAGCGCGGACGGAACCTATAGCGCCGCCGCGATACCGACGCCTTTCAGCGGCACGCTCGAAGGACTGGGGCATTCGATCGCGCGGCTCAAAGTGGTTGCCACGACGCGGCCTGGAGGCGCCCTTTTCGTTGAGTTGGGAGCGGGAAGCGAAGTGCGCGATCTGGGCGTCGTAAGCGCCAGTATTCAAGCCGCAAAAAACTTGTCGGCCAGCGTTGCTGCGCTCGCGATCCAAAATGAAGGCCGCATCGTCTATGCATTTTCGGCGGGGTCGATCACGGGGCGGCAGCTGAGCATCATCGGCGGACTGGTGGCCACGAACAGCGGCAAGATCGTTCAGTCCTACTCCTCCGCCGACGTCGCTGCGACGGGGTTTGGATCGAAGGCCGGCGGACTTGCCGGCGTGACCAGTGGCAGCATCGAAAATTCGCACGCAACCGGTACGGTCAAGGAAGTATCTGGCGCGGCGGCTGGCGGCCTCGCCGGAGAGATTTCCGGCGGCAAGGTCATCGCATCGTTCGCAACCGGCAAAGTCTATGGCGGCGATCCACGCCACGGCCAGGATGTAAGGGCCGGTGGGCTTGCGGGCACAAACAGGGGAACGATCGTCACCTCGTTTGCTGCCGGTGCGGTCGCCAATCTCGGTTCCTCCCAGCGCGGAAGCTGCTGTCTTGGAAATTCCTATCTGGGCGGACTTGTCGGCGATAATCAGGGGACGATTCACAACGCCTATGCGACCGCATCCCTCACGCTGAATGCCAATTTTGACTATCACAACGATGCAAGCGGTGGATTGGTTGGCCTGAACACCGGTTCGATCGAGACAGTCTATTCGACGGGACGTGTTGACGCGACCCGGGGAGATTGGGGCGGTCTGATCGGAAGTGACGGCGGCACCATCCAGACTGCCTATTGGGATTTCGATACCAGCGGCATCACCGATCCGGGACAAGGGGCCGGCACGCCGCGAAACGACCCCGGCATCACCGGCCTCACCAATGCGCAGCTGAAGTCTGCCCTGCCCTCGGGCTTCGATCCGAACGTCTGGAGCCAGAGCGCCGGCATCAACAATGGCTGGCCCTACCTGCTCGCCAATCCGCCGCAGTGATCACAAGGAGACATGCCGTGCGTCACGGGCTGAAAAAATCCGTCACCGTCGCGGCGGTGATGGCCTGCATGTTTGCAACCACCGCACACGCGGCGATGACGATTTCGTCCAAGAAGACGAAAAACGTGACCTGCAGCGGAGGCGTATGCACACCGGCGGGGAACAATCCCAATCTCAATGTCGGCGATCTGGCTGCGATGCTTGCGTCATCGGACGTGACCATAAAGTCGAACGCTGCGGCGCCCAGCATCGGCGTGCTCGATGCGCTGACCTGGGGGAGCAAGCATCGCCTGACGCTGGACGCCAACACCGCGATCAACGTGCGCGCTCCTGTCGCCGTGGAAGGCAAAGCGGCGATGGCGCTTATCACCAACGACGGAGGCATGGGCGGTGTTCTCGTCTTCGGGAGCGGCGGCTACATCAATTTTTGGGATCGGCACAGCACGCTGCTTGTCAACGGACGCCGCTTCAAACTCGTTGTCGACATCGAAACGCTCGCCAATCGTATCGCGCTAAAGCCAAGCGGTAATTTTGCCCTTGCCAAAAGCGTGGATGCATCCGTCGACGGCATATACCACGCCTCACCAGTGCCGACCGTCTTCGACGGCGGATTTGAAGGCCTCGGCAACACGATCAGTCATCTGAAGATCCAGAGCACGAAAACCAGCGCCAATGTCGGGCTGTTTGCACAGCTTGGTTCGCACGGAACGATCCGCGATATCCTGCTTGACGATGTGAGCGTTTCTGGACAGGGCGCGGCATCCGGCAAAATGTCGAACATCGGCGCCTTGGTTGCCGTGAGTTCCGGGGAGGTCCTGCAATCGCAAGCCAGCGGCTCGGTTTCCTGCGTTGTACGCGAATGCGGCGGAGCAGGATCGGTTTATGTCGGCGGACTTGTGGGAAACGGGGGTTCGATCGTCGGATCCCACGCCTTCGTGACGGTAAGCGGTGGATCGTATTCGGGCGGCCTCGCCGGAAACGCCACGATCGTCAGCTATTCCGACGCACATGGGGATATTTCTTCAAATGCGATGGACGACACAGGGTACGGAATCTTGGCGGGATTGGTGGCGACCGTCGGCTCTGTCGATCATTCCACCGCGACAGGTGCCATCACAGGAACCGGAAGCCTAAGCCAAGCCGCCGGATTGGCTGGAATAGCGGACACGATCGCATACTCCAGTGCCAGCGGCACCGTAACCAGTCCGATCAGCGCCGGCCTGGCCATCGGGACAAGGCAGTCACTGACCCAATCTCACGCGACCGGCAATGTCTCGGGGACGTCCTATGCCGGCGGCCTCGCAGCCGACAACAGCGGTGCGGTTTCGGATTCCTACGCGACGGGCAAGGTTTCGTGCGCGGCCGACACATGCATAGCGGCCGGATTGATCTCCAGACAATTCGGCACGACAGAGCGATCTTATGCGACTGGCGCTGTGTCAGGCGGGGGTACCGCCGGAGGGCTTATCGGAGACGGCGGCGGCGCAATTGTTTCATGCTTTGCGACGGGGACGGTGCAGACAAATGCGACCGCAACCGCCGGCGGATTGGTAGGTGGTGGACGCAGCGTTTCGCTCTCCTTCGCGACCGGCTCTGTTTCGGCGGGGGCTAGATCCTCCGTGGGTGGGCTGGCAGGCGTGGGAAGCAACGTTCAAACCTCCTTTGCATCGGGCAACGTGTCCGCAGGAGCTAATTCTCACGTCGGTGGCCTGGCCGGATTTTCAGAGGAAGGGTTATCCCAATCCTATGCAACCGGATCTGTCACTGGAGGCGTCGGGTCGTATGTAGGCGGATTGGCCGGATACGCCACCACCGACGAGATTTCGGAAGTCTACGCGACCGGCCTGGTTACGGGCGGTCTCTACCGGGGAGGTCTGGTCGGCCACGTCGATCCGAGTGCGGCCCATGCCTACTGGGACACCGACACCAGCGGAATATCCAATCCCGGCCAGGGCGACGGAGACACCGCCAATTTCCCCGGCATCACCGGCGTCACGGACAGCCAGCTGAAATCCACTCTGCCCGACGGTTTCAGCCCGGCCGTTTGGGGGCAATCCGCGAGCATCAACAATGGCTGGCCCTACCTGCTCGCCAACCCGCCACCCGGCGCGAAGAGGAGACATCGATGAAACTGGTCACACTGATCGCCCTTGCGCTTATCGCAAGCACATCGGCTGAGGCCGCGGTTACGATCTCCAGGGACAAAACCAAGAACGAGAATTGTACCGCCGGCGTCTGCACGCCGACGGGGCCAAATGCAAATGTCAGCGTGCCGGATCTGAAAAAGATGCTCGTGCGTGGGGACGTCAAAGTCGTCACCGGCCAGGGCTCGACCAGCATCGGTGTGCTCGATCCCGTGACATGGACGAGCAACCATCGCCTCACGCTCGATGCCAACCAGTCCATTCACATCCGCGCCCGCATTACCGTCGCGGGTACGGGCGGCGTCACGCTCATCACCAACGACGGCAGCACGGGCGGCGATTACACCTTCCGCGCGCCAGGCCTCATCACCTTTTGGGACTTGAGCAGCAGCCTGGTCATCAACGGAAATTCCTACGTGCTTGTGGGCGATCTCACATCGCTGGCGAATGACATCTCCACAAACCCGAACGGAAACTACGCTCTTGCCGCCAGCTATGACGCATCACAGCACAACAAATACCGGCGTCCGGTCATACCGACCGAATTCCATGGAACATTTGAGGGCCTTGGCAACGCCATTCAGAATCTCGCCATCCTCGTTACGAAAAAGGGGTTCGATAACCCGGCCATAGGGCTGTTTCTGCAATCGGACGGAACGTTGCGCGACATTGCGTTGACGGATGCGAGCATTGCCCAGAACCTATCTGGCGGCTACGCCGGAGCGCTGGCCGCGTACAATCTCGGCACGATCCTCCATGCGGCGGTCACCGGCACGGTATCGTCCTCAAGAGGCTACGCCGGCGGGCTCGTCGGGGCCAACGCGGGCACCATCTCGCAATCGGCCTCGGGCGCCGCCGTCTCGGGCGTCAAAGCCGGCGGTCTCGTTGCCGTGAATGTTGCCTCGCTGGGGATGATCGACACATCGTTCGCAACGGGCTTCGTGCAAGGTGGGAGCGAAGGCGGGGGGCTTGTGGGGGACAATCAAGGGCAGATTCAGGAAAGCTTCGCGACCGGGGGCGTCGCCGGCGGATACGTCGGCGGCCTCGTCGGAAACAACAACGGCGCGATCTCGCAAACTTACGCTACCGGCTACGTGACGGCCGCCTCCGTCAGTGGCGGCTTGATCGGCGTAGACACCGCAAATGACGCGATACAAACGGCCTATTGGGACCTGGATACGAGCGGTGTCTCCAATCCCCACCAGGGCGCAGGACAACCGTTGGACGATCCCGGCATCACCGGCCTCACGGACGCACAACTGAAATCCGCGCTGCCCGCAGGCTTCGATCCGAACGTCTGGGGCCAGAGCGCCGGCATCAACAATGGCTGGCCCTATCTGCTCGCCAATCCGCCGCAGTGATCATGAGGAGGCACATCGTGCGCCACAGCCTGAAAAAATCCGTCACCGTCGCGGCGGTGATGGCCTGCGTGTTTGCAACCACCGCACACGCGGCGATGACGATTTCAAACGCGAAAACGAAGAACGTGAGTTGCACGGGCGGTGTCTGCACACCGACAGGCAACAATGCCAACCTCAATACCGGCGAACTTCAAACCATGCTCGCGTCGTCCGATGTGTCCGTGAAATCCAGCGCCGGCGCACCCAGCCTGGGTGTGCTCGATCCGCTCACCTGGGCGAGCACGCATCGCCTCACACTCGATTCGTATCAGTCCATTCATGTAAGAGCGCCCGTGGTCGTTGAAGGGACGGCCGGGCTCACGCTCATAACCAATGACGGCGGCGCTGGCGGCGATTACACCTTCGAGAACGGCGGCAGCGCGAACTTCTGGGACCTCGCCAGCAGCCTCGTCATCAACGGGCACAGCTACACGCTCGTCGGCGACATCAAGACGTTTGCGAGCGACGTCATCCCAGGCGATCCCTACCAATACTTTGCATTCGCCAACAGCTACGATGCATCGGCAGACGGTCCTTACAGTGACGCGCCTGTTGCGTCTTTCGGAGGCACGCTGGAAGGACTGGGCAACGCAATCCTCAACCTGACGCTGAGCAAACCCGGAGGAAGGCAGTTCGAGGGCTTTTTTTCCGCAATGTCTGGGACGGTGCGAGACATCGCGTTGGCAAACGTAGACATCTCGACGGGCGGGTTTGCCGGCGCCCTTGCTGGGGAGAATGTCCGTGGGACGATCATTCACGCATCCGCCAGTGGGACAGTGACGGCAACGGGAAAAGATAGCGCCGCCGGCGGGCTTGTTGGCGTCAACGAGTGGGTCATTGCGGATTCCAGCGCCGACGTCACGGTTAGCGCCGCTCATGCGGGAGGTCTGGTGGGGACAAATCGCTGGGAAATCGATTTCTGCCATGCCGCTGGCAGCGTTTCATCTCCCCTCGACGCAGGCGGTCTGGTCGGCAACAACCTCGCACGGATATTCCAATCCTATGCCACGGGAACGTCCACCGCGGTCAAAAAAAGGAAAGCCAGAGCGGGTGGCCTTGTCGGATACAATTATCCAGGCTCGATTATCCAGTCTTATGCAACAGGGCCTGTAACCGGCGGCATCGCGGGCGCTGAAGCCGGCGGACTCGCGGGCGTGAACAAGAGTCAGATCCAGCAGACCTATTCCACCGGCTCGGTTTCCGTTGTCTCCGGCCCTGCGGGCGGCCTCATAGGTGACGACGATCACGACAGCTCGAGTATCTCCAGCGCCTACTGGGACTTCGACACCAGCGGGATCACCGATCCTCTCCAGGGCGCAGGTACCCCGTACGGCGATCCCGCGATCACCGGCCTCACCGATGCGCAGCTGAAATCCGCCCTCCCCGCAGGCTTCGATCCGAACGTCTGGGGCCAGAGCGCCAGCATCAACAATGGCTGGCCCTACCTGCTCACCAACCCGCCGCAGTAATCGTGAGGAGATAGGTCGTGCGCTACAGCCTGCCAAAATCCGTCACCGTCGCAGTGGCGATCTCTTGCGGGCTTGTCACCACAGCACAGGCGGCGTTGACGATCTCCAACGCGAAAACGAAGAATGTGACCTGCACCGGTGGTGTCTGCACCCCCACAGGCAGCAATGCCAATCTGAACGTTGGCGAACTTCAAACCATGCTGGCGTCATCCGATGTGACCGTGAAGTCCAGCGCCGGCACGCCGACGCTTGGCGTACTAGATGCCGTCACCTGGGCGAGCACGCATCGCCTCACGCTCGATGCGTATCAGTTCATTCATGTAAGAGCGCCCGTGGTCGTTGAAGGGGTGGCCGGGCTCACGCTCATCACCAACGACGGCGGCAGTGGCGGCGATTACATCTTCGAAAGCGGCGGTTATGCGAACTTCTGGGACCTCGCCAGCAGCCTCGTCATCAACAGGCACAGCTACACGCTCGTCGGCGACGTCGAGACGCTGGCAAGCGATATCGCCATCAATCCATCCGGTAGCTACGCACTGGCTGCCAGCTATGACGCGACGCCCGATGGAGTATACGACCCGCCCCCGATCGGGTTGTTCGACGGATCGTTCGAAGGCTTGGGCAATTCGATCAGCAATTTCTCCGAGACGTCGAGCTCAAAATTTGCCGGTCTCTTTCGGCAGATCGGTTCGCAGGGCGCCGTTTCGAATCTCGGTCTCGGAAACGCTGTGATCAGCGCGGAGGAAAAACACGCAGTAGCGGGGGCGCTCGCATCAAGCAGCGATGGCTATGTCAAAAATGTCTTCGGAACCGTTTCCCTGAGGGGAGAAGAGACATTTGGCGGATTGGTAGGTGTGAACAACGGCACGATAACTTCCGCGCGTCCAGTTGCTCAGATTTATGGGCCGGTAAGGGTCGGCAAAAACGCGAATTTTCAAGCGGCGGGCGGTGGTTTGGTGGGCGTGAACAACGGGCAGATTACGGACTGCCACTTAACAGGCTTCGTGTCTGGCGCATCGCTCCACAAGGACGCCCGCGTTACACTGCTTCTGGGAGGGCTCGCTGGCCTAAATGCCGAATCCGGCAGAGTGGACCGGTCCTCTGCTCATGTGGCCATGTGGGGGTCCAGCTCGGTTGGCGGTCTGATCGGGAACAACGCCGGTGCAGTGTCGAATTCGTTCGCGACGGGCGACGTTTCGGCCTGGGAGTTCGCCGTCATCGGCGGTTTGATCGGCACGTCCCTGCCGACTTCCGTGGCGTCAAACGTTTTTGCAACCGGTCACGTAACAAAAAGCTATGTTCACGCGTCTGCCGGAGGCCTTATCGGAACATTCTTTGCTGGTGGTGTTCTTCAGGAATCGTACGCGAGCGGCGAGATAACCGGCCAGCATGGTCGCGGCGGGTTGATCGCCCGTTTCCTGGCCAGTGGTGGTGTTTCGGACAACTATTGGGATATCGACACCAGCGGAGTGGACCACGGTATTGGAAACGGAGCGGACCCTCCCGGCATCACCGGCCTCACCGATGCGCAGCTGAAATCCGCCCTGCCCGCCGGCTTCGATCCGAATGTCTGGGGCCAGAGCGCCAGCATCAACAATGGCTGGCCCTACCTGCTCGCCAACCCGCCGCAATGATCACGAGGAGACGCGTTATGCCCCTAACCAAAACATTCATCGTCGCAGCGGCAGCCGCATGCGCACTCACGACGTCCGCACACGCGGCGGTGACCATCTCGACGGATCCCACAAAGAACGAGAACTGCTCGGGCGGTGTCTGCACGCCGACAGACAAGAACGCCAACATCAATGTGGGCGACCTTGAGGGAATGCTTGCCACATCCGACGTCACGGTGAAGACCGGCGCCGGCGCGGTGGCCATCGGCGTCGATGCGCCCGTCACCTGGTCGAACACGCACCGTCTCACACTCGACTCGATCGAGTTCGTCCACATCAAGGCGGCGGTTGTGATCGAAGGCACGGGTGCGCTCACCCTCACCACCAACGACGGCGGCAGCGGCGGCGATCTGGTGTTCGAGGATGGCGGCACTGTCGATTTCTGGGACCTGAGCAGCAATCTGGTCGTCAACGGCGCCCAGTACACGCTCGTGAATGACATCGACACGCTGGCGGCCGATATCGCGGCCGATCCTTCCGGAAACTTCGCGCTGGCCGCCAACGTGACCCCTCACCGGACGTACAACACGGTCATTCCCACTGCGTATTCCGGAACCTTCGAAGGGCTTGGCAACACGATCTCCGGACTGACGGTGAAGACCACCCTGTTCACCGACATCCAGGGCACGGTGCGCGACCTGATCCTCGCTCAGGAAACTGTCACGCGCGGAGAAGGCGGGCTCGCTCCGGTGAACCATGGGTCGATCCTGAACGTGTCCGCGGATGTCTCCGTGTCGGGTGTTTGCACCGGCGGGCTGGTCGGCACCAACGTCGGGACGATCCGGGGCAGCCATGTTTCGGGCACCGTGCAGGGGCGGATCAAATGTCTTTCCGGCGGCATCGCCGCCGTCAACACCGGAATGATCGCGACATCGAGCGCCAGCGCCGCGGTGACTGTTGCGAGCGGGAGGTCTGCTGCCGGCGGCCTCGTTGGCCAAAACATGCAATCCGGCACGATCGCGCAATCCTTCGCCACGGGTAAAGTGTCGGTCGCGAGCAGCGAACACAATGCAGGCGGGCTCGGTGGCCTCGCCGGGTTCAGCGAAGGCCTGATTGTCGACTCCTATGCCACCGGCAAGGTTTCGGGGACGGACGGCACCGCTTCGGGCGGGCTGATCGGCAGAGGGGGCACGGCCAACACCTCCTATTCGACCGGTCAGGTGGTGGCCAACGGCGGACATGCCGGGGGACTGATCGCAAGCGACGGTCAGGCCACGAATTCGTATTGGGATACCGATACGTCAGGACAAAATAGAAGTTCCGCCGGCACCAAGCTGACCGATGCGCAACTGAAATCAGGATTGCCCGCAGGCTTCGATCCGAACGTCTGGGGTCAGAGTGCCAGCATCAACAATGGCTGGCCCTATCTGATCGCCAATCCGCTGCAATAATCGGAGAAGAATCATGTCCAGTAATTTGACGACGACTTTTGCGGCGGCGGCCTTTGCTTGCGCGCTCGCGACATTTGCGCACGCCGCGATGACGATTTCCAATGCGCAGACGAAAAACGTGAGCTGCACGAGCGGTGTCTGCACACCGACGGCCGGCGACGCCAATCTCAATACCGGCGAACTTCAAACCATGCTTGTGTCGTCGGACGTGACGGTGAAGTCGAACGCGAAAGCGCCCGACATCGGGATTCTCGATCCGCTCACCTGGGCGAGCAACCACCGTCTCACGCTCCAAGCCAAACAATCGATCCGTGTGCAAGCACCTGTCGTGGTGGAAGGCACGGGTGGGGTTACGTTCATCACCCACCCCCGCACCGGGGGCGACTACGCCTTCGACACGACGACGTCCGGCTCGCTTACGTTCTGGGACACCAGCAGCAGCCTGATCATCAACGGCGCGAGTTTTACGCTCGTCAAAGACATCGCGACCCTTTCCGGCGACGTCGCGGCCAATCCTTCCGGCAATTATGCGCTGGCCGGCAACTACGACGCCTCCGCCGACGGACCGTATGAACGAGCCCCCGTCAATGTGAAATTCCGCGGCACGTTCGAAGGCCTCGGGAACGCGATCTCCAATCTCACCATCAACGCTCCTACAACGGGCCTCATTGGCCTGTTCAGCTATGTGAGAAGAGGGGGAGTTCTGCGCGATATAAGTTTGAAGAATGTCTCCCTTTACCAAGGCGATACCTCCTTCGCCTACGTGGGCGGGCTGGCCGGTCTTGTGGAGGACGCTACCGTCTCCCAGGCTTCCGTCAGCGGCTCTATCTCCGCGGGCGTCGGTTTTATCGGTGGCCTTATCGGATTCGCGGCAGGCACCGGGCGCAACGTCATATCCCATTCCCACGCAGCCGTTTCGGTGAAGGCCGGCCTGAATTCGTATGCGGGAGGTTTGATCGGAGTTCTGGTTGGCGAGACGACCGGATCGTGGGCAACAGGATCGGTTTCGATCGGACTGTCCGAAGGGCTGGACCCTCCGGCCTCGGCAGGCGGGCTCGTCGGATATGCACTTGCAGGCCAATCGAGCGGTTCTGCCATCACGAATAGCTACGCCACCGGCGCCGTTTCGGGGAAATCGGGCACAAGAACTGGCGGATTCGTCGGCCTTTCTCTTGGAACCGTCCTTATCAGCACGTCCTACGCATCCGGCCCGGTCCACGCCGGGCACATGGGCGCGAGGGGAGGATTTGCCGGATATATCAATGTTGTCGATGAAGCCGATGATTATTGGGACATCACGACAAGCGGTCTGAGAAAAGGCGTGGGCAATTACGGCAATATCGACGGCATCACCGGCCTCACCGACGCGCAGCTGAAATCCGCCCTCCCCGCAGGCTTCGATCCGAACGTCTGGGGCCAGAGCGCCGGCATCAACAACGGTTGGCCCTATCTGCTCGCCAATCCGCCGCAATAGAGGTTCGCATGAAACGGATCGCCCTCTTCTCGCTCGCGCTCATCGCAGCGACTTCCGTGCACGCGTCGGTGACGATCTCCAACGCCAAGACCAAGAACATGAGCTGCACCGGTGGCGTGTGCACACCGACCGGCGGCAACGCCAACCTCAATGTGGGCGAACTACAGACCAAGCTGGCATCGTCATATGTGATCGTGAGATCGAACGCCGCGGCGCCGGACATCGCCGTGGCCGACCCGCTCACCTGGGCGAGCACGCATCCGCTCACGCTCGATGCCTATCAGTCCATTCATGTGAAGGCGCCGGTCATCGTTGAAGGCACGAGCAGACTCACCCTCATTACCAATGACGGCGGCGTCGGCGGCGACTACACCTTCAACGCCAGCGGGTCAGGCTCCATCACGTTCTGGGATACGGCAAGCCATCTCGTCATCAACGGAACGCGATACAAACTCGTCAAATATCTCGCGACACTCGCCAGCGACATCGCCGCCGACCCATACGGAAATTTCGCACTTGCTGCGAGCCACGACGCCTCGGTTGACGGCGTCTACGACAACGCCCCCGTCCTGACCACGTTCTACGGAACATTCGAAGGCAGCGGCAACACGCTTTCCAATCTGACTGTGGCGGTCTCAGTCAGCCAAGGGAAACACGGCGTGGGATTGTTCTATGATAACCGCGGCCTCATTCGCGACGTAACCCTCGTCCAGGCGCGTATGTCCGGTTTGAACGATGTGTCTGGCACGATTGCCGCCAACAACGAAGGCTGGATAAAACATGTCTCGTCCCTCGACGGCACGGTAGAAAGCCCATCCCTCGCTGGCGGCCTTGTCGGGATCAATGCCGGAGAAATTGAATCGTCCTCGTCGGGCGGGTCGGTGAGCATTCATCGCGGCGGCGCCGGTGGGGGACTCGCCGCGACAAACTCCGGAACGATTTCATTCTCCGATTCAGCGGCAGCCGTTGAGGCAGATGCCGGTTTTCAAGCCTCGGTGGGCGGCATTGCAGGTGGGAATACCGGAACAATTGAGTTCGCATCCGCCAGCGGAAAGATAGCAGGGCCGGTCGCCGGAGGCATCGCAGGATCGAGTTCGGGGTCCATCAGCTATTGTCGCGCATCAGGAAAAGTGACCGTCAATCCTCCAGGACACCGGGCAGCACCCAAAATGGCTGGCGGGCTTGTCGGCAGTAATTTCGGCAGCATTGCCCAGTCTTATGCGTCCGGTTCGGTTTCGGCGCCAAGCAACGATATCAGACCGGCGCTGATCGGCGGGTTGGTCGGATCCGACGGGAGCGGCACGATTTCGGACTCTTATGCAACAGGCAGCGTCTCTGGAAATGACGTGTTCGCCGGAGGATTGGTAGGCATGAACCATGCCACCGCCATCACGCAAACATATGCGACGGGCAAAATCGATGCTGTTCCTCAGGGTTCAGTGGGCGGGCTGATCGGTGAGGACGACTCCAACGCAGGCAGCAACGCTCTGGACTACTGGAATCTCGACACCAGCGGGATCAGCAATCCGCATCAGGGCGCGGGCAACATCGCCGACGACCCCGGCATCACCGGCCTCACCAACTTGCGGATGAGGGCAACGTTGCCCGCAGGCTTCGATCCGAACGTCTGGGGCCAGAGCGCCGGCATCAACAACGGCTGGCCCTATCTCCTCGCCAATCCGCCGCTGCAATAGAGAACGCCCGCATGTCACGCGCTCGGCCGCTTGGGAGCGGCCCTGAGCGTGTCTCCGGAACGCCGCACAAGGTGCGGAAGCGCCTTGACCACGTCACGCACATCGTTCGGGCTGCCGGCATAGGCCTGGTCGATGATGTCCTTCAAGGACACGCCGTTGTTCCGCAGATAGAGCGCGACGTCGTGGCCACATCTGCGGAACCCGAAAACGACGACATTGGGCAGGCGGCGCGAGAGGATGCGCTGGATGTGCTGCTTATCTGTCTCGTCTTTCATGCCGTAAAACACATAGTAGCGGCGCATTTCCGGCCCCATCGCCTGGATCGGATCCGGCGTCGTCCATTCCCTTATGTCCGACCGATAGGTTTCCCATCGGGTTTCGAAGGGGACGATCTCGGTGTGAACCGAGCTCTGCGGCGCGAAAGCCACGGCGTGGCGGCATCCGCGGATGCGGCTCGCGAACATCAGGGCGGCGCTTCCGCCCATGCTGTTACCGAGCGCGAGCACATGCCTCGTCCGGCGCTCTGCAAGATGGGAATTGATGAGGTCGAGAATCCTGTCCTCGAGTCCGTTGTACCATCCGCGCCGCTTGTCGGCGACGTAGTAGACGTTTTTCGATTCGCCTATGGTCTTGCGGAACTCGTCGATCTGGGTTGCGTTCCGCTCGCCGCCTCCGGACGGCTTGTCGATATCACGAATGTGATAGTCTGCCATGCCGACGCCGGAGAAAGAGATCACCGCTTCGTTGGATTTTCCTTCGACGAACCGGACACGAAGATGATCGTCTTCGAACAGTGTGCCGGACCCGGTAACCGCTGATGAACTCATGCCTCAAAAAGGCCCGCGCTGCTTGGCATCCCATCCACTAAATATGATCGCCGCCGGGAAGGAAATACCGTTACGGCCCAAGACAGATCGCGACGGATTCCACCGGCCGGCAGCGTTAGAACGGCTGGTATGGTGGTGCGCTCCTCGCGGCGGCGGCGGGAACCACCGGGGGGAGCGGACGTCCAATCCGCCACAATAATCGGGAGGGATCCATGAAAGGACTGAGCCTTGTTGCCGTCGCACTGATGGTCACGTCGGCGCATGCGGCGATGACGATTTCCAGCGCGAAGACCAAGAATGTGAGTTGCACGGGTGGTGTCTGCACACCGACGGGCGGCAACGCCAATCTCAATGTGAGCGAGCTTGGCAGTAGGCTCGTGTCGTCGGACGTCACCATAATATCAAACGCCGCGGCACCCGACATCGGCATTCTTGACGCGCTGACATGGGCAAGCAGCCACCGTCTCACGCTCGATGCCTATGAGTCGATCCACGTACGCGCGCCCGTCGTCGTCGAGGGTACGGCAGGCGTCACGCTCATCACCAATGACGGTGGCAGCGGCGGCGATTACAATTTCAGCACCGCCACCTCGGGCGCCATCACGTTCTGGGACCTGAACAGCAGCCTCGTCATCAACGGTCAGAGCTACACGCTCGTTGGCGGCATTGCCACGCTTGCCGGCGACATCACCGCGAACCCCAATGGCAATTACGCGCTCGCAAACAGCTACGATGCATCGGGCGACGGCACCTATTCTGCCGCACCGATCCAGGACTTCTCGGGAAGGTTCGAAGGCCTCGGCAACACGATCCAAAATCTGAAGGTCGTCGCGGCCGTCGCGGACTTGAAAATCGGACTGTTTGGCGAACTTGCGCAGTCCGCGGTTGCTCGGGACATAAATTTTTCGAACGCCACCGTAAGCAATACGAATGGCCATCGTTTCTATCAATATGTTGGCGTCTTGGCGGGCTATAGTTCCGGCAGCCTGTTTTCGGTCAATGTTTCCGGTGCCGTGTCGGGAGGAAGAGCGACATATGCCGGTGGCGTGGTGGGATATGCCACGGGGTTGATCGAGCGTTCGCATTTTTCGGGCAGCATCAAGCCCAACCATCCCAAGGATCGCGATCAGGGCTTTGTCGCAGGAGGGATCGCCGGCGGACTCGAGGGAGGATCGATCTCGTACTCCTCCGCGACGGCGCAAATATCGAACGCGGGTTTGGGAGGAGGTCTCGTCGGCGCCAATCTTAGCGGAAACATCGCCTGGTCTCAGGCCGGCGGCAGCGTGACCGGGCAAGTTGCCGGCGGCCTTATAGGCGGCTTCATCATCGAGAATTCGATAAGCTCCTCCATTACACAATCCTTTGCCACAGCCAGCGTTTCGGCGATCCAGGAAGGCGGTGGCCTCGTAGGCCTGTCGCAGGGACAATTCGGTGCAGACGCGATTGTTTCGCAGAGCTACGCCACCGGTTCCGTCAGTGGTGGTTCAAATGCGGGTGGATTCGTTGGAAAGGCTACGGGCAGCGATCTAACGCGATCCTATGCCGCCGGTCCGGTCAGCGACGCGCAATGCACCGGAGGATATGCCGCCTACTTCGATGCCAGCGACACGTTCGGGAACGATTATTGGAATACCAGTACGACCGGCCAAAGTGACGGCAGCTGCTTTGTAAACATCCGCAGGGTCAGAGGTCTCACCGATGCGCAGCTGAAGACTCACCTTCCAGCAGGCTTCGATCCGAGCGTCTGGGGACAGGATGCCAACGTCAACAATGGCTGGCCCTATCTGCTCGCCAATCCGCCGCAGTGACGCACGGCCGCGCGCAACCATTGTGCGACGCAAGCCGCAGCAATGCGAAACTCAGCCCGCCCGGAACACCTTATGCGGCAGTTTCGCGAATAGCTCGCGGAATTCGTTTGGCTTGGTTGTGCACACCTTGTCTATCATGTCCTTCAAGGACGTGCCGTGTTCGCGAAGGTAAAGCGCCACTTCGTGGCCGCAGTCCTGGATGCCGTATATGATGACATTGGGCAGACAGCGCGCCAGGATGCGCTGAATGTGCTGCTCGTCGCGCTTTTCGTCCATGCCGTAGAAGACGTAATACCGGCGCGTACCGCCTTCCAACGCCGCGATCGGATCCGGCGTCGTCCACTCCGTTATTCTCGAGCGGTATTGGTCCCATCGATCTTTTTCGAACGGCACGAGGTCGGGATGAACCGAACTTTGCGGCGCAAAAGCTATCGCGTGCCGGCACCCCTTGATGCGGCTGGCGAACATGAGCGCCGCGCTGCCGCCCATGCTGTTGCCGAGCGCGAGCACGCGCTTCGTGCGCCGCTCAGTGAGATCGGCGTTGAGAATATCGAGGATCTGGTTTTCGATTCCGTTGTACCACAACCGCCGCTTGTCTGTGACGTAGTAGACGTTCTTCGAGCCGGCGATGCTTTTGCGGAATTCATCGATCTGAGCCGGGTTCTGGTCGTCGGTAGAGGCGTACGCCAAGTTTCGCAGGTCTCGCACGCCATAGGCGCCCGCGCCGATCCCCGAAAAGGAAACCACCGCCTCCTTGTCGGAGAGCGCTTCTTCAAAGCGAATACGAAGACGGTCGTCCTCGAACAGCACGCCGGAGCCGGCGACCGATGAAAAACTCATTACCTCAAAATTCCCAACGGCGTTCCGATGAATCGGATATTGATTCCGGGGGCCGTGGATCGCAAGTGCGTGCGCAGCGAAACCAAGATTACATCTCGGATACCTTCGAACCTGCTCATACGGCGCTGAATGAGCTCATTCAGATTCGTCCGATTTGCTTCAAATGCGTCGCGATATCACGCCATGGCACCGCACGTTGCGTGGCTTCTCCTGTCACCACGCAAGAGACAGCCGGCCCGCGAGCAAACGCGCCGAGCCGTCCGTTCGGAGCGGCACAAAGACCGCGTTAGATCATTGCTCTACGTCGTTGTAAGATGCGGCCGCAACCGAGCGAGGTACAGATTCGGGTCGTATGAGCGATAGCGACAAGCCCGAACTTCCGCCGATGGCCGAGCGCCGCCCTCGCCAGCGCCGCCGCGTGATCTGGCGCGGGCGATGCGTCTATCTCGATGGCTCTCGTACGTTCGACTGCGTGATTCGCGACGCGACCGAGACCGGCGCTCGCATTGCCATTCAGGGCGCTGAAATGATCCCGCAGCACTTCTACCTGATCGACCGCACAAACCGCACGGCGCATGAGGTCAAGGTGATCTGGAACAACGGCAAGCAGCTCGGACTTCAGTTCCTGAGCTCCTTCAACGTCGACGCGATCAAGGCCAAAGACCTCGCCTTCCTGAAAAGGCTGGCCGGCTAGGCGCGTGCAACGCAATCCGGATGGCGTTCCCTGCTCTCCGAAGCCGCCTGTTCCGGCAGCGGTTCGGCTGCACGCCCTCCGAAACGCAGGAGCCCGCCGCGATGGCGAGCGGCGGCGACGATCCCCGCGTCGGGATCGCCGCTACGAGACGTGGATCGCGGGGCTTGCCTGACGCCGCTTAAGGCTTCCAGGCGTTGCGCGTGCCCACCATCTCCGCCGAGCCGCCGCCGTCTCCCTCGAAGCTGCCGTCGGGAGCGTAGATGTAGAATCCACCGTCGAAATGCAGCGAGACATACCCGCGCTCATCGGCGGTAATGGACGTTACCGTTTCAGGCGGGCTGAAACCGCCAAGCTGAAACGTGGCAAAGCTCTTCTTGTCGACACCGACCGCAACTGTATCTGCGTCGGTCGCGGCGTAGACGAAGGCGTCATTGGCCGCCATCGAGCAGTGCGACCTCGCACCGCCATTGACGCCCAGTGGAATCTGCTGGACCTGCGTGACCTGGATCTGGTCGAAGCCGTTGGCGATGGTGTCGGTGCGCTTGAAGACCGTGAGCGTGATTGGCGCGGTCTTGGATGTGCGCTTGTCGAGAACATAGATCGCGCGCGTGACGACATCATCCTTCTGCGTCGCCGTCCCCTCGAGCACGGCGCAGGCCTGCTCGAACGGCCCCAGATTGCCGGTGCCATAACAACCGCTGCTGCCCGGCACCGAGCCGCAGACGATAAAGCCGATGGATGTCGGGCCGCCCGAATAGGTGGCGTACAGACCGGCATCGAGCGTGGTTTTCTTCGCCTCGGCCGCCCCGGACCAGGCACAACACAGCACAGCCGCTATCGCCAGCGGAACACGGATACGCATGAAAGCCCCCGTCGTTTGATGGTGGCACATTTTAGCCGCGCGCGTGATCGTTGAGAAGCTTCAGATGGGCTGCTTCGCCTGCAAGATCGAGCCGTCTTGAAAATCCTCCCCCGTTTACGGGGGAGGTGCCGAGCGTAGCGAGGCGGAGGGGGCCCCCTCCGTCACGCGCGACGGATGTCGCGCGCGCCACCTCCCCCGTAAACGGGGGAGGAAAGTTCTTTGTCAGCGCCCGCGCGCTGCACCGGATAGGTGTAGAGCCCATGCCAGACGCCTGTGAGGTTGTCCGCCCCGGTCTTCATCGCCCGCAGACCCGGTGTGTTACGAATTGTCCCGCAACACTTCGCCCGCGAGATACAGCGATCCGCAAATGAGAATCCTCGGCGCAGGCTCCTTCGGATGCACGCGGGCCCAGGCGGCGATCTGCAGCATGGCGTCTTCGACGTCTTCGGCCGGTGCCGCATCGAGGCCCACGGCGCGGGCGCGATCGTAGAGTTCGCCGGCGCCGAGGCTCATCTCTTCGCCGGGAATATCGACGGTGGCGATGTGGCGCGCGAGCCCGCGGAACGGCGCGAGGAATCCCATCGCGTCCTTGGTGCGCAGCATGCCGCAGATGAGATAGAGCGAGCGTTCGCCGCGTTCCTCGAGATCGGCCATGGCGGACGCAACCGCCATCGCGCCATGCGGATTGTGTCCGCCATCGAGCCAGACTTCCGCGTCCTTGGGTGCGAGATCGATCAACGGTCCCTTCGTAAGGCGCTGCAGACGCGCAGGCCATTCGACGGTGCGAAGTCCCTTCTCGACCGCAGCGTCGCTGCCCCAACCACCGCCCGCGCGGCGCAGAGCCGCAATCGCGGTTGCGGCATTGTCGATCTGGTAGCGGCCGATGAGCTTCGGCAGCGGCAGGTCGAGCAAACCGTCCGTATCCTGATAAACCATCCGCCCGTGCTCGCGGTGCGCGAAGAAATCCTGCCCGAACACATAGGCCGGCGCCGAGAGCGCATCGGCACGGCGCAAAATCACATCGCGCGGCATGTCGTCCTGCTGGCCCACGATCAGCGGTACACCCGGTTTGACGATGCCGGCCTTCTCGGCCGCAATGCCGGCGATCTCCTCACCCAGGAATTCGGCGTGATCGAGTCCGACAGGCGTGATCACCGTCATGCGCGGCTTCGCGATCACGTTCGTCGCGTCGTACTTGCCGCCCAGTCCCACTTCCAGCACCAGCGCATCGGCCCGGTGCCGCGAGAACGCGAGGAACGCGGCGGCGGTCGTGATCTCGAAGAACGTGATCGGCGCGCCGTTGTTGACGCGCTCGCATTCCTCGAGCGTCTGCGAAAGCTCTTCCTCGCTGATGAGCTGGCCCGCGACGCGGATGCGCTCGCGGAATTCGACCAGATGCGGCGAGGAATAGACGTGGACCTTCAGCCCCTGCGCTTCCAGGATCGCGCGGCTGAACGCGCAAGTGGACCCCTTCCCGTTCGTCCCGGCGACGTGGATGACGGGCGGCAGCTTCTGTTCGGGATGGCCGAGATCGGCGAGCAGCCGTTCGATGCGGCCAAGCACGAGATCGATCTTCTTGGGATGCAGCGAGAGAAGCCGGGCAAGGATCTTGTCGCTGCGCGCTGCGCTCGCGCTCACGCCCGTGCCGCCGGGTCGTGGCCGTTGCCGCCGCGCGATACCGGAGCGGCTGCGGCCGCCGGTGCGGGAAGGCTCTTCTTCGGGCGCGAACGCTTCATCATGAGATGCACGATGCGCGACAGCGTCTCGCGCAACTCCTTGCGCGGCACCACCATGTCGAGCAGCCCGTGTTCGAGCAGATATTCGGCGCGCTGGAAGCCCTCCGGCAGTTGCGCGCGGATGGTCTGCGCGATCACGCGCGCGCCGGTAAAGCCGATCTGCGCGGCGGGCTCTGCGATCTGCACATCGCCCAGCATCGCATAGGAGGCGCTCACGCCGCCGAACGTCGGATCGGTAAGCACGACAATATAGGGCAACCGCGCCTCGCGCAGCATGTCGACCGCGATGGTCGCGCGCGGCATCTGCATCAGCGAAAGAATGCCTTCCTGCATCCGCGCGCCGCCCGACGATACGAACAGGATGAACGGCCGCTTCTCCGCGACCGCCGCCTGGATCGCGAGCACCAGCGCTTCGCCCACGCCCATGCCGAGCGAACCGCCGAGGAAATCGAAAGGCTGCACCGCGATCATCACCGGCATGCCGTCCAGCGTGCCGCGCGCGGCGGTGAGCGCTTCCTGGCGCTGCGTCTTGGTGCGCGCGCCCTTCAGCTCGTCGGGATAGCGCTTCTCGCCGCGGAATTTCAGTGGATCGATCGGCACCGTCGGCACCGGCAGCTCTTCGTACTGTCCGCCGTCGAAGATCGCCGCGAACCGCTCCTGCGGACCGATGCGCATGTGATAGCCGCAATTGGGGCAGACGTTCTGCGCCGCCACGAGGTCGCGGTGGAAGATCATCTCGCCGCAGGACGGGCACTTCTTCCACAAATTCTCGGGCGTGTCGGTCTTCTGACCGCCCATAAGGCTCTTGATCCGTGGACGGACGAAATTCGTGATCCAGTTCATGACGCCATTCTATACCGGTTCGCGCGCCGCATGCACGGATTTCGAAAGTCCGGTGCAGAATTCCGCCACATTTGACACCAGCGCCGCCCGCGCGAGTTTGCCCTCCACGCACTCGAAAACCCGCGCGACGATCGCGGTTCCCACAACCACGCCGTCCGCGAATTTCGCAACGTCTGCCGCCTGCTCCGGCGTCTTGATGCCGAATCCCACCGTCACGGGCAGCATGGTGTTTTCGCGCAAGCTGGTTATCGCCGCCTTAACATCTACTGCCGCGATGGTGCGCGTGCCGGTGATGCCGGTCATCGAAACGTAATAGAGATAGCCGCTGGCGCCGGGGAGAATGGTCTTGAGCCGCGCCGCATCGCTCGTCGGCGTGACGAAACGGACGACATCCATCCCGTGCGCGGTCGCGGGCATGCGCAGGACCTCGTCCTCCTCCGGCGGTAGATCGACGATCAACAGACCATCGATGCCGGCCTCCGCCGCATCCTTGGCGAACCGCGCCGTGCCATAAGCATGGATGGGATTATACGATCCCATCAGCACCAGCGGCGTCGCGCCGTCGCCTTTGCGAAAACGGCGCACCATCTCCAGCACCTTCACGAGCGTCATGCCGGATGAGAGCGCGCGCAGATAAGACGCCTGGTTCACCGGCCCATCCGCCATCGGATCGGAAAACGGAATCCCGAGCTCGATCAGATCGGCCCCCGCCTTCGGCAACGCCTGCAGCAACGCCAGCGCTGTTTCGAAATCCGGATCGCCGGCCGTAATGAACGGCACGAAGGCGGAGCGGTTCTGCTTCTTCAATGCGGCGAACGTCTGAGAGATGCGGCTCATCTGAAAATCCTCCCTCGCCCCCGCGAAGCGGGGGAGAGGGCCGGGGTGAGGGGGTGGTGAAAGCGGAGCTCGGTGTCGAACACCCCCTCACCCTGCCCTCTCCCCCACATGCGTGGGGGCGAGGGTTTCTTTTCATTCTTCATATCTTCTCCCCCAACGCCGCTGCGACGGAGAAGATGTCTTTGTCGCCGCGGCCGGAGAGGCAGACGGCGATGATCTGGTCCTTCGGCATCTGCGGCGCGACGCGCATCACATGCGCGATGGCATGCGCGGATTCGAGCGCGGGAATGATGCCTTCGAGCTTGGAGAGCAGAACGAACGCCTCAAGCGCATCGCGGTCGGTCGCGGAGAAATATTTCACGCGGTTGGAATCGCGCAGCCACGAATGCTCAGGCCCCACGCCCGGATAATCGAGCCCGGCCGAGATCGAATGCGCTTCCAGGATCTGCCCGTCGCGATCCTGCAGCAAATAGGAGCGCGCGCCGTGCAGCACGCCGGGCGTGCCCTTGGTGAGCGTCGCCGCATGGCGCTCGGTATCGAGCCCGTCGCCCGAAGCTTCGACGCCATGAATCTGCACCGCGGTGTCGTCCAGGAACGGATGGAACATGCCCATCGCGTTCGAGCCGCCGCCCACGCAGGCGATTACGAGGTCCGGCAACCTGCCCTCGCGCGCCTGCATCTGAGCGCGCGTCTCGTTGCCGATCACGCACTGGAAATCGCGCACCATCGCGGGATAGGGATGCGGCCCCACCACCGAACCGATGATGTAGAAGGTGTCGCGCACATTGGCGACCCAGTCGCGCAGCGCTTCGTTCGTCGCGTCCTTCAGCGTGCGCGAACCCGACGTGACCGGCCGCACCTCCGCGCCCAGAAGCTTCATGCGGAAGACATTGGGCTTCTGCCGCTCGATATCGACCTCACCCATATAGACGACGCAGGGAAGTCCGAACCGCGCCGCGACGGTGGCGGTGGCGACGCCATGCTGGCCGGCGCCCGTCTCGGCGATGATGCGCGTCTTGCCCATGCGCCGCGCGAGAAGAATCTGCCCCAAGCAGTTGTTGATCTTGTGCGCGCCGGTGTGATTGAGGTCTTCGCGCTTCAAGTAGATCTTCGCGCCGCCGAGATGTTCGGTCAGACGTTCGGCGAAATAGAGCGGACTCTCGCGGCCGACATAATGCGTGAGCATCCCGTCGAGTTCGGCCTGGAATGCGGGATCGTCCTTGGCGGTGTCGTAGGCGCGCTCGAGCTCGAGCACCAACGGCATCAGCGTCTCGGCGACGAAGCGTCCGCCATAGGCGCCGAAATGACCCTTGCTGTCCGGGCCGCTGCGATAGGAATTCGGTGGAATGCTCATGCCCGCGCCTCGGCGTGGTATGGGTTGCGCGCGGCTTCGACAAAGGTGCGGATCAGCTCCGCGCTTTTCATCCCCGGCGCGGTCTCGACACCGGACGACACATCGACACCAGGCGCGCCGCTGGAGGCGATCGCGCGCGCGGCATTGCGGGGGTTGAGCCCGCCGGCCAGCAGCCACGGTTTCGAGAAACTCCGTCCACGGAGCAATTGCCAGTCGAACGCGGCGCCGTGGCCGCCCGGGACTGCGGCGCCTTTTGGTGCCTTGGCGTCGAACAGCAGCATGTCGCTCACCGCCTCGTAGCGCGCCACGTCCGCGAGATCGGTCGCGTCCGCCACCGGAATGGATTTGAGGATGCCGGCATCAAAGCGCGTGCGCAGCGCCGCGATCCGCTCCGGCGTCTCGCTGCCATGCAGCTGCAGGAAATCCGGCCCGACCGCCTGCACGATCGCAGCGATCTGCTCATCTCCCGCATCGGCCATCAACGCCACCAGCTTTATGCGTCCGCGCAGATGCCCGGCCAGCGCGCGGGCGAATTCCAGCGTGAGGTTGCGGCGCGATTCCGCGTGAAACACCAGACCGGCAAAATCCGCGCCCGCCCGGATCGCGGCGTCCCCGCTTTCCACACTGTTGATGCCGCAGATTTTGACCAGAATGCCCATGGGACGCGGCTTATCGCCCGGCTGACGGCCAGTGGCAACCCGCGGGGAACCCGCATCGCCACAGAAACGCCACAACCTCCGACCGAACCATCGAGCGCCCTCTTCGTTTCCAAAGTGGGAATGGAATGAACCCTTTTGGGTGGAGGTCACCATGATGAAATCGACGAAATCCGCGCTTCTCGCAGCGAGCGCTTTGGCGCTGATGCTGACGGCGGCGAACGCGCAGGAATACGGGCCCGGACCGTATGACGATGGTTATAATGCACCTCCTCCCCCGTCCGATTACGGCCCGGGTCCGTACGGGAACGATGACTATGGGCCGCCGCCCGCCGACTATGGGCCGCCGCCTGATGGCTATGGCGCACCACCGGAAAACGTCATCGTGATCGCGCCGCCCTATCAGACCGATCACAGTTCGCTGGCGCCGACGGAGATCACCAAGCTTTCGATGAACGTCGCCTATGACGATCTCGATCTGCGCAGCGCCGCCGGCGCGCACGAGTTGCGCGCGCGCGTACGCGATGCCGCACACGATGTCTGTGATCGGCTTGTCGCGCGCTTCCCGCACGCGCTCTACGACACCACGTCTTGCTACAAGCAGGCGCTCCATGGCGGCCTGAACCGTGCGGACACCGCCATCCACGAGGCGCGCAACTATGCCTATTACGACGATTACAGGGAGTAAGGATCATGAAAACCCTGACCATGCTTGCAACAACCGCAATCGCTCTGATTCTCGCGACGTCGGCTTTGGCACAGTCCTATGCGAGCCCAACGGAAGACGTCATCGTGCGCGCCCCACACTACGGCCCGCAGCGCAGCGATATCGGCGCGCCGATTCAGAACGTATCGCTATCGCGCGAAGTGCGCTTCGACGATCTCGACTTGCGCACGGTCTGGGGCGCGCGCGCCTTGCGCAGCCGCGTTCGCGAGACCGCGCTCAACCTGTGCCGGCAACTCGATAGCCAGTATGTGACTCTGGACGACAATCGCTCGTGCTATCGCGCCACTTATGAGGACGCGATGATGCAAGTTGACGACGCCATCCGCAGCACGCGCGTCGCCGCCGCTTACTAAAGATGTAGTCCGACCCTCCCCTTGAGGGAGGGTCGGAAAATTCGAGCGAAGCGAAGAATTTTTCGGGGAGGGGTATTGCACCGGCAGCAGAGCTAGTACCCCTCCCCGAAATTTGCTCGCTGCGCTCGCAAATTGTCGACCCTCCCTCAAGGGGAGGGTGAGGTCTGCTCTGCTACTTCCGCATTTTACGGCGTGCTGCGCTGCCCGACGCGCAGCACGTAATTGTCTTTCTTGCTCGGCCCCAGCCTCAGCGCCTTGGCGATCGGTTTGCGGTACTCGCTGCGGTGGCCGCGGCGATCCTCGCGTGCGAAGCGCATCTCTTTCGCTTTCGAGCCGAACTTCTGCGAGACCTTGCCGTTTTTCATGACGATCATGTAGCCACCCTTGGTCATGGAATAGGGCGCTTTCAGCTTGCCGAGGTGGTCGTACTTCGTCCCGGCAGGATGCTTGAACGGTTCGAACCACGCCGGATGCACAAAGTTCGACATCGGGATGCCGTTGACGTCGAACGTGTCTGCTTCGACGGGATCGCACATCTCATACGCGTATTCCGTGCCGTCGTTCGCCTGGGCCCAGAGATTGGCGACGGGATCGATGGCCATCTCGAACAACTCGTGGCAGGCGGTCACGCTGACCTTCTCGCCGTCATCGATCGTCGTCTTGACGAAGATCTTCGAGACCGGCTGTCCCTTCTTTGTCAGGTCGTGATAGCCGAGGGCGCCGGCCTGGTCCGCGTTCTCGAAATAGACGAACTGCCAGTCGGTGGGTTTGGCTTCGGTCGTGTTGTAGAGCTTCACCGGATAGCCCCACACCGGCACGAAAAACTGGTCATAGCATTTCTGCAGCGCCGCGGTGAGCTTGCCGAAATCGACGCCCAGGGGCGTCTGCGCCTTGTTGATGCAGGCGATCGTGACCGGGCCACCCTGCCCCGCTTGCGCCGCGCGAACGATGTTGTTCATGCGTTTCCCTTTCCGCTTTGGACATCCTGGAGATCTGCGACAGCGGCGCAGGAGACGATGGCGCTGCACGCCGAACCCCAGAAGCGAGGGAACTTTACGCGAGAATGGAACCGGCAACAACCATGAATTGATAGGCCAACTCAGTCCCGGCGTTTGGCGCGCCTCGCGGCGTCTCCGTCAGTGCGTGCTCACCTTGCGAGGATCAGGCGGCCGCGGATGTTTCTTTCAGCGACATCGCGATGTCGTGCGCGGCTTTTGCAGGGTCCTGGGCACTGGTGATCGGACGGCCGATGACGAGGATGTCGGCGCCGGCGCGCGCCGCTTCCGCCGGTGTCATCACGCGGCGCTGATCCGCGAGGTCGCTGCCCGCCGGCCGGATGCCCGGCACGACCAGAAGGAAATCGTCGCCGCAGGCTTTGCGGATGGCCGCGATCTCGTGCGCCGAACAGACCACGCCGTCGAGCCCGCTTGCTTGGGCAAGCTTCGCCAGACGCACGACCTGATCCGCGGCCGGTCCGCGCTGGCCGACGCTGTCGAGCACGCCGTCGTCGATACTGGTGAGAACGGTGACGGCGATCAGCTTCATCTGCGGATTGATCGACGAGGCGGCATCCTTCGCGGCGCGCATCATCGCCTCGCCGCCAGAGGCGTGGATGTTGAACATCGCCACACCGAGCTTTGCGATCTCGCGGGCGGCGCCCGCAACCGTGTTCGGGATGTCGTGAAATTTGGTGTCGGCGAAAACGGGCTTGCCCAGCGCCGCGATGGCGCGAATGCCCTCCGGCCCCTGCGCCGTGATGAATTCCAGCCCGACCTTCAGTCCGCCGACGTGGGGACCAACCGCACGCGCAAGCGCCAAGGCCCGGTCCAGGTCGGGCGTATCGATCGCAACGAAGATGGGGTTGTCGAATCGCGCCTTGCTCATCGAGACCGCCTCTTAAGCTCTGGCGGCAATCCGGGCAACGCCTATTCCGAGGCCTTGCCGTTCATGTTGAGGCGCTCGCGCAATTCCTTGCCGGTGCGAAAGAATGGTGCGCGTTTCTCCTCGACCGACACCGGCTCGCCCGTACGCGGATTGCGGCCGAGACGCGACGGCCGGACTTTTACCGAAAATGCCCCGAAACCGCGCAATTCCACGCGATGCCCTTCGGACAGCGCATGGGTGATCTTGTCGAGCACAGTCGACACGATCCGCTCTACATCGCGGTGGTACAAATGTGGATAGCGCTCCGTCAGGCGCGCAACCAGTTCCGACTTAATCATCCCCTGCCCCCGAACCGGGACGGCCCCTCCGCCGGTCCGTGCCCCAAGCACGCGCCCGACGCCGTTAAATTGTCAGACCGATCCGGGCCCGTCAATCGGAAGCCACTGAAACAGCAGCATTTTCCCGGGATGTGACGCAAAACACGCAGCCGACGCGGCCTTTGTTACGAGATCGGACATGGTGAACCGCAATCTCCCCTGTTAACAGGCAGTGTTTTCCACCGATTCGGACCTTTCCCCATGCCACACGACCCCGCCCTCGAGGCCCACGAGCATAGCGAACACGCCGAACACGCGGCGCATGAGCGCGATCCCTTCCTCTCTCGAGTCACCATCACCGTCGCCGTGCTGGCCGTGATGGCCGCGGCCGCCGGCAGCATGGAAACCGTCGAGGGCGGCCTTGCGATCACCGCCTCCAGCGAAGCGGTTCTCGCCCAGGACAAGGCCACCGACAGCTGGAACGAATACCAGGCCGACAGCCTCAAGCGTCACATGTACGGCATTGCCGCAGACCAGGGCGGCGCGAATGCCGGCAAATTCCGGGCAGCGGCAAAGGAGCAGGCTGAAAAGCAGCCTGAGATCAAGAAGCGCGCGGAAGAGAACGAAGCCGAGCGTACCCGGCTTGTCCACGAAAGTGCCGAGCACGAGCGCCGCCACCACTGGCTCACGGGTGCCGCGACGCTGATCGAGATCGGTATCGCGTTATCGACCGTTGCCATCATCACCAAGCGCAGTCCGTTCTGGCTTGGCGCGGTGGGCCTCGGCCTTGTGGGCCTCGTGCTTGCAGGTGTGGCGTTCGCTTAGGCCTTCGAAGCTTCGGTGATGTCGAGGTTGCGCCGTTCGGGCCAGAGCTCCACGAACGCCGTGTAGGGGCCGCGTGCGGGCCTAGGCTTCGCGCCGGTCGAACGCATCGGGTAATCGAGGAACTTAAAGTCGCGGGCGTAGAGCTGGTTGATGCGCGCTTCGATAGCTGGGCTTAAAGTCGCGGTGTCGCGCAGATCGCCGCGGTTCTGCGATGCGAGTTTGGCGTCGACGGAGAATTCCCGGCACATTTCGTCCCATGCCCGCGGTAGGTCCTCGGTCTTCCAGACGCGATCGACGGTGCGTTCTTTGCCTTCGTAGAAGAAACGGTATTGCGGCGCGAAGTGAATGAATTTCCAGTCGAAACGAATGCGCTCTTCGTCGAGGATGTCGAAAGCAAGCTCATCCATCGAGAGCGCGCGATGGTCCGCGCTCCAGCGCTTGAGGTGCAGATAGGACGACACGAACCGCGCATAAGGATCGCGCACGAACCCGAAGCTGCGAAAGGTCTCGTCTTTGCCCAGACGTTTGCGCGCCTGCGCGATGGTCAGATGCGCCATGTCGATGATGGCGTCCTCCGCGACATCGTAGCGGCGGCCCCAGAACGCCTGCGCGCCGGGCAGCCGTTTGAGCGCCGCGTGAATGGACGTCCCGGCGCATTTGGGATTGTGGATGAACACTAAGCGTTGGGCGGGAAGCCAGATCATGCGGAACGGTCCGTGGCAGACGCCCGCTTTATGACATGGTGCTGTGCCAGCGCGCAAAGAAGCCGGAGCGGCGCATTCCGCTCCGGCGTGCGCGTATCCCCTAGTTGAAATTGTAGCGCAGGTTCACGCCGACAAGGTCTTCGTCATGATTGCGCGCGTCGGTGTTGCTCGCCGGGGAGCCCGGGAAGACGGTGCGTGCGTCGTCGTAGAAATTGTGCTGATAGCCGATCGAGCCCACCACCGTGTTCGGCACGAAGTGATAGTTCAGCGCCACGTTCACATTGGTGTAGTCGCCGGGCTGCTGGACACGAAGGATGCCGTTGCTCTCGTTGACCGCGGTGACATCGTTGTTGAAGGTGTGCCCTACGCCGGCATTGACCGAGAAAGCGTCGTTAATACGCGTCTGCGAAGCAAGGCCGAGCGTGTAGTTCCACACGCTGTCGCTGCGCAGGATCGAGCCGTTGTTCTGGTTGAAGGCTTTCTGCGAGCCCAGATATTCCGCATCGAACAGGCCCGCGAGCGTGAAATCGCGCGTCTGGTGACCGAGCGTCAGGCCGAGATCGAGCGCCTGCCCGCCGCGGGCGACGGTGCCCTCGTCATCCGGCGACGGTGACTTCGCAGGAAACGCATCGGGCGAATAATCCGCGCGCAGATCGAGGCTGAACGGTCCGCCCGCACGCTGGTCGATCGCGCGCCAGGTGATCCCGAAATCGGGATCGGTCCATCCGGAACTCGAGCTCTCGACAAAACCCGGCATGAGATGGCGGCTTGCAGACCGCGAAACCACATAGCCCCAGTCGAAACGCAGCGCGATGTCGTCGGTCAAGCCGTACTGCAATTCCTGCGCGACGGTGTTGGTGCTGACATTGGCGTGAAGTATCTGTGCGCCCGAGGCATCGAAGGTATCGCGACCCGCCGAACTGTAGGTGTAGCCGGTGTCACCATAGAGCTGCCCGCTCAGCGGCAGATACATCGGATCGGAAATGATGCGCTGTGCATCGGGTGTGAAATCCACCTGCGCCGATGCCTGGTTCAGGAATGGTAAAACGCTTGCAGCGGCCAACAACGCGATCGAACGAACTCTCATGCGACTTACTCCTCCAACTTGTTCCAAAAAAACGGATGACAAAAAAACAGAGCCTCCATCGGCGCGCGGAAGCTCACTGCGATAAACGCGCGGGGATGATGTTCCGTCTCGCCGGTTGCGTTATTTTTGCGTAATGCGAAAGCCAGAAAAGCCTTGTGTAACAAAGGGTAACGGAGCGGGAGAAGGCTTACTCATCCGTGTACGGATAAAAAGGAGCATTTGGCGATATGCGAATGTGTGGTAGGGTTCCCCGCTTACAATGTTGCGGGTCACGCGTGCGCGTTATGGCATTCACAAAGCTTCGGTTGACCGGCATCGTCCGCCTTGCGGCGTCCGCCCTCACGATGCTCGCCCTGCTTCACACTCCGGCACGTGCGGCCACGTATCGCATCGCGCATGATTTCTGCTCGAGCGCGAATTGCACCGACGGTATCGGTCCACGCGGCGGGCTGCTGTTCGATGCGGCCGGCAATGCGTATGGCGTGACACAGCAGGGCGGCGCGAATGCCACTGGCAGCGTCTTCCGCATCGCACGCGACGGCCGGTTCCGCACGCTCTACGATTTCTGCGCGCAGTCTTGCGCGGACGGAAACATGCCGCAGGCGGCTTTGATCGCCGATGTGAACGGCAATCTCTACGGATCGACGCCCAATGGCGGCAATGAGGGCGGCGGAAGCGTCTTCATGCTTTCGCCGAGCCCGAAGCATGCGCGGTGGAAGATCAGGACGCTGCACGGTTTCTGTTCGGGCACGCCGTGCGTCGACGGAACGCAGCCGGGCGCGCGCCTGACCTATCGCGGCGCGGACACGGGCTTGCCCTATGACGGCGTCTCGCCGCTCTATGGCACCACCGCGCTCGGGGGCTGGAACGACGCCGGCATCGTGTTCGAACTCACGCCCAACAAGGGCGGCCATGGCTGGAAGGAGCGCGTGATCTACACGTTCTGCGCCCGCTCGCAATGCGCGGATGGTGGTGCGCCGCTCGGCCTCACGATGGATGGCGCAGGTCATCTGTTTGTCGCGACCCATGGCGGCGGTGCGCACAATGGCGGAACGGTGCTTCAGCTTTCGGCAACCGGGAAGAACAAGGAGTGGAACGCGCGGGTGCTTTACAGCTTCTGCGCGCGTGCACGCTGTATAGACGGCTCGGGACCTGACACCACGTTGCTGCGCGATGCCGAGGGCAATCTTTACGGTGGTACGAGCTTCGGCGGCAACGTGAGCAACGCGGGCGTCGTGTTCAAGCTGACCACCGACGGCACGCACTGGCAGGAGAACGTGCTGCACGCCTTCTGTTCACAGCGCGATTGCCGGGATGGCGCAGGCGCCGCAGGCACGCTGGTAATGGATGAAGCGGGCGCTCTCTACGGCATCGCGGGCGACGGCGGAAAGCACGATCGCACCGGCGGCGCGGTGTGGCGCCTGGAAGGTGAAAACTACACGCTGCTGCACAGCTTCTGCCGCCCCGGCGAAAGCTGCTTTAAAGGACAGGAACCGGTCGCCGGCCTTTCGATCGGCGCGAACGGACGCCTTTACGGCGAGACCACTGCCGGCGGCGCGAAGAACAATGGCGCGGTGTTTGAACTGACGCCGTGATCGTTTACTTTTGCTCCCGCGCAAGGAAGCACGGCATGCGTGGCTCAATCAAAAGGCCGGTTCGCTGCTGGTGCGTGTAATAGAAGAAACTTTAAAGGAGCCACGCCGCTAACTCCGTCGCACACCCGCGCAAAATATCAGCAGAGCGGCTTCCTCGCGTTCAAGGCGAAATCGGCCTATCGTTAGGGTTGTGATTTTTCGGGAGCACGGGGATGTCGCGCATTCGCGCTAGCGTAGCCATTGGTGCCATCGCCGCCTGCCTTATGTTGATGTGTTCGCACGTCATCGCCGCCAGCGAAAAGGTGCTGTGGAATTTCTGCACGAACAAAGATACGTGCAACGAGGCAGATTTCACCGATCACGGGCCGCTGCTGATGGATGCGGCAGGGAATATCTACGGAACGAGCGGCTCCGGAACCGGCAAGTATGGCTTCGGCACGGTGTTCCGGCTCTCGCCCAGTGGCGGCAGATGGCACCATACGACGCTCTACAATTTCAGCAACGCGCGCCAGCTCGGCGTAAAGCCCATGGGCGCCCTGATCATGGACACCGCCGGCAATCTCTACGGCACGGCGAGTGAAGGCGGACGCCTGAACCATGCCGGCGGAACCGCGTTCGAACTGATGCCTCCCGCCGGCGGCGGGAATGCCTGGAAGATCAAAATTCTCTACTACTTCTGTGCGTACAGGGGTTGTCCGGACGGCGCGACTCCACATGCGGGCCTGACCTATGCCGGCGCGGCGTCGGGCTTGCCTTATGATGGCGTCTCGCCGCTTTTCGGCACGACCTATGAGGGCGGCAAATACGGGCATAATTGTATCGGCTTCCAAGGCTGTGGCGCCGCCTACAGGCTTTCGTTCGATGGCGCGGTCTGGAAGGAAGATGTCCTCTACACCTTCTGCAGCGAAGCGCGCTGTCAGGACGGCGACGGGCCATCGGGCGAACTCGCTATGGACGGCCAGGGCAATCTCTTCGGCACAACCGAGGGTGGCGGTGTAGGAAAGTGCGAGAGCCCTTCGTGCGGCACCGTCTTCGAACTCTCCGGCAATGGCGGCGTGTGGCAGCACACGGCGCTGTACAATTTCTGCAGCCAAACGAGTTGCACCGATGGCTGGGTTCCGCAGAGCGGTGTCATCATCGACGCCGCCGGGAATCTGTTCGGCACGACGAGTATCGGCGGCGCGATGAGAGCCGGCACCCTGTTCAAGATGACATGGGATCCCAAACAGCAAAGCTGGAGCCACAGCATCGCATACGATTTCTGCGCGCAAACCAATTGCACGGACGGCGCTGGGCCCGACGCCCTGGTGATGGACGCGGACGGAAATCTTTTCGGCGCCACCTCTTCCGGCGGCGCGAATTCCTTCAACGGCACGATCTACAAATTCAGCCAGGCCGGTTACAGCGTGCTCTACGATTTCTGCGCGCGACAGGCCTGCAAGGACGGCCAGACTCCCGACACGCGGCTGCTTCTGGACCAATCCGGCAACCTATTCGGGACCACACCCTTCGGCGGCAGCGACAACCACGGCGTGGCGTTCGAACTGATGCCGTAATCCTCTCACGGCGTATCATGCGTCAGAGCGCTTTCCAAGTCGGCAAACAATGACACACACAGCGTGCTAATGTCGGCGTAATCATTCGGAGAGCTGCGCCATGTCTATGAGATCTTGTCGCCTTGCCGCGTGGGTCAATCGCCTATTCCCGCTCGCAGTCGCACTGCTGGCCGCATCCGCGTCATGGAGCGGTGCATCGGCTTATACGCTGACCACGCTTCGCAACTTCTGCACCTTTCGCAGTTGTACCGACGGCCAGAATCCGGGCACGGACCTTCTCATGGATGCGGCGGGCGTCTTGTACGGCACAACGGCCCAGGGCGGCGTGTATGGCTGGGGAATTGTCTATCAATTGTCGCGTAGCCCGAATACCGGCAAATGGGCATACCGGGTCCTATACAATTTTTGTTCGCAGACGGGATGCAGCGATGGCGCTTCTCCCCAGGGCCACCTGATCGTCGATACGGCCGGAAATCTTTACGGCACGACTGGCAACGGCGGCAGCGCCGGCAGGGGTATTGCGTTCGAACTCATCGACAATGGTGGAAAGAAAATTCGGACTCTGAAAGTGCTGTATAACTTCAACTCGCAGTCGGGCGACGGCTATTATCCGGCATCGGGGCTTACATACGTGGGAGCCGCCAGTGGAATTCCCTATGACGGCGTGTCTCCGCTTTTTGGCACGACGACAGATGGTGGCGCGCATGCTGGGGGCACGGCGTTCGAGCTGACAAATGACGGCGGAAGCTGGAGCGAAACAATCATCTACAATTTCTGTTCGAAGGTCGCTGGCGTTTGCAGGGATGGCCGCATTCCGAGTGCAGGTATGATCGTGGACGGCAGCGGAGGACTGTTCGGAACGGCGCAATTGGGCGGCCAATACGGGCATGGGATCATCTTCAAACTCGAGGAAGCCGCGGGAAGCTGGACCGAGACCGTCCTTCACAGTTTCTGTGCGGAGGCCAACTGCGCGGATGGTCAGTATCCTTCCGGCAAACTGGTCATGGACGGCGCCGGCAATCTTTTCGGAACAATGGGCTCCGGCGGCACCGCGAATGGCGGCTGTTGCGGCTTCATTTACAAGCTCGTGCCGCGCGGAACGCTATCGCCATTCAGCATTGCCCATGAGTTCTGCGACAAGCTCAACTGCCTCGACGGCGCCAATCCCTACGGCACTCTCATCGTGGATTCGTCCGGCAATCTTCTGGGGACAACAAACACCGGCGGCGGCCACAACACCGACGGCTCGCATTTGGGTGGAGGGACCGTGTTCTCCCTGTCGGGGTCGTCGCTTCAAACGCTCTATGCGTTCTGCGCCCGAGCGAACTGCCTGGACGGCAAATATCCTGTTGCCGGCCTCGTAATGGATCCTTCCGGAAACCTGTTCGGCACGACATCCGCGGGCGGCAAGTTCGCGGCGGGCACGCTGTTCGAACTGACGCCATGATCGTTGACGTTTGCTCTTAGTACCGCACGAGAAAGCACGGCATACGAAGCCTAATCAAAAAGGGCCGCTTCGCAGGGTCGTACGCGTAATACAGGGAGCCTTAAACGAGCCGCACCGCCAACTCCGTCGCGCGCCAGCGCAACTTTTGCGGTACCATAACGATCGCGAATTCATGATAGTTTCTGTGCGGGTGATCGGGAGGGAAGCATGTCAAGAATTCAGCGTACACGTTTTGCATTTGGCGTTGCGCTCGCAACAGCAATGGTCACAGCGCACGGCGCCTCGGCTTATACCTACAAGGTCATCCACGATTTCTGTTCGAAGCGGCTGTGCGCGGACGGCCAGACGCCGATGTCGGGCGTCGTATTGGACGCATCCGGAAACATCTACGGCACCACGCAGTATGGCGGCTCGGCCTTCAACGGTACGGGAACGGCGTACGGGCTTGTTCCCAACACCGATCACACAAAGTGGAAAAGCATTACGCTCTACAAGTTCGCCGGCAACAGTGGAACGCATCCGTTAAGCGCACCGATTCTTGATGCCAATGGAAATCTGTACGGTGTGACGTATGACGGTGGGATTCTGGGGTCAGGTACTGCCTACGAACTTGCACACAAAGGCACGCGGCCTCCTCGCAAATTCAAATTGCTGGTAAATTTCCCCTCCAGCATCGGCAAGTCGACGGGCGGGCTCAGTTATCAGGGGGCGGCAAGCGGCACATTGTATGATGGGTCATCACCGCTGTATGTCACGACACCGATCGGAGGCCAATTCAGCGGCGGCACGATCGTTCAACTCTCCATGAGCGGCGAGAGCTGGCGATTCACCACCCTCTACGCCTTCTGCGCCATTGCGGGGTGTGAAGACGGAAAATCTCCGGGAAGCACGCCGATGCTGGACGCGAACGGCCACATTTTCGGCACGACGGTCCAAGGTGGCTCACCTGACCAGGGCGTCGTCTATGAGTTGATGAATAGCGGCGGCACCTGGACCGAATCGGTCCTGCACACGTTCTGTCAAAGCGAGAAGTGCCTAGATGGCGCCACCCCCACCAACGCCCTCATGAGCGACGCCGCTGGAAATTTCTTCGGTACCGCCAGCCTCGGGGGACAAAGCGCAAACGGCGGTCTTGTGTTTCAGCTCGCGCCTGACGGAACCTACACTCCGGTCTACAATTTCTGTTCACTGCGCGGCTGTTCGGACGGGGCACTGCCAAAGTCGGACCTGCTGGTGGGTTCAGACGGCACACTCTACGGCGTCACAGCCAACGGCGGCGGCCATAATGGCGATGCCGACCACGCCGGCGGTGGAACGGTGTTCGCCCTAAACGGCTCGACGTTGCAGACCCTTTACAGCTTTTGCGCGCAGGAGAATTGCCGCGACGGCGAGTATCCCGTGGGCGGGCTGATCATGGATGCGCAAGGCAATCTCTTCGGCACGACAACCGCGGGCGGCAAATACGGCGCAGGCGTCGTGTTCGAACTCTCGCCTTAACGATGCGCACAAAACAAAACCGCGCGGGAGATGGTCCCGCGCGGTTTCGTGTTTCATGGCGTGCACGAACGCTACTGCGCGTAACGCACGATCGTGGTGCGGTAGTCGAGCGCCACCTGTCCGCCGAAGCGGCTGCGGAACTGGACCTTGATCGTGTGGTTGCCGGCCGTCACGCCCGGGCAGATGTAATTCATCGCATGCGAAGAGAGATCGCTCGACGGGCTGTCGGAGGCGAGAATGTTGTCCGCCGGCAGACAGATCGTCGATCCGTCGAGGACGGCCTGGGTGAGGAGCAACTCGTTCGGGGTTGCGGCCGCTTCGGCCGAGAAATCGACCTCGACGCAGCCCGCCTGCGACTGCGTGAACGAAACGCTCGTGCCGGTGACGTCGCGAAACGCGCGCGAACCGGTTTTCTGAAGGTCGGTCGACACGCTGTATTTCATGCCGGTCAAAAGACAGCTGCCCGTGCTGATGTTCGGGGACAGCGGCTGTTTGCTTTCATGCTGCCGGACTTCCGCCATTGCAGGCGAAACCGCCGTAACCAGCAACGCCGCGCCGGCGAGCAGGCTGCCTGCGCTCTTGGATCGAAACTTCATATGCATACTCCATTCCCCGGTGAGATCATGAAATCGCTGAGATCGCCGCCGGGTTCCAAGTGGACCCCTCCACTTTTCGCGAACGCCGGTTTGAACGGTGCACACCGCCAATTCCGTCTCGAAGACGGTACGCCTTTCGCGTGCTAGGGCACAAAACAAAACCGCGCGGGAGATGATCCCGCGCGGTTTCGTGTTTCAGATAAGAGACGCCGGCGCGATTACTCCTCGCCGTCGCCCTCTTCTTCTTCCGTATCGTCGCCGGCCTTCTTGGCCTTCTTGCCGCCGGTGGCCTTCTTGAGCGCGGCGCCCAGGATATCGCCGAGCGAGGCGCCCGAGTCGGACGAGCCGTATTGCGCCACGGCCTCCTTCTCCTCGGAGATTTCGCGCGCCTTGATCGAGAGGCCGATCTTGCGGCTCGATTTGTCGACCGAGGTGACGAGCGCGTCGACCTTTTCGCCCTTGCCGAAGCGTTCGGGGCGTTGGTCGGCGCGGTCACGCGCGAGGTCGGAGCGGCGGATGAACGCCTTCACGCCGTCGGCGAGGCTGACCTCGATGCCGCCGTCGTTGACTTCGGTGACGGTGCCGGTGACGACCTGGCCCTTGCGAACCGCACCGCCGCCTGCGCCAGCCTTCTCCATCGGATCGCCGGTAAGCTGCTTGATGCCGAGGCTGACGCGTTCCTTTTCGGGATCGACGTCGAGCACCTGCGCCTTGACCGTCTGGCCCTTCTCATAAGCCTTGACGGCTTCCTCGCCCGACTTGTCCCACGCCAGGTCGGAGAGATGCACCATGCCGTCGATGTCGTGATCGAGGCCGACGAACAGACCGAACTCGGTGATCGACTTGATCTCGCCTTCGATCTCGCTGCCCGGCGGATGCTCTTTCGAGAACGCATCCCATGGATTGTCCTGCGCCTGCTTGAGGCCGAGCGAGATGCGGCGCTTGTTGGAATCGACTTCCAGCACCACCACTTCGACATCGGTTCCCGGCACCACGATCTTGGACGGCGCGACGTTCTTCTTGACCCACGACATCTCGGAGACGTGGACGAGGCCTTCGACGCCCGGCTCCAGCTCCACGAAGGCGCCGTAGTCGGTGACGTTGGTGACCTTGCCCTGGAAGCGGCCGCCGACGGGATACTTGACGCCGACGCCTTCCCACGGATCGGTCTGCAGCTGCTTCATGCCGAGGCTGATGCGCTGGGTCTCGTGGTTGATCTTGATGATCTGCACGGTGACGGTCTGGCCGACGGAGAGAACTTCCGTCGGGTGCGAAACGCGGCGCCATGCGATGTCGGTGACGTGCAACAGACCGTCGACGCCGCCGAGGTCCACGAACGCACCGTAATCGGTGATGTTCTTGACCACGCCTTCGACCACCTGCTTCTCCTGAAGCGAGGCGACGAGCGAGGTGCGCTCCTCGGCGCGGCGCTCTTCGAGCACGGCGCGGCGGGAGACGACGATGTTGCCGCGGCGGCGATCCATCTTGAGGATCTGGAACATCTGCGGCTGGTTCATCAGCGGGCCGACATCGCGCATCGGGCGGACGTCAACCTGCGAACCCGGAAGGAACGCGACCGCGCCGTCGAGATCGACGGTGAAGCCACCCTTCACGCGGCCGAAGATCACGCCCTCGACGCGGGTCTGTTCGTTGAACGCGCGCTCGAGCTTGATCCAGCTCTCTTCGCGGCGTGCCTTGTCGCGCGACAGGACGGCTTCGCCCATCGCGTTCTCGACGCGCTCGAGATAGACCTCGACCTGGTCGCCGACCGCCACTTTCGCGGGCTGGCCGGGCATGGAGAATTCTTTCAGGGAGACGCGGCCCTCGGTCTTGAGGCCGACATCGACGACGGCGAAATCGTTTTCGATCGCGACGATCGTTCCTTTGATGACAGAGCCTTCGGCGGGCGAACGGCCCACGAAGCTCTCTTCCAGCATGGCGGCGAAATCGTCGTGGCTGGGCATGGACATGGATTCTTTGACGGCGGTAGCAGTACGAGCCATTAGTTCCTTCAATCAAACGTTTATGCCAACCGGTCCAGGACCGGCGGACTTCCCGCGCGCAGCCGCGCGGGCGGATTGGGTTTTCGGTATTGCGTTCACGGGCCCGGATCTGGCGCCGCCGGGTCTCCTTAACCCCTTGGTAGCGCCCCGAGCACCGCCTCGATCTTCGGTTTCACCAAAGCCAAGGCTGCCGCGAATGCGGCGTCTATATCCAAATCGCTGGTATCAAGCAAGGCCGCGTCCGGCGCCGGTTTCATGGGCGAAATCGGGCGGTTGCGGTCGGCGTGGTCGCGGGCGATGAGTTCTTCCAGGATATGGCGTTCTGCGCGTTCAATTCCAAGGGCTTGCAGCTCGCGCCAGCGCCGGTTGGCCCGGATTTCCGCCCGTGCATCGATGAAGAGTTTGGCGGTCGCGTCCGGACAGATGACGGTGCCGATATCGCGGCCGTCGATCACCGCGCCCTGGCTCTCGCCCAGCGGGCGCGCCGCGAAATCGCGCTGGAACTGGAACAGCGCCGCGCGCACGCCGGGATACGCAGACACAAGCGATGCCGTCTTGCCCACGATATCGCTGCGGATCGCGGGATCGCCTGCGCGCGACAGGTCAAGCGCATGCGCCGCCGCAACGGCGTCGCCCTCCTTCGCCGGATCGCCCTTCGCTTCCAGCACCGCGAGCGCAACCAGCCGGTAAAGCGACCCCGAATCCAGATGCGCAAACGCAAAATGCCTCGCCAGAAGCTTCGCCAGCGTCCCTTTCCCCGACGCCGCGGTGCCGTCAACGGCTATGACGATAGAGCTCAACCCACCCTCCCCTTGAGGGAGGGTCGAACCGCCAAAGGCGGTTCGGGGAGGGGTACGCCGCTCTCTCCGATCGCACGCCCTATCGCTTCGATGATCACGTCGCGATGTTTCAGAAAGTCTTCATTCGAAAAGCGAAGCACCCGATACCCTTGCGATCTCAGCCAGCCATCCCTTGCAGCATCGTAGGCCATGTTCTCATCCGCGCTATGCTGGCCGCCATCCAGTTCGACGACCAGTTTGGCCGCAGAACAATAGAAGTCGACGATATAAGGGCCCAACGGCTGCTGTCGCCGGAAGCGCAGACCGGCGAATTGTTTGCCGCGAAGAATTGCCCAGAGCTTTCTCTCGCATTCCGTCGCGCTGGCGCGCAAGTCCTTCGCTATATCGCGCTTGAGCCATGCACGACGTTGAATGCGAAGTTTGTTGGAAGCGTCATAGGACATGACAAAGAGCATATACAATTCACACGATCTTCAACCCTCCCCTTGAGGGAGGGTCGACAATTTTGTGAGCGGAGCGAACAAATTTCGGGGAGGGGTACTGCGCTACACCCGCCATACCCCTCCCCGAAAAATCCTTCGGATTTTTCGACCCTCCCTCAAGGGGAGGGTAGGAACGCCGCGCCGAGATCGCGCATCAATCCCTCGAACGCCGGAAAGCTGGTCGCGATCATCGAGACGTCGTCGACTGTCACTGGATCGCGTGCTGCAAGCCCCATGACCAGGAACGACATTGCGATACGATGGTCCATGTGCGTCTCCACCGTGCCGCCGCCCGCCACGCCGCCGGCGCCGCGGCCTTCGACGATCATGCCGTCTTCGGTCTCTTCGACGCTGATGCCATTGGCACGCAGACCCGCGACGATGGCCGCGAGCCGGTCGCTTTCTTTCACGCGCAACTCCTCCAATCCACGCATCGTCGTGCGGCCTTCGGCGAAGGCGGCGGCGACGGCGAGGATCGGGTATTCGTCGATCATCGAGGGCGCGCGTTCTGCCGGCACGTCGATGCCCTGGAGAGACGATGCGCGCACGATAAGATCGCCGATCTTTTCGCCGCCGCTTTCGCGCGCGTTGAAGACGCGGATGTCCGCGCCCATCTCTTTCAGCGTCTCGATCAGCCCGGTGCGGCGCGGATTGAGCAGCACGCGGGGAATGGAGACGTCCGAGCCCGGCACGATCAGCGCCGCAACGAGCGGGAACGCGGCCGACGACGGATCGCGCGGCACATCGATCGCGGTGGGTCTGAGTTCGACTTCGCCCGTTACATGCACCGCCTCGCCGCCATCGGCCAGCGTCTCGACCGCGATCTTCGCGCCGAAGGCCTCCAGCATCCGTTCGGTGTGATCGCGCGTCAGAGCCCGCTGGGCGATACGGCTCGTCCCCGGCGCATTCAACGCGGCCAACAGCAACGCAGACTTCACCTGCGCCGACGCGACCTTAACCTCGTGTTCGATGCAGATAGGCTGGCGCGCGCCTTTCAAGGTCAGCGGCATCAACCCGCCTTCGCGCGCCTCGTATTCGGCACCGAACAGGGTCAAGGGCTCGAGCACGCGCTTCATCGGTCGCCCGCGAAGCGATGCGTCGCCGGTGAACACCGCGCTGATCGCCGTGGTCGCCACGGCACCCATCATCAGGCGCGAGCCGGTTCCGCTGTTGCCGAAATCGAGGACATCCTTCGGCTCGGACCAGCCGCCGACACCCCTGCCCCAAACCCGCCACATTCCATCGCCGTCGCGCAGCACATCGGCGCCAAGCGCGCTCACAGCTTTGGCGGTGTTGAGCACGTCTTCCGCCTCCAGCAGGCCCGTAATCCGCGTCTCGCCCACGGCCATGGCGCCCAGGATCAGGGAGCGGTGGGAAATCGATTTGTCGCCGGGAATGGCCGCCGTTCCCGCCAGACGCCCGGTGCGGCGGGATTTGAGAGGCTTAAAAACGCGAGAACCGTACATATATAGAAGTCCCAAAACCTCTTTGACAGGGCGGGCCAGAAGTGGCAAACGACCCCCCTTTCAAGAATTCACGCAGGAAAAACACCTTGGTCAAGGCAGATCTCGGACTGAAGCGCGTATGTCCCCAATGCGCCGCACGGTTCTACGACCTCCAGAAGCGTCCCATCGAATGCCCGAAGTGCCAGTTCACCTTCGATCCTGAGTCCCTCTACAAGCAGCGCCGTACGCGCCAGCCGGAGCCTGTCGCCGCTGTGCCGGTCGGTGCCGATACGGAAGACGAAGAGGACGCCGAGGAGACGGAGGAGAGCGAGGAAGCCGAGGAGATCGTCGAGCCCATCGCGGATGAGGCGCCGGTCGTCATGTCCGATGACGACGACGAGGTCGTCGAGGAAGAGCCCGAAGCGGAATCCGCCGGCATGTCGGTTGTCGACGCAGACGACGAAGACGTTGTCGCCGACATCGAAGTCGAAGAAGATGAGGACGAGGACGAAGCCGACGACGCGCTTCTCGCCGAAGTCGAGGACGAGGACGACGTCAGCGACATCATCGATCCGGATCTCGCGAAGGACGAAGGATAGCGTTTTTCTGTTCCCGGAATTGGGGCCATAGCTCAGCTGGGAGAGCGCCTGCATGGCATGCAGGAGGTCAGCGGTTCGATCCCGCTTGGCTCCACCACGCTTCGCCCTTCGGGCTACGCGTGGCGCAGCCACGCGAAGACCGTTAGGGCGAAGCAGTGTCCGGCGTAGCTTGAGCAAAGCGAAAGCGAAGACGGACTGGGGGCAGTCCAATGTGGTATGTCACGCTTCGCCCTTCGGGCTACGCGTGGCGCAGCCACGCGAAGACCGTTAGGGCGAAGCAGTGTCCGGCGTAGCTTGAGCAAAGCGAAAGCGAAGACGGACTGGGGGCAGTCCAATGTGGTATGTCTATATCCTGAGGAGTCTAGGCTCGCCGGATCAGGAATACACAGGCGCAACGGCCGATCTGAAGCAGCGCATTACCGATCATAACGCCGGCAAGTCGAGGCATACCGCCAAGCACCGGCCATGGGAGCTGGTCTGCTACATCGCACTGCCCAACAAGTACCGGGCGCTTGAACTTGAGAAATATCTCAAGTCTCATTCCGGACGAGCGTTTGCCAACAAGAGATTGCTTTCTCCCGCCACGCTCACGACAAAACTTTGACTCTTTGCCGCGCGAGCCGACCTGTCCTTGGGAAGGCCGGTTCTGATCATCGACGCCCGCACCACGCCATCCGGCCGCGCTTTCGCGAAGAAACGGCTATGACCGTCAAACGCCCGTTTCTCCCCCTTCATTGCCATTCGCTACCCGCAGGCTTAAGGTCCCCTCATTGCGTCGATGTCGGCGTACTGGCGCGTCTAACGTGCCTGGCGGACTGGCCGGAGACGCGCTGTGCAATCCCTGCCGTCCAGACGGCGCTTCCAACTCATCCTGATCAAACCGTCGCACTACGATGACGACGGTTATGTCATTCGCTGGTGGCGCGCGGTAACACCGTCCAACTCGCTGGCCGCGGTCTATGGCATCGCGGCGGACAGCGCCCGGCGCGAAGCGCTCGGCCCCGGCATATCGATAGATATCGAGCCGATCGACGAAACCAACACGCGCGTCAACATCCCCGCGCTGATCGCGCGTCTGCATCGCAACGGCGATTTCGGGCTCGTGGCGCTCGTCGGCGTGCAGTCCAATCAATATCCGCGCGCGCTCGATATCGCGCGGCCGTTTCGCGCTGCCGGGATCGCGGTCGCCATCGGCGGCTTCCACGTCTCAGGATGCCTGTCGATGCTGGACGGAAGCGCCGTCGGTCTCGACGCCTGCCGCGACCTCGGCATTTCCATGTTCGCCGGCGAGGCCGAAGGCCGGTTCGATCAGGTGCTGCGCGACGCCGCCGGCGGTGAACTAAAGCCTCTCTATGACTATCTCGACGACCTGCCGGGCATGCAGGAGACACCCCTGCCCTTCCTGCCCAAACAGCATATCTCGCGCACCATCGGTCACAGCACGAGTTTCGATGCGGGACGCGGCTGTCCCTATCAGTGCTCGTTCTGCACCATCATCAACGTTCAGGGCCGCAAGTCGCGCTATCGCTCGCCCGACGACATCGAGCGGCTGGTCCGTTTGAACTGGGCCGACGGCATCAGCAAATTTTTCATCACCGACGACAATTTCGCGCGCAACCGCGAATGGGAGGCGATCTTCGACCGCCTGATCCGGCTGCGCGCGGAGGGCATTCCGCTCGGCCTCATGATCCAGGTCGACACGCTGTGCCACAAGCTGCCGGGCTTCGTGGAAAAGGCGAAGTGCGCGGGCGTGACGCGCGTGTTCATCGGGCTTGAGAACATCAATCCCGACAATCTCGTCTCCGCCAAGAAGAAGCAGAACAAGATCACCGAATACCGCAAGATGCTGCTCGCCTGGAAAGCGCAGGGCATCATCACGATCGCAGGCTACATCCTGGGATTCCCGTCCGACACGCCGCAGACCATCCGGCGCGACATCGAGATCATCCAGCGGGAATTGCCGCTCGACGGGCTCGAGTTCTTCTGCCTCACCCCGCTCCCCGGTTCCGAAGACCACCAGACGCTGTGGAAGACCGGCGTGGCGATGGATGACGATCTCAACACCTACGATGTGGAACACGTCTGCACCGGCCACGCCAGAATGAGCGGCGATGAATGGCGCAGCATCTATCGCGAGGCGTGGGGCCTCTATTATTCGCCCGAACACATGAAAACGCTCCTGCGCCGGGCCGCAGCCACGGGCGTACCGATGAAGAGCCTCGTCAAAATCCTTGTGACCTTCTCCTCGACGGTGCGGCTGGAGAACGTGCATCCGCTTCAGGGCGGTCTCGTGCGCCTCAGGCATCCAAGCGAGCGCAGGGCCACGCGCTTGCCAGAAGGCATGCTCGCGTTCTGGCTCCGGCTTGGCTGGGAGACAGTCAAGGTTCACGCAAGTCTGGCGCGCCTCATTGTCCGCCTTGTCCTCGACATGCGGGCGATCGCGCGCGATCCATTGGCGCACGCCTACATGGATCAGGCGCTGGCACCGGTCGGCGATGACGATGACGATTCGCTCGATTTAATGACACAGACTACAGGTGCACGCGCCGCCGTCGCGCATGTCCGCCGAATCGCCGAATTGACCCATTGAGACCCGCTGCGCCACGTCGGCCTGCGTCGATACAGTCCAGACAAGACTTTGACCTCGTGCCCGCGTCAGTCCGGCGCGTTACTCCGGCCTCTACTGCTTGATCGCAAACACCGTGCCCGCTTTGTGCGCGCCGCCGCGCGGAGTGGTGCCGTAAAGACTGCCACGGTCGTCGGCAATGACGCCACTCACAGATCGAAATTGCCGTCCGATGGAGTGAAGCACAGAAAATCCGCCGCTCGGCGCCAGCTTGAATACTGTCCCGCAGCCTCCGATACCGCTTTCGATGCATTTGCTGCCATACTCGCTGGTCGTGCCGTAAAGATCGCCGCGGCGATCGCGCATGAGCCGGGCCGCGGGATTGCCGCCGTCGCTTCCTCCGGTAAAGCCGTAGAGCACGGTTTCGACGCCATCCGGCGCGAGCCTGAAAACCGTGCCGACAGGCGCACCGCCATATAGCGTGGTACCGTACAGGTTTCCGGAACGATCGCGGATCAGGCCGGCGCGCGGGAATTCGCCGTCGCTGCAGCCGGATGCGGAGCAGAACGACCAGAGAACTTTCTCTTCCCCGGTTTTCTCAAGCTCAAAGACCGTGCCCGCGGCCACAATGCCGTTTGCACCACCACTTTGCGTCGTGCCGTAGAGATTGCCCGCCTCGTCCGCGATCAGTTCTCCGTTGGGAAATTCGCCGTCGGCGCACTTGGCCTCAGCGCAAAAGGCATAGAGGACCCTTTCGGCGCCGTCCGGCGCAACCTTGAAGACAGCGCCGCAGCCGCCGAAGCAGCTTTGGTGACCGCCGCCTCCGACGCCGTAAAGATTGCCTTGCGTATCGAGGATCAGGCTTCCGAAGGGCGGACCGCCGTCGTTTCCGCCGGTGAAGGCGTAGAGCACGGTCTCGGTGCCGTCTGGCATAAGCTTGAAAACGACGCCCTTACCGTCAGCGCCGCCCGCCGCCGTGCCGTAGAGATTTCCCTGCGGGTCCGCGATCAAGCTTCCGGCAGGGGGACCGCCGTCGCTTGCACCAGTGAACGAATAAAGCACGGTTTCTATGCCGTCAGGCGCAAGTTTGAAAATCGTGCCGCTCCCATGCGATCCACCACTTGCCGTCGTGCCGTAGAGATTGCCTGCTGCATCGGCAAGCAGGCTTGCTGCGGGCATAGCGCCATCGGCGCAATTTGCCTGCGAGCAAAAAGAATAAAGGATGCGAAAGGCCTTGCCATGTGCATTGCCGAGCGGGAGCAAAAGCGCAAATACGGTTGTTGCGAGGACGCGTGTGAGGCTCGCCACCGGACCTGACGTCGTATTCATGGAACGCGCTCCCTTGGGGAGGACGCGGCTGAATAGCACATCTGGGTGTCGGGCTGAAGAATGCGAACGCGGCGCCGGAACAACCCTTGACCATATCCTTGAACGAGACGCGCAATCTCGGACATGCCGAGACATACCCGACAAGACTTTGACGCCGCCGCTGCTCTAGCCTAAAGCCTCACCTGTCCGTGGGACAGCGAAAGGCCGGTTTTGAGCGCGTTCATCGACGCCCGCACCATCCCAGCGGGCACCACCATCGACACGGACCTGGCGATCATCGGCGGCGGCCCCGCCGGGATTTCGCTGGCGCTGGCGCTCGCGCCCTCGCCGATCCGGATGGTGCTGCTCGAAAGCGGCACGATGCGTTTCGACAGCAAAACGCAGGACCTCTATGCCGGCACCACGACCGGCTATCCCTATCTGAAGCTCGAAGGCTCCAGGCTGCGTTATCTCGGTGGCAGCACCAATCACTGGGGCGGCTGGTGCCGGCCGCTGGACCCGATCGATTTCGAGACGCGCGACTGGCTCCCGCATTCGGGCTGGCCGTTCTCGCGCAAGGAGATCGAGCCCTATTTCACGCGCGCACAGTCGCTCGTGGAGGCCGGCGCGTTCGTCTACGACAACGGCGCGGAGTGGCTGAAACACGAGGGCGAGCCGCTCGCGCTCGGCGATGGCGGGCTCTACACGAGCTGGTTTCAGTTCAGCAAGATGCGCGGCAACGTGCTGCCGACCCATTTCGGCAAGCGCTATGCCGACGATTTGAAGCGCATCCCGCACCTCACCACCTATTTCCACGCCAATGTGACCGGACTGCGCCTGGCGCCCGACGCCGCGAGCCTCGACCATCTCGATGTCGCGACGCTCGACGGCAAGAAATTCGCGGTGAAGCCGAAGATGGTCGTGCTCGCGACCGGCGCGATGGAAAACGCGCGGGTGCTTCTGGCGTCGAACGACGTGGTGACGGCGGGCGTCGGCAACGGCAACGACCTCGTCGGCCGCTTCTTCTCCGACCATCCCATTCCGCGCGATGGTGCAACGATGGTCGTGTTCGACGGCAAGCTTGCATCGTTCTATCCGAACAACACGACAGTGAAGAACACGATCCTGCGCGCGACCTTCTCGCCGACGCCAGCCTATATGCGCGAGCACAACGTGCTGGGGTCGCTCACGACCGTGGAGAACGAAGTAAAGCTCGACGAGCTTGGACAGGCCGTGGTGGCGACGACCGCCAGTGCGCTAGGTGTCGACGCCGGCAACGCGAAAGCGTTCTCGATGGGTTGCGGGATGGAGCTTGCGCCCGATCCCAATCGCCGGCTGACGCTGGATAGCGAGCGCGATGCGCTCGGCACGCCGCGGCTGAAGCTCACCATGCATGTCGCGGAGTCGCATTTCGCACACTACCGCGCGACGATGAAGGAGCTTGGCCGCCAGCTCCTGGCCGCGCGCATCGGCATGGTGCGCCTGAATCAGAGCACGCATGCCGACTGGCTGAGCGTGATGGACTGGGGCAACCACCACATGGGCACGACGCGCATGCACACCGATCCGCGCCAGGGCGTGGTCGATGCGGATTCGAAGGTGCACGGCATCGGCAACCTGTTCGTCGCCGGCAGCAGCGTGTTTCCGACCTATGGCTCGTCGAACCCGACGCTCAATCTGGTTGCATTGACCTTGCGTCTCGCAGCCCATTTGCGGAAACAATTCGCATGAGCCCGCCTCCCAAACTCTCGCGCCGTACGCTGACGATCGGCGGGATCGCAGCCGGTGGTGCAGCGATTGTTGCTGGCGCGATCTACGAGATGCCGAGGCTTCTCAAGCGCCGCGCACGTGGCGAATACGCTGATCTCGTGAACCTGCTGGGGGACCCGGAAAAGGCGGCGATGGTTGGCCGGGCAATTCAAGAACAATCCACGCATTCTGGCGCATTTGACGTGCTCGTGCATGACGATCCCGTAGCCCGGCTCCGTAAGACATTGCTTAAGCAAACGTTGGCAGAACTGACGATTGCCGACGCCAAACAAGGCTCCGTGATGGAAGTAGACGGTTGGGTGATACCAGGGACAGAGCTTTTTATTTGCGAGCTGGCAGCCAGATCCTAAACTAGTTCAACGGCCTGTTTGACAGATACTGCGAATAATAAGCCACGCAGCGAGTTGCCGAGAAAGACCTCGCCCTTTTCCAAATCGTCGGTTGTGATCACAGCTTCGCGGCACTTGCCCTGATCGAGTAAGTCCCGTCGCAGACAACCGTCGAGAATCCCCGCGGACAAAGGTGGCGTCAGAAGGACATTGCCGCGCCGCACGAACACGTTGCTGCGGCTTCCTTCTGCGACCTCGCCGCGCTGGTTCAGGAAAATGGTTTCGTCGCAGCCGGTCTCACGGCTGAGTCGCGCATGCTCATCGTCCCAGAATTCGCGCCAGTTGGTCTTGTGCCGCACGAGAGCGTCGCCGCTTTGGATGCGCAATGGCGAGACGGCATAGGTCCAACCTGATTGAGCCTTTCCAAGCGGCGCGGTAGTGCATCGAAGTTCACCGTTGTCGTTCAAGGTCAACCGAACGCGCAGATCGTGTTCTGCGGCAGCGGCGTCTTCCAAAGAACGAACCGCCTCTTCATGATCGAACGGCATACCGAACACCGCCGCCGATCGCGTCATGCGCGCCAGATGAAGATCGCGTCGGACAAACCCCTTGTCCGGTGACCAGCGCAGCGTCTCGATCAGTTCCAGCGGACGGCGTGCGGCCTCGTAATAGCGTGCCTTCAGGAGACATTCGTCGTACTCCGCGCCGCTCGCCGAATCCTGCACCACCGCGCCGCCGATGCCGAGCTCGCCTGCACCGTCCCTGATCGTCAGTGTCCGGATGGCGACGTTGAACCGTGCCGATCCATCGGGCGCGAAAAATCCGATGGCGCCGCAATAGACGCCGCGCGGGCTCGCCTCCAGTTCGTGGATGATCTCCATCGCGCGGATCTTGGGCGCCCCGGTGATCGAGCCGCAGGGAAAGAGCGCGCGCACGATGGTGGCAATGTCGCTGCCGGATTTCAGCCGCGCCTTCACCGTCGAGACCATCGTGTGCAAGGTCGGATAGGTTTCGACCGCAAACAGGTCTTCGACGCGAACGCTTCCGATGTCCGCAATCCGGCCGAGATCGTTGCGCAGAAGATCGACGATCATCAGATTCTCGGCGCGATCCTTGACGCTTGCCGCCAGCGCGGTGCGCGCATCGGCGTCCGACCCCGGATCGCCACCGCGCGCGATCGTCCCCTTCATCGGCTTGGCGGTGAGCTGGCCTTGTGGCGAAACGTCGAAAAACAGTTCCGGCGAGAAGCTCAGGATCTGGCGCTCGCCGTCATCGATGAAAGCGCCATGCGCCGCCGCCGAACGGGCACGAAGCTGCCGGTAGAGCGCAAGCGGATCGCCGGCGAAAGCAAAGCGCGACCGGAAGCTCAGATTGGCCTGATAGATGTCGCCAGCCGCAACATAGTCGTGGACGTGGCGGAAGCGCTCTCCATAGTCCTGGGCGTCCCATTCATGCCGGAGCGGGCCGACATAGGCGCGGCCGGGGCTTTCGAGCACACGTCCATCGCAGGCCTCCGCGGAATCGAACACACCGAACCACAGGAGCGGCACAGGACGCTGGGGTGGCAGCAGGCCGCATAGTCTGGGCTCCAGCAGATAACCGAGTTCGTAGCTGAAATAGCCTGCCACAAAGTGGCCGCAGTCGCGCGCGCGCTCGATTGCCGCAAGCGCGTCAGCCACTTCCTCGGCACGGGTGGCCGAAATGACGTCCCTTAACCCCGAAAACCGCGTCAGACGCTCGCGGCCGGGCGTGGCGTCGTCCAGAATAACCCTCGGTTCGGCCATGCAAGCTTCCGTTCATGCTCCTGGCAACAATACCTTGATTGTTCAGTCCCACACCCCACATTCTATCGGTACGTGGTGCCCAATCGGGGCCGCAGCATCGTTACCGGCGGCTCAAAGAGGCGCCGGCAAAGCCGCCTGAAAGGAGGGGCTTTGGGCATGAGCAGGAACGTTTATTTCAACAGCCCGTTTCTATTGGGCTTCGAACATCTGGACCGTCTGCTGGAACGGACGGCCAAAGCAGCCGGGGATGGATACCCCCCCTACAATATCGAGCAATCGAACGACGACAGCCTGCGCATCACGCTCGCTGTCGCGGGCTTCAGCAGTGACGAACTGAATGTGACGGTCGAGGACCGCCAGCTCGTCATCCGCGGCAAGCAGAACGAGGCGGGTGACCGCACATTCCTGCACCGCGGGATCGCGGCGCGCCAATTCCAGCGCTGTTTCGTGCTGGCCGAAGGCATCGATGTGACGGGCGCTGAACTGCGTAACGGTTTGTTGACTGTAGAACTCACCCGCCCGAAGGCGGAAAGCACCGTCAAAACCGTTGAAATCAGGACGGGCGATAACAGTGTGGGAACCGGCGGGATCAAGCGCCGTTCTCTAGAAGGAGGTCAGTCATGACCAATGATTTCGAGACGGACGATATGACAGTGATGAACAATCCTGGACGTGTCGCATACATCAAACCCACGGGCAGCGAGGAAGCACACCGCCTTGGCATCATTCCGCCGGGAATCGAGCTTCCGCCCGGTGCGATGCTTTATGTGGTGCATGCCGTAGACGGTAGTGTGCTCGGCTTCACCGATGCCTACGCAAGCGCGTATGGCGCCCTCGTGCAGAACGATCTGACGCCGGTAAGCTTGCACTGAACCCTCTGCGAATCGACTTTGCGAAAGGCCGGAGCGAGTGCTCCGGCCTTTTTGCGTTTCTCCGCTAGACTGCACGGCGATTCGCGCAAGGGGCGACTCGCATGGATCTTCTACGGCAGTTCGAATCCGTCCTTTACACCGCGACGATGTGGCTTCTGTTCATTCCGAAGATGTTCTTCGGTCTGATCCTGCAGCCTTGGAAAATCGTGCCCCATGTCGATGCCGAACTCGCGAAGGCGCCCGAGGACCGTTTTCAGGGATCGATCAACCCGCTCGTCTATTTCGTCCTGACCATCGTCGTGCCGGCGACGTTCGCGATCTCAGCGATGGCGGCGAACTACAAGACGAACGACACCGGGACCGCTACGCTCCTGAAAGCGGTCGGCGCGCTGTCCTTCGATTACCGTATCGAGATGCTGGCGATATTCCTGCTGTCCTTCCCGCTGGGTCTCGCCTTTATGGTCAATCGCAAGCTCGGCATCGAGATCACGCTTGAAGGCATGCGCCGCGCCTATTACGCGCAGTGCCTGTGCGGCGTGAGCTTCGGCCTCTTCCTCTCCGCGATCAGCATCCTGATGTTCGTGAACCCGAAAGCACTCGACGCCGACACGCCGGATCCGGGAACGTTTCCGTTCATGATCCTCTTCTTCGCCTTCGCCTATACCGAGGTCGTCGTGATCCGGGCGATGACACAGGAAAAGATAAGCGCCGCGATCCTGCGCCTGTTTAAAGGCCTGGGCGTGGGCTACCTCATCGCGCTCGCGGCGGAATTCCCGATCCTGATGGCGATGATGGTCGGCTTCGGGAAGGGTTAAAGCGTCTTCGGATTAGCTGCGCTCATTCATCACCGTCTTGGCCGGGCTTGTCCCGGCCAACCAGAATCTCACGCGGAGTCGCGGAGAACGCAGAGGATGGGAGTTGCTCCGCGAACTCCGCGCCTCCGCGTGAATCAACTTTCTTATCGAATGGCCGCCTCTGAGGGCGGCCATGACGGACGGATACTGAACCGCTTTAGGCCGCGCGCGAGTTCGTGCTGCTGGTGGGCTCGGTCAGGATGGCGTAGAGCGCCTCCGGCTTTGTCGCGGCGCGAAGCTTCTCCACCGTCTGCTGGTTGCGCAGAAGCCGCGACACACGCGCCAGTGCCTTCAGATGATCGGCACCCGCGCCCTCCGGCGCCAGCAGCATGAAGACGAGATCGACGGGCTGCTTGTCCACAGCGTCATAATCGATCGGACTCTCCAGGCGCGCGAAGACACCCGCGATGGTGCTGATGTCGGAAAGCCTGCCATGCGGGATGGCGATGCCCTGCCCCACGCCCGTGGAGCCGAGTCGCTCGCGCTCGGTCAGGGTTTCGAAAATCTTTCGTTCTGGAATGCGAATAATTTGCGCCGCACGCGCGGACACCTCCTGCAGAAGCTGTTTCTTGCTTTGAACCTTCAGCGACGCCATCACGGCATCCGGCACAAGCAATTCGGAGATGTTCATCTGTGACCTATTGGTGACGGACGTGAAACGCACGGCCTGGAGAACAGGTTGCGCAATCCCGTTGCGCACTTTGTGTCGAATGTTGGAGTCTGTTTCCCGGCGTTCGAGCGGTCATGGCCATTGTTGCAAGGGGCCGTAAATCGCGCTTTTCAGACACTGGTCCGGTCCATTTCGAGCGCACCTTTATCGCAAGGCGGCGGGTGTGTAGGCCTACCCCCAACGAATGTCAACGCTTGCAATTAACGAAGTCCGGCACCAGCCGATTCCCCGAATTTCAGGCGCCGGCGCTCGACCGAAGACGGGATGCGCATGGCCTCGCGGTACTTGGCAACGGTGCGGCGCGCGATGTTCACGCCGTCGGCGGTGAGCAGCGAAACAATGCGGTCGTCGGAGAGGACTTCGCGGCGGCTTTCGTTTTCGATCATCTCGCGGATGCGGTCGCGCACGGCTTCGGCGGAATGCGCCTCGGCGCCGTTCATGGACTGGATCGACGCGGTGAAGAAATATTTGAGCTCGAACACGCCGCGCGGCGTTGCGATGTATTTGTTCGACGTTACGCGGCTTACGGTGGATTCGTGCATCGTGATCGCGTCCGCGATGGTGCGCAGATTGAGCGGCCGCAGATGGCGCACGCCATAGGTCAGAAAGCCGTCCTGCTGGCGCACGATCTCGGTCGAAACTTTCAGGATTGTGCGGGCGCGCTGATCGAGACTCTTCACCAGCCAGTTGGCGTTGTTCAGGCACTCGACGAGATAATTCTTCGAATCCTTGTCGCGGGCGCCGGACGAAACCTTGGCGTAGTAGCGCGAATTGACCAGAAGCCGCGGAAGCGTGTCGCTATTGAGCTCGACATGCCACGCCCCATCCGGCCCTTCGCGCACGAACACGTCCGGGATCATCGGCTGCAGCGGTTCCGAGCCGAACGCGAGACCGGGCTTCGGCGTCAACGCGCGGATCTCGGCGATCATCTCGAAGATGTCTTCGGCATCGACCCCGCAGATCGCGCACAACGCGGCTGTCTCGCGCCGCGCGACGAGATCGAGCCGGGTCAGAAGCGCCGCCATCGCCGGATCGAGCCGGTCCTTTGCTCTCAGCTGCAAGGCCAGACATTCGGCCAGATCGCGGGCCGCGATGCCGACGGGATCGAATCCCTGCAGCAGTGCGAGCACCTTGTCGACGCTTTCACGCGAGGCGCCGAGACGAAGCGTCACCTCGTCCAGATCGGCGCGCAGATAACCCGCTTCATCCACGGCGTCGATCAGCGAGAGGCAGATCAGGCGCTCGTCGGGCGGCAAGGCCGCGATCGCGAGCTGTCCTTCGAGATGGTCTTTCAGCGTGCCGCCGCCCGCCACCGTGGATTCAAGCGAATCCTCGTCGCCTTCGAACCGTTGCTGGTTGCGGACGGTCGTCCAGTCGGTCAGCGGGGTGTTCTGCATCGCCGCCGGCGCGGCTTCGGCGCCGTCGTACATGTCCTCGCGGGAGGCATCCATGTCCTCCGCTCTGGAGAAGTCCTCGCGGGCTAAAGCCGTATCGAGGCCTTCGGCCTCACCCACCTCGGCCTTGACGGTTTCGCGTTCCGCCTCCCCGGCGGGCTGCGTCTCGTCACGCTCCAGAAGCGGATTCTTTTCGAGCTCCTGCTCGCAATATTCGTTGAGCTCGATGTTCGACAATTGCAGCAGCTTGATCGCCTGCTGCAATTGCGGGGTCATCACAAGCGCCTGCCCCTGGCGCAGTTCCAGTCTTTGCCCCAGTGCCATGAACCTATGTCCCGTTCATAGCGAGAACTTTTCGCCGAGATAGACCCGGCGCACTTCGCGGTCGGCTACGATTTCGGCCGGCGTGCCTTCCTTCATCACGACGCCGTCGTGCAGGATGTAGGCACGGTCGATCATCTCGAGCGCATCGCGCACATTGTGATCGGTGATGAGCACGCCGATGCCGCGATCCTTCAGGTGCTTCACCAGATCGCGGATTTCGCCGACGGCGATCGGGTCGATACCGGCCAGCGGCTCGTCGAGCAGGATGTAGGACGGATGCGTCGCCAGCGCGCGCGCGATCTCGACTCTGCGCCGCTCGCCGCCCGAAAGCGCGATCGATGGCGTGTTGCGCACATGGGTGACGCCGAATTCCGCGAGCAGCTCCTCGACCATCGCTTCGAGCTTGCCGGGGTCGGGTTCGATCAGTTCGGCCGTCGCGCGGATATTCTGCTCGGCGGTCAGGCCACGGAAGATCGACGCCTCCTGCGGCAGGTAGCCGATGCCGAGTCGCGCGCGGCGATACATCGGCATCCGCGTCACGTCGTGGCCCTCGACCTCGATCGTGCCGGTGTCGGCGGGGATCAGACCGGTGATGAGATAGAAGCAGGTCGTCTTGCCGGCGCCGTTGGGGCCCAGAAGCCCCACAACCTCGCCACGCTTCACCGACAGGCTGACGCTGCGGACGACGGGGCGCTTGTTGTAGGCCTTTCCGATGCGGGTGACGACGAGGCCCTTGCCGCCTTCCACCACGCGTGGACGTGGGGAAGCCAGGATTTCCGTATTCGCAGTCTGGGCCGTCTTCTTTGGTGCCATGGCAAGAACTGTGCCTATCCGTCTTTAACGAACTGTGAAGGCTAGGGATTGGGCTTTTGTGCGCTGTTTGACGAGGGTGGAGGGGTGAATAATGCCTGAACGCGGCCGCCCGGCGCACCTTTCGCTCCAAGCTGCGCCTGGCCGGTCGCCAGATTCACGGTCAGCATCGTTCCGCGCATCACGTTCTTCTCCTTGTTGAGGATCACCCGGCCGGTCAGCGTGATGAGCCGCGGCGCCACATCGTAGACGCCATTGTCGCCCTGCGCGTTGCCGTTGGGCGCGGAGAAGACGACGTTGCCATAGGCGAATATCTTGTCCGGCTTTCCGGCGACGACGTTTACGCGCATCTTGTCCGAGCGCAGATGAAAGTCGCCCTGCACCACGATCACGTTGCCGGAATAAATGCCGGACTTGGCGTTGAAATCGGCGTCGAAGCGATCGGCAGATACCTGGATCGGCGCATTGGCGTCGCGTTTGCTCAAGCCGAAATCGTTCGCGCCAAATGCGGGACTTGCGAGCACGGCAGCGCCGAGCGCGAGAACGGTGCAACATCTCATCATTTCGCGTGCGCCTTGAGGGTCGAGAACGTCATGTGGACGTTGCCATAAAGATGCAGAAGTTGCTTGACGCGATCGGCTTCGAACCGGTCCGCGCGCATCGTACCGAACGGACCATGGCCGGTCACGGTGCCGGGGCCATGAAACAACCCCTTCTTGAGATCGACATCGGCATTTTCGGTGTGCAGCTCATAGCCCGAGTCGGAAAAGACCGCGATGCCGCCGGTGAGCTTGAGCATGCTGGTGTCCATGTTGAAGAACCCGGCTTCCGCGTTCGCATTTAGCCAGCCGCCATTGTCCGTCGTCATGTCGGCTTCGATCTTCGTCATGTGAGCATTATGAAGATGCTTTGGATCCTGCACCGCCGTCTCGGCCGTGATGACGAACGGATTGCCGTCATCGTCAGCACCCGTAAGACGCGGCTTGATCATGGTCAGGTCGTTCTTGATGAGGCCGGTACGTTCGGCGGTCAGCGTCATGCGATCGGACGCGCGCGGTAGAAGCGCATAGATGAGGATGACGACAAGGATCGCGCCGGCCGCAACGGGAAGCGCGCGCTTCATCAGCGACACGAACTGGCTGTAGCGAATGGCGTCGATCACCGTGCCGCGCGTGCGCGCGGTCCAGTCGCGCCGCGTCCTGACCGGTTTTGCCGGCGGAGCCATCGCGCCTCTGGCTGCTCTCGCCATCTATTGCAGCCCCGCGCGCAGGCAATCGTGGATGTGCAGGATGCCGACGGGTTTGCGCGCCTTGTCCGCCGGATCGAGGACGAAGAGCTGCGTGATCTTCTTCTCGTTCATGAGCGCAAGCGCTTCGGCCGCAAGCTGATCGGGCGACGCGATCTTGGGCGACCGCGTCATCACGTCGGATGCTTTGCGCTCCAGAATGTCGGGGCCCATGTGACGGCGAAGGTCGCCATCGGTGACGATGCCGATGAGTCCGCCCGTCTTGTCGGTCACGCCCACACAGCCGAAACGGTGTTCCGCAATCGCGATCAGCACCTGCTGCATCGAGGTGCCGTCTTCGACAACCGGAATCTCCGCACCCTTGTGCATCAGATCGGAGACGCGGATCAGCGCGCGGCCGAGCGAACCGCCGGGATGCAGTTCGCGATACTGGTCGGCGGAAAATCCGCGCCGCTCCATCAGCGCGACGGCAAGCGCATCGCCGAGCACCAGCATCACGGTCGTCGATGTGGTGGGCGCCAGCCCCATGGGGCAGGCCTCTTGGACCTGTGGCATCACCAGCGCCACGTCGGCGGCCTGCAGCAGGGTCGATTGCGCGTCGCTCGCCATCCCGATCAGCGGAATGCGGAACCGCTTGGCATAGGTCACGAGGTCGGAAAGCTCGGCCGTCTCGCCGCGCCACGACAGAACCAAAAGCGCATCCTGCGGCGTGAGCATGCCAAGATCGCCATGGCTGGCTTCGGCCGGATGGACGAACTGCGCCGGCGTGCCGGTGGACGCCAGCGTGGCCGCGATCTTGCGGCCGATATGGCCACTCTTGCCCATGCCGCTGACGACCACGCGGCCCTTGACTGCGAAAAGCACATCGACCGCGCGGGAGAAGGCACCGTCGAGACTGCCGCCAAGGGCCTTGATCGCCTCACCCGCGGTCTCGAAAACCCGGCTGGCAGCGGCGGCATCGCCGGCTGCGTGCGGCTCTCCGACGAGGGCAGGCTTGGCACTGGTGGGACGCATCAAAACCCTTCTGCGGGGACATCGCCTCCGCACCCGGCCGCGCCCGAATCCCAAGGACCGGCGCGGCACGCGAAATTCATGCCAAATGGGACCCGATAGGGCAAGCCTTCAAGCTTTGGCCCTAAAAACCGGCAAAACTATGATTGGCAAAGGGTTAATGCGCGAAGATATCTGTGTCCGGCCAGCCCGCAAGGTCGAGTTCCACCCGCGTGGGCAGAAAATCGAAGCAGGATTTGGCGAGTGCCGTCCTGCCCTCGCGCGCCAGCATCCCGTCCAGCGCATCCTTAAGACGGTGGAGGTGCGTCACGTCGCTGGCCGCGTAGGCGAGCTGCTTTTCGGTGAGGTCGGGCGCGCCCCAGTCCGAACTCTGCTGCTCTTTCGACATATCGACGTTGAGCAACTCCTTCACCAGATCCTTAAGGCCATGTCGGTCGGTGTAGGTGCGCACCAGCTTGGACGCGATCTTGGTGCAGTAGACGGGTGCCGTCATCACGCCCAGATGGCGCCGGAACATCGCCATGTCGAAGCGCCCATAATGGAAGAGCTTGATGACCTTGGGATCGGTCAAGAGCCGCTTCAGGTTGGGCGCGGCAAACCCGCCAGCGGCAAACTGGACCATGTGCGCCGTGCCGTCGCCCGCGGAAAGCTGCGCCAGGCACAGACGATCCCGGTACGGATTAAGCCCCAGTGTCTCGCTGTCGATGGCAACGATGGGGCCAAGATCGAGCCCGTCCGGAAGGTCGTTCTTGTGGAGCGTGATTTTCATGCCGCATTCATAACTTCACCCGAGCCGCTTGCCAAACGGCGACAAAACCCACCCTCCCCTTGAAGACAAAATCTACCCTCCCCTTGAGGGAGGGTCGAAAAATCCTGAAGCGGAGCGAAGGGTTTTTCGGGGAGGGGTACAGCGCAGCCACACCCCTCCCCGAAATTTGCCTCGCTTCGCTCGCCAAATTGTCGACCCTCCCTCAAGGGGAGGGTGAACATCAGCCGATGGCCTTCCTGAGCAATGCCAATTTGTCGTGCGCCGTCTCCATGTCGTCGCGCTTTGCGGCGGCGCGCAGGTCGCGCAGGCGCTCGAGCGACCGCGCCAGCACCGGGAGCGGCGGTCCGCTCGCGGTGAGCTGTTCGTGGTGTTTCGTGTCCAGGTCTTCGGACATCTTCACGATGAAGCTGTCGAACAGCTGGTTGTGATGCTGGATGGCGGCGAAGCCGTGCGCCTCGCACACTTCGAGAAAGGCGCGGCAGTTGCGCTGGAACCAGTCCTTCTTCGCGGACGTCTTCGCGGCTTCAAGGAACTGGTCGAGCAGCGGCACATAGATCAGGCACTGGCGCAAATTCGCCTGATCTTCCGGGATCATGAACAGCATCTTGTCGATCAGGAGCTGCGAATAGGTCGGATCGTTGGCGCGGCATAGCCCTAACAGAAGATCGATCTCATTGATGCCGGAAAAGTCACCGGCATTGGCGCCGCGATATTCCTGACGTCCGACGCGGTAGGGCTTGTAGTAGGGCCGCACACTGTAGAAGAAGCGATCCTTGTCCAGCCGCTCGAACAGGATCGTGTTGGTCTTGGCCACGTCCTGCAACGCATCGCGCGCATTGTTGAGCAGCATCAAGGTCGAGAGATTGGAGATGCCGAGCGGCGGAATGCGCATCAGCGCGTCGGAGGCGCGCTTATAGCTCAGGATCCCCATCGTGTTGTAGTCGATGAAGACGAACTCGTCGGCGAGCGAGGTGAAGCTCTTCTGCACCCCGTCGATCGCCTTGTTGTGCGTCGCGAGGTGGGCCGTGGCGAAACGCGGCGTCACGCCCAGCGACGCGCCGATGTGCAGACCGAGTGCGGACGCCTCGTGAAAGGGCGATTGGGTTTCGCGCGCGGGATTGGTGAGTTCGTGCCGGCGCAGCGCCGCCATGAACAGCCCGAGATTGCCGAGCACGTTGAAGGCGTGCTCGAAGCCTTCATTGGTGTTGCCCTCCGCCGCCAACGGACGGATTAGCTTGCGGCCCTCTTCGGCGAGCCTCTGCTTGATGTCCTCGCCGATGCCTTCGACGTTGGCGCGGTCGCTCTGGCGGAAATACAGTTCCTCGAGCTGCGTGTTCATCGCCACGAACGCGGTGCGGATCCAGCGGTCGAGGTTGGCAGCGGCTTCGCTCATGGGTTCTCCGCGAAATAGCGCGCCATGCGGTCGAGCGCGGCGTCGATGCGTTCATAGGGCTCCGCGCCGAAACATACGCGCAGATGCCCCTCCCCCGCCGCGCCATAGAACGTGCCGGCTTCCGTGACCACGTGACAGCGCTCCAGGATCTCGTCGGCTACCTGCTGCGCGGGCTTGCCGGTCGCGGAAATATCGGGAAACGCGTAGATCGTTCCCTCCGGCGCCTCGCACCGAACGCCCGACATCTGGTTCATGCGGCGCACGACGAGGTCGCGGCGGCGCTTGTCCTCCGCCACCATCGCGGCCACGGCCGTATCCGGTCCCTCCAGTGCGGCGCGCGCGCCTTCCTGGATAAACACATTCACATGCGCCACATCGTTCATGGTGATCTTGAGCAAAGCGGGAATGAACCGCTCATGCGCCGCGATATAGCCAATACGCCAGCCGTCCATCGCATAGGCCTTGGTGAAGGCGAAGAGGCTGAAGGTCCGCTCGAACATGCCGGGCAGGGACGCGATGGAGATGTGGCGGTGCCCGTCATAGACGATCTGGTCGTAGACCTCGTCCGAGAGGATGAGCAGGTCGTGCTTGACCGCCAGCGCGGCGAGCCCTTCGAGTTCGTCACGCGTATAGACCCGCCCGGTCGGATTGGCGGGGTTCACCAGCGCGATCATCTTCGTCTTCGGCGTGATCCGCGATTCGATGGCCGCCGGATCGATCGCGAAATTTCGTTGCGCGTCGAGTGGCGCCAGGACGACCTTGCCCCCCGCGAGCTCGATTTTGTTCACATGCTGCGGGTAGTAGGGCGCGAGCAGAATGACCTCGTCGCCCGGATCGAGCGCCGCCATGAAGACGGCATAGGACGCATGGGTTAGGCCATTTGTGACAATGACCTCGTCTTCCCTGACCGTGATGGCGTTGCGCTCGGCCAGATGGCGCACAATGGCGCGCCGCAGCTCGATATTTCCGCGGAAATCGCCGTAATGGACGCGACCCGCGTGCAGTGCAGCAATCGTGGCGGCCTTGATGTGCGCCGGCGTGTCGAAGCTCGGCATGCCGACTTCGAGATGGATCAGGTCGGCGCCGCCGGCCGCAAGCTTCGACGCCTTCTCGTACATGCCGAAGCTTTTGGGGGAACTCGCGCTGATTCGTGTGGATGGCCATTTCATGTCGAAAATAATTCTCGTGCTGACTCTTGAATTGTAGCTTTTTTAGCAACCAAATTTCAGCGGTCCCGTTGTAGGATTGAACTTGGAGCTGCTTCGAAACTACGTCGGAGTTCGCGTATGTCCAGTCCGGTCTATACTGCAGTTGCGGTTTCAGTCGTCTTCCTGATGCCTGTCTCCATGGCTGTCTCCGTCCATGCCCAGTCCCTGGCCTCCATTCCCCAGCCCCCTGTCGCCACCACCCCCTCCACCGATCCCTTGGCCCTCGACGGCGTCGCACCCCAGACCGCCGAGGTCACCGGCCAGTCCAAGCTCGACGAGCCGATCGCACAGATCGCCGGTACGGCCGGTGGATGCGCCATCCTGGACAAGGACTTCCCCGGACTGCGCGCGCATCCGATGTACAGCTTCTTCAAGAATATGAGCCTGCACCAGATCGCGGCGATGTCGAGCGGCAGAATCACGACCGACATGCTGAGCCAGGCCCAAACCGACCTGACGGCTCCCTCCTCCGCTGCGACCTCAATCGCGGTCATCAGCCGATAGTCAGACCCGCCCTTTGAAAACCAGGGCGAGCGCATATCTCTTCCCGTAGCGGTCGAAGTGGCTATCCGGGCCATCCGGACTGTCATCAGGACGTCATCAAACTGTCATAGCACCCTGCGTACGAGTGCGCGGGTTTTGCGCAGAGTCATGCCAGCGCCGAACCGTTGAGGGGAACGAGCCATGAGCAACGCGCCAACGGCAACGGCCAATATGCCGGTGCCTGTCGATAACGCCAAAGTCACCGCGATCAAATCCGACATCAACATCCAGGACACCGCGCAGATCACCGCGTTCGGCGAACGCGCGCAGCGTGAAGTCGCAGGCTTCGCGGACCGCATTCTCGCGCAGACCAAGAACCGCGAGCTCGGCGACACCGGCGCGCTTCTCTCCGACGTGATCGCGAAGGCGAAAGGTCTCGATCCAGCCGAACTACAGAAACAGAATTTCTTCACGCGCCTGTTCGGCGGATTGCGCCGGCAGATTTTCCAGTTCCAGCAACGCTTCGAGACCATCGCGGCGCAGATCGACCGCATCACCGTCGAACTCGAGAAGCGGGTCGATATCATGCGCCGCGACGTGGCGATGCTCGACGGGCTGCACGAGCAGACCAAGGATTCGATCTCATCGCTCGATGCCTATATCGCGGCCGGCAAGAGCTACGGCGATGAGTTTCGCCGTGGGCCGCTGGTCGATCTCGCGGCGAAGGCGAAGGGAGGTTCCGGCGGCGACACGCAGGACCTGATGGCCGCGCAACAATATCAAGATGCGGTGCAGGCGCTCGACCGGCTCGAGAAGCGGGTGCTTTATCTCCAGCAGGCGCGCCAGATCGCGATCCAGCAATTGCCGCAAATCCGCATCGTGCAGAGCGGTGACACCACGCTGATCGAAAGCCTTCAGGCCTCCGTCACGCTCACGATCCCGGCGTGGAAGCAGAAGATGGTGCTGCTGCTCGGCCTCACGCGTCAGGAAGAAGCGCTTGCGATGCAGAAGACGGTCACCGACACGACCAATCAGATGCTGCGTCAGGCGTCGGAGATGATGAAGACGCAGGCCATCGACATCGAACAGCAGTCGCAGAAGGGCATCGTCGACATCGAGACCCTGTCGAAGACCAATCAGGACCTGATCGACACCATCCAGGGTGTCATGCGCGTTCAGTCCGAAGGCCGTCAGAAGCGCGCGCTGATCGAACAGGAAATGGACCGCCAGACCCAGGCGCTCAAGGCCGTCCTCGCGCAATCGCCGCAATGACCCTCGCACGCAAGGCCGCGGCGGTGGCCGCGATGCTGCTGCTCGCCGGCTGCGGCGGGTCGGGCAAGACGTTTCACATCGTCGCCGGCTCGGAGGAGCAGACCTTCGAGCCCATCGTGCAGAAGTTCTGCGCCGACAAGGGCGTCACCTGCCAGATCGAGTACAAGGGCTCGCTCGATATCGGTCAGATGCTGGAAGGCGAAAACGCGCCGGACGTCGACGCGGTGTGGCCAGCTTCCAGCCTCTGGCTCGATCTCTATGACGCACATCGCCGTGTGAAGAACCTCAAATCGATCGCGTCCAGCCCCGTGATCCTCGGCGTACGCATGGCAAAGGCCCGCGAATTGGGCTGGATCGGCAAGCCGGTGCATATGGACGACCTCCTTGCAGCCGTCAGCGAGGGAAAGCTCTCCTTCCTGATGACCTCGGCAACGCAGTCGAACTCCGGCGCCTCGGCCTATCTCGCCATGCTCGCGGCTTCTTTCGGCACACCGGACAAGCTCGATCCCCGCGCGCTCGATGACGCCAATGCCCGCGCCAAAGTGAAGGCACTTCTTAAAGGTGTCGCACGGTCTTCCGGCTCGTCGGGCTGGCTCAAGGAGCTCTATCTCTCTGCGGCGCGCGAGGGCCATCCCTTCGACGCGATGTGGAACTACGAGGCGGTGCTCAAGGAAACCAACGACGAATTGCGGGCCAAAGGCGGCGAGCTGCTCTATGCGGTCTATCCCGCCGACGGCACGACCTATGCCGACGCGCCCCTGGGCTATGTCGAGCATGGGCAGGATTCCGATACGCGCGATTTCTTCAACGCGCTTCAGACCTATCTCTTAAGTTCGGATGCCCAGGCGCAGATCGCGGCCGACGGGCGGCGCACGGCACTCGGCATGGCGAAACCCGCACCCCCGGAAAAAGACTGGAACTTCGATCCATCGCGAGTCGTACCGTCCATCGCGCTGCCCGAACCCAAAGTGATCGCGCGCGCGTTGACCCTGTATCAGGAAGTCCTGCGCAAGCCGTCGCTGACTGCGATCTGCCTCGATTTCTCCGGCTCCATGCAGGGCGACGGCGAAACTCAGGTGAAACATGCGATGAAGACGCTGTTCGATCCGGCGCAGGCCACGCATAACCTCATCCAGTGGACGCCGCTCGACCGCATCTTCATCCTGCCCTTCGACGCGCGCGTGCGTGGCGTGACCGCGGGTGACGGCACGGTGGCTTCACAGACCAAACTCCTGGCTGCGGTCGAGAATGAGCATGCCGATGGCGGCACCGACATGTATGCCTGCGCCGAACAGGCGATCTCGGTGATGCAGCCCTATCTCAAGTCGAACGATTATCTTCCCGCCGTCGTCATCATGACCGATGGCCGTTCCTCGGCGCATCAGGATTTCGATTCCGACTGGCAGAACGAGGGCCATGCGGTGCCGATCTTCGGCGTGACCTTCGGTGATGCCGACAAGAGCCAGCTCGACAGCGTCGCGGAGATGACGCGGGCACGCGTCTTCGACGGCCGTGCCGATCTCACCCAAGCATTCCGCGCCGTCCGGGGCTACAACTGAAGCATGGAACGCGGCACATCCATATTGGTCGGCGGTCTCGCGGCGGCGGTTGCCCTGCCCGTCTGCGTGTTCGCATTGGGCCTGCCTCTATGGCTCGGGCTTGGAATTTCCGCGGGTGTATATTTCGGCCTCACGCTCGCGCTCCGGCCGAGCGGTTTCGGCCTCAACATGGATGCGCTCGCGGAAGCGCAATCGGACACAACGCGCGGCCTCATAAGCGATGGTTCCGATGCCCTCGCCCGACTGAAGCGCACGGTTCCCGCGATCAAGGACGCTTCGATGAAAAGCGCGGTTCAGGGCCTTGGCGCCACGGCTGACAAGATTCTCGCCAACATCAAGACGGACCCGGTACGCGTGATGGCTGTGCGCCGGTTCCTGACGTTCTACCTTCCCAATGCCGCCTCCATTGCCGAGGGCTGGCAGACGCTGGAGCGCAACGGTTCGCTCTCGACCGAACGGGTGGCGCAGACCCGCGATGTGATGGGCGCGCTCGGCGATGCGTTCAAGAAATTCGCGAGCGACGCCGACGCGCCGGAATTGCAGGAACTCGATCTCAATCTGAAAGTGGTCAAGGATTCGCTGAAGGCGGACCTGGAGAAGGCAGCATGACGGTCAGCCGGCGCGCAATGGTCGGGCTTGGAATCCTGGGCGGCAGCGCGGCGCTGACCGCGGGCGCCGTGCTCTTCCGCAACAATCCGGGCGTGCGCGGGGTGCTGGGCGACGTCGTCACGCTGCGCGGTTACGCCGGCGGCGAAAAGATGGCCTTCATCCAGAACCCGAAAACGGTCTCGGCGCTGCGCCATTTCGGCCTCGCGCTGAACGCCGAGCGCGCAGGTTCGGTGGAGCAGGTTCGCGATGCGGAGCTTCTGGGCACCAAGCCGCAATTTTTGTGGCCAAGCTCGAGCCCGCTGGTCGAACTCGCGCACAAGAGCGTCAAGGTTCTGCGCGACCAGGTGATCTTCAACTCACCGATCGTGATCTATTCGTGGACACCCTACGCCGAAGGCATGGTGCGCGCGGGCTTAGCTACCAAGAGCGGCGGGCACTACTTCATCGACGCCAAAGCCCTGATCGACGCCGTGCTCGCGCGCAAACCCTGGAGCGCGCTTGGCCAGCCCGATCTCTACGGCACGATCCGGCTGATCTCGACCGATCCGAACAAGTCGAATTCCGGCTTCATGTTCGCAGGTCTCGCCGCAAACCTGCTGGCCGGCAACGTGGCGACGGAGGAAACGCTGCCCGCGATCCTGCCGCAGCTCGGCGAGCTGTTCCACGGCATGGGCTACAAGCCCGACTCTTCCGGCAAGGTGTTCGACGACTACATCGCAGGCGGTCCCGGCGCCGAACCACTGGTCGTGGGCTACGAGAACCAGCTCGTCGAATGGATCATCGCCGATCCAGACCGCTGGTCGCGCGTCGAAAGCGCGTCGGGGCCCGCAAAGCCGGTCGCGCTCTATCCCAAGCCCACGGTCTATTCGGCGCATCCGCTGCTCGCGCTCGCGCCCGATAGTCTCAAGCTGATTGACGCCCTGATGTCGCTAGACTTGCAATCGATCGCGTGGCGGGATCACGGCTTCCGTGGCCCACTCGGCACCATCGGCGCAGAAACCGATCCGCTCATCAAAGGCCGCATGCCCGACCAGATCGTCGCGGTGGCGCCGATGCCCGACATCGACGTGATGCTGAAGATCCTCGCGGCGTTGGCGTAGCTGTAGCATTTTCGGTTTAGAATCACTCCTCTACACCGTCATGGCCGGGCTTGACCCGGCCATCCAACTTCCATCGAGACCCGCGTGAAGAAGGGATACCTCTACATTCTGGCAAGCAAGCCTTACGGAACGCTCTATACCGGCGTGACATCGGATTTGCCCGAACGGCTGCAACAACATCGCGCCGGAATCGCCTCGGCGTTCACGAAGAGATATGGCGTGACGCGGTTGGTCTACTACGAGGTCCATGATCTCGTGACGGCCGCGATCCAGCGTGAGACAAGCATCAAGCGTTGGAAGCGCGACCGGAAGATTGCATTGATCGAGAAGATGAATCCGGAATGGAAAGAGCTCGATTACACGCTCGTCTAGTTTCTGGCGCGCGGACGCGCGCCTGATGGATGGCCGCCTCAAGGGCGGCCATGACGGATTACAGTTGAGTCGGCAAATTCGGAACCGCTCTAAAACGTCCGCTGAACGCTCAGCGCCACGAAGCCGCGATCGGCGAAGGGCTGGCGGGTGGGGGCGCCGATGAACTCGGTCAAAGCGAGCTTGGCCTGCCAGACGGAGCGGTAGGTCGCGGAGACTCCGATTCCGAAACTGCCGGTCCCGGCGTTTTCCGAACTGTCGATGCTGGAGCGTCCCACGAGGCCATAGCCGAAGCTCAAGGGGATGCTGATGTCGAGGCTTGGCAGCACCTGGAAATATTGCGGCTCGAATGTCGCCTGCATCGCCATCGCGAACGGGTCGCGGCCCGGCATCAGCGCCGACGCATTCTTCACGATATCGAGCCGGTCGTTGGCGGCCAGCTCGAAAGCCAGCGATGCCCCGTTCCACCAGCGGCTCGCGGTCAAAAGACTGACCGTCGACACCTGGGCGTGCAGCGTGTCGCCGATCGGATAAAGCGGGTGGTCGTGACCGTCCGCGGCAACACCGGCGGGAACGATGATCCCGCCCGACATCAGCGGCATGTTCCGGCGTCCGGAGATTTCGCCCGCGATATTGCTGTCGCCGAGATAGGTGCTGAAGCTCGCGCCATAGATCTCGATGCCCTGCGGATAGACGAGATCGTAGGTGCCGATCCGTCCCGGCGGCAGCGAGAAATCGGGATGAAGGTAGACCGCGGGCGATTTGGAATTGAACCGCAACGCGTAGAAGCCGTAGCTGAAATCGGGTGCGGTGATCTGCACCGCCGCACCGAACTGGCCGAGCCCCGGCGCATGAAGATCGTGCGCGCGGGTCAGATAGCTGCCATTGCCGAGCAACAGCCGCTCGCCGCCGGTATCCAGAAAATCGACCGCGCTGAAATAACTCCCGACACCGGGCAACCGGTCCTTGCGCCATTCGAACTGGTTGTAGAGCGTTACGGCAACGTCCGGCCACGGCAGCAGCACGGCGGAGGCCTGCGTCACCGGCAGCACGATCTCCGGCGTCTCCGCCTGTGGCTCGCCGACGGCCTTGATGACGTCGACGGTCGACTGTCCGGCCGCGATTCCGTTCTGCGGAAAGAACAGGCTCTCACCCAGGATCAGCGCGTAACGGCCCGCGCGCACGGACACCGGCATGTCGCCGAGCGCAAAGTCGCCATGCACGAACGCGTCGGAGAGTTCGATATGGCTGCCGTGCAGATCGCGCACCGCATCCGTGAATTTGTCGTGCGGCACGGACAGCGGATTGAACGTCGCCGGGGAATTGTTGTCGTTGCGCTGGTTGTAGATGCTGTCGTACCAGCCTGCCCCGCTGATCCGCACGCCGAAATTGTCCGCCGTGAGATCGAGCTGCGAAACGATATCCAAGCGGCTGGAGATCACCCCCGGGTCGAAATCGCGGTCGCCGTCATCGGTGTTCGGGTTGGCGATCAGCGCCGGGTCCTGCGACGCGAGCCGGAACGCGGTCGAGTAGCGCAGCGTGTTGTCCCAGCGCAGCTCGAGCCCATCGCCCGTGTAGAGCTCAGCCGCAAGGGACCGGCCGCAGAGGAGCGGCAGGCAAAGCAATCCCACGCGTGCAAGGTCCCCACCCTTCATGGTCGCTGACTTCGACTATGCTATAGACAATCGATCATAGACGGATTGCCTAGTCTTCAAATGAGGCTTGGATGCGGCGCGGTGTAACCGTTCTACTGGCATTTGCGACCCTGGCTGCGGCGCCGGGCTTGGCCGGCGTGACTGCGGATGAAGCCAATCTTCTCAAGACAAAATTGACGCCGCTGGGCGCCGAACGTGCAGGCAACAAAGATGGAACGATCCCCGCCTGGACGGGGGGCTATACCACGCCCGCGCCCGGCTGGCATCTGGGACAGGCGCGCCCCGACCCTTTTGCGCAGGAAAAGCCTTTGTTCGCTATCACACCGGCGAATGTGGCGAGCTACGCCGACAAACTGCCGGAGGGCCAGAAGGAACTGTTCAAGCGCCATGCCGATTACCGCATGGATGTCTATCCAAGCCATCGCAGCGCCGCCTTTCCCCAATCGGTCTATGACAGCATCGCGCGCAACGCGACCCAGGCCCACGCCGCGCCGTCCGGCATCGCGTATGGCGTCGAAGGCGCGGCCGGCGGAATTCCGTTTCCGATTCCAAAGAACGGGTTAGAGGCCGTATGGAATCACCTCCTCGCCTATTGGGGCCCGGCAAGGCAGGTGCGGATCAGCACCTATGTCGCGGCGCCCAATGGCCGGATCGAGTTCGCGTCCACCTATAACGAGACGGCCGATTTTCCGTATTACGCCGCGGGCGCCACGCCCGCCTCGGTCGGCGGCTATTACTTCAAGACGCGGCACATCGGCGTCGCGCCGCCGTCGCATGTCGGCGAAAGCTATCTCGCATGGCAGCCGCTCGACACCACGCGCTACAAATTCACCGCCTGGCGCCTGATCCCCGGCGAGCGTCGCGTGCGGCGTGCGCCGTCCATCTCCTATGACATCCCCGATCCGGATGCGTCGGGCTTCGAGAATCTCGACGAGTACTACATCTATTTCGGCGGCCCCGATCGCTACGACTTCAAGCTCCTCGGCAAGAAGGAGATGTACGTCCCCTACAACAACAACCGCTTCTATACGCAGAGATCGTCAGAGGTAATGAAACCGCAGCACGCCAACCCGGACGCTCTCCGCTACGAGCTCCACCGCGTGTGGGTGGTCGAAGGCACACTCGCGCCCGGCAAGCATCACATTGCGCCACGCCGCCGGCTCTACATCGACGAGGACACGTGGCTCGCGGTCTACGCCGACTCGTGGGACGAGAACGGCAAGCTGTGGAAGTTCGGCGAGGGCACGATGTACCTGATGCCCGACATCCCGGCCGTCATCCTCGGAAGCCAGTTCGTCTACGATTTCGTTCTCGGCGGCTACGTCTACGGTTTCGCCCTCGACGGCGTCCCTTACGCGATCACCGCGCCCCATCCGGCGAACACCTATTCACCGGATGTTCTTGCTGCGACCGCCGTGCGGTAGCGCATGATCCTTTTCGTTGAACCAGATTCGGCATCGTGAGGTGCAGGGGCGCCACCCTTCGAGGGCCGCTTCGCGGCCACCTCAGGGTGACGCGCTTATTGCAAACAAAAAAATGCGTCATCCTAAGGTGCGAGCGCAGCGAGCCTCGAAGGATGACCCAGACGATTCGAGCTCAAAAACTCCTGATCTAACTCAGCAAGATTGGGTCGCGCTCTAATTTGAATTCAAAAGCACCAAGCCCGCATCGGTCCATGTTCCACCGCGGGGTCCCGGCTTTAGCAATCCATATTGCACAAGCAACTCGACTGCACTTTCTCCCGCACTCATGGACAGGTGATCGATGCCGTCATCATGACTCATGTATTGCTCGCACATCGCCGCGAGAGCTTTCAGAAGCCGTCGTTCTGCATCCGTCACTTCAGCCGCGCCCCCGCCACCCGATAATGTAAACCCACCAGCGCCATATTTCGCTCAGAGATTTCCCGACGCTACCCATCAGCCAGCAATACTGACAACAAACCCTCTCGTAGCTCCCGTGGCTTATGCGCGTAACGCTCGCCAGCGATCCATCAGGGCGAAATCTGTATCGGCCATCGTGTATGGGCTCAGAGTTAGGCTTTGCCTTCGCGATCTCACCCAGCTTAGCCGCAAACCGCGGCCTGCGGTACTTGCGAGGAGAGTTGAGAATTGGCCTACGACTCAAGCCCCGTATAAGCCAAGCTCGCCAGCCGCTGCATTTCCGCGGCAGAGATCGGGCCGGTCATTACGGTGCCCAGCACGTCGTCCTGCCAGATGCACACACGCAGGCCTGCGTTTCTATATTGATCGAAGCGCACGCCGCTCGAGGGATGGCGGACATAGAGCGCGAAATCGCGGCTCTTGGCATCGCGGTAGCGCAGCTCCACGGACTTGCCGCCGGGCACGTTGCCATACACGTGGACGGATTCGAGCGTGTAGCCCATGCGCGACAGGTCGGGCGCTTTCACATGCATCCTGAGCGCCGCCGCGAGGATATGGTTCACATTGCCGGCCTCGGCAGGCGATGCCACGGCAACAACCTCATTCGATTCCAGCATGTCGGCGCGCGCGGCGAGCGCTTCGCGCACGATGCTCTCCTCGCCATTGGCCGGCAGCCGGTGGTAAGTCGAGAGGCCTCCAATCAGAAGCACGATCGACGCCGCGATGGCGGTGATCGGCGCCCACCAGGTGTTTCTGCGCCTCTGGCCGCCATCGGCAATCCGCGACAGCCATTCCTTCGGCAGCGGCCGGTCGATCAGCGGCGCGTAGACCTCCGCGAGCATCGCCTTGTCGGCGCGGAACGCGGCGATCTGTTCCATCAGGGCCGCGTCGTCGCGTGCCGCGTCCGCGACCTCGGCATGGCGCGCAGCATCGAGTTCGCCGTCGATGAAGGCGTGCAGGTCTTCGTCGCGGATGCCGGAGTGCGGGCTCATCGCTCGCTCCTCCGGTGCTGCGTCAGCACGGCGACGTTCGGCGCCATGCTTCCAGGGGCGTCTAGCGCCGCACGCAGGCGTTCGCGCGCGCGGGCGAGCCGCGACATGACGGTACCCAAGGGAATCTTCAACTCCTCGGAAATCTCGCGGTAGTTCAGCCCCTCCAGGCCCACCAGCAACAGGATCTGGCGGTGCTCGACAGTGATCGCGTTCATGGCGGCAACGAAATCACGGAACGAACCGGGGTCGCCAGCAGGAACACTCAGGGCACCGTCATCGATCAAATTCGTAATGTCCTCTTCCACGCCCCGGCTGCGGCGCCGGCGCAGTTCGTCGATATAAAGGTTGTGCACGATCGAGCGCAGCCATCCCGCGATCCGCTGGCGGTCGCGAAGATCCTCGTACTGCCGGAGCGCACGCTCGATGCAGTCCTGCACCAGATCGTCCGCACCGGACGCGTTGCCGGTCAGCGCCATCGCGTACCGCCGCAGCGCCGGCAGGTGCGCGATCAGTGCTTCCGCGAACTGCTGTCGCGTCTCGGATTTCAGCACGCCCCCACTGCGAACGATCCCCCGCGACTGGCCCGGCGGAAACTCCTCAAATCCGGGCTTGGTTTCGACATCCGAACACCTGCCTTGGCCGGCCAAACCGGCAACCTTTCAAAGGATAGACGCCGCCCGCGGGTTTTTATTCCGCCGTTGGGCAAGCTACCACGAGGGGTGGCCTGCGGCGTCCTGTCTAGCGTGAGATTTTCTGAGCTTGAATCGTCCGGATGAGCGGACATCCTACCCTCCCCTTGAGGGAGGGTCGAAAAATTCGAGCGCAGCGAAGTATTTTTCGGGGAGGGGTAATGGCGGTGCAGTACCCCTCCCCGAAATTTGCCTCGCTTAGCTCGGCAAATTGTCGACCCTCCCTCAAGGGGAGGGTGAGTTTTGCTCTGGTTCAGTGAAGAGCAATCACGCTCTAGGACTGCGGCGCGGCCGGGCAGACCGGCGGGCCCTCGCCGGGCACAAGCCGGACAGCGCCAATGTTGAGAACGAGCGGGGACTGGCTGGTCAGAAGGAAGGGCGTGGCGATCTTGCTCATGTCCGCGCCCCGGGCCTTGAAGCAGTTCAGCCGGACGGGAAGCGAGGTCCAACCCTTGCCATTGAGCGCACGCAGGGACTGCGTCACATCAACGCCGCCCTGACAGCCCACGCCGCACCCCATGGTGAGCGTCACCGGGCCGCTCGGCGTGCCCGCCAGCCGCAGATCGAGCAGCAGGCTCATATCGCCATTGGCCTGGCGCGACAGATCGACCGGCGCGCCCGTGATCGCGAGACTCGCCGGGCCCTTCCAGGTGGCGACAATCGTGTCTTCCTGGGCCTTGTGGTCGATATGCGCGATCTTGAGCGCGCCATCCGCTGTCGCCGCCGTGACGCTGTCTGCCGGGGTGGACCCGCCCGTGGCATCGACCAGCGACAGCGTCCACGGCGCCGCGGCATGTCCCGCGAGCAGATAAGTGTCGATATTGGAGACCGCGACCTCTCCGGCCGGTGCTTCCGGCAGCGGTCCGACATTCTGTGGATGGGCGTAGTCAAGACCGTAACCGAACGCGAACAGCGGATCGTAGGGCGCATCGGCGTCGAAGTGGCCGGGCACGTTGAGCGGCGTCTGCATCGGACTGCGCGGCCAGGAATAGGAGAGCTTGCCGTGGAAGTCGTGAGCGACCGAACCGTCGGCATTGCGGAACAGCAGGTCGGCGATGCCACCACCTTCCGAACCCGGCAGCCATGCGGCGACGAACGCATCCGACGCATTGATCTCGCGCGTCAGGTACATCGGCCGTCCCGACAAGAACACGGCGATCACGGGAATGCCCTGCGCGCGAAGGCTCTGCAGCAGATGAAGGTCGTGCGAATCCGCCGGCTCGAAGGCGAGGTTGTCGCGGTCGCCGGCAAACTCCGCATACGGATTTTCGCCGAAGACGACGATCGCCGCGTCCGGCTTGTCGCGGAACTTGGCCGTCGCGCTGAACGTCGCGCTGCCGCCGGCCGCTTTCACCTTTTCGGCGATGCCTTCGAAGATCGTCTGACCGTTCGGGAAATCGGCGCGCGAATTTCCCGTGCCCTGCCAGGAGATCGTCCAGCCTCCCGTCTGCTTGCCCATGTCGTTGGCGCCATCGCCCGCGACCAGCACATTGAGGCTGGGCTTCAACGGCAGGACGCCACCGTCGTTCTTGAGCAGCACGATCGATTCCTGGACCGCACGCCGCGCGACCGCGCGATGGGCGAGTGAGCCGAGCTCCTCCCACTTGCCGCCATACAGGCGCGTCGACGGCTTGCCCTCGTCCATCACGCCGGCGCGCAGTTTCACGCGCAAGATGCGCGACACCGCCTCGTCCATCCGCGCCATCGGGATCGCGCCGGATTGCACCTGCTTGAGCGTGTTCTCGTAGAGGCCGCGCCAGCCGTCCGGCGCCATGATCATATCGATCCCCGCCAGATAGGCGGCGGCACAGCTCGAGTTCGAGCAACCGGGAAGCTGCCCGTGCGCGTTCCAGTCGCTGACGACAAAGCCGTCGAGACCGAAGCGGCCGACCAACACGTCGTTCAGCAGCGCCTTGTTGCCGTGCATCTTCTGGCCGTGCCAGCGCGAATAGGACGCCATGACGGTCTGCACGCCCGCGGCAATGGCCGCCTGGTATCCGGGCGAGAAGATGTCGCGCAGATCCTTCTCGCTATAGAGGTTGTCGCCCTGGTCGTGCCCCTTGTCGGTGCCGCCATCGCCCAGGAAATGCTTGGCGGTCGCGATGATATGGCCGCCCTTCAGGAAATCCGCATCGCCGGGTTTGCCCTGGATGCCCTCGATCATCGCGCTCGCGTAGTCGCGCACGATGGCGGGGTCTTCCGAATAGCCCTCATAGGTGCGTCCCCACCGGTCGTCGCGCACCACGGCGATGGTCGGCGCGAAAGTCCAGTCGGCGCCCACGACCCGCGTTTCGGTCGCGGTCACTTTCCCGATCTCGCGCATGAGGTCGGGATCGCGCGCCGCACCAAGACCGATGTTGTGGGGGAAAATCGTCGCCCCGATGATGTTGGAATTGCCGTGAACCGAATCCGAGCCCCAGATCACCGGAATGGCGACATGGCCCGGCGGCGGGTTCGTGGAGGCGGCATAAAACTCGTCCGCCTCCTTGAGCCAGTCGGCAGCCGGCGCGCGATCGTTGCCATAGGGACCGGAGTTTCCACCATTCAGCACCGAGCCGAGGCGATATTTCGCGACATCCGCCGGCGTGACCGATGCGACATCGGCCTGAATCGTCTGCGCGACCTTTTCCTCGGTCGTCATCTGCGCCAAGAGGGCCGCAACCTTCGCCTCGATCGCCGGATCGCGCGCGACGCCGCTCTGCCCCTTCGGCCAGATTTCGGGATGGATGACGTTTGCATCCATGGCGCTAGGTGCAGGCGGCGCTTCCGTCTTCGGCGTCACCTGCGGCTGCGTGGTGGTGCAGGCGCTGAGTGCGAGAACCGAGATCGCCGTCAGGAAGCCGTTCCGAATTCGCATCGCGTCCCCACCTTCATTTTTATGCGCCGCGTTCGTTCGGGCGCTTATCCCACTGCAGCCGCGGTTTTGGGTGCCGCAGCGCCTACCCTGCTGACCAATTCAGCCGCAGCCCCCAACAGGCCCGCATATTGTTGAACGATGAGGCGCGTCGGGATGTCTTTCATATATCCCTGAAACCGGCCCTTGGCTTCGAAGCGCTCGCGGAACGCGCTGTCGGCGAAGATGTCCGACATTGCCGGCAGAATTCCGCCCGCGATCAGCACGCCATCGCGCGCGCCCATGGTGAGGGCGACATTGCCGCAAACCGATCCCATGATGGCGCAGAATCGGGCAAAGGCTTTGGCCTCGAGCGCGTTCGGATTCTTCTGTGCCTCCTCGGTGATCTCATGCGAACTGCGCGCCTCGTATGCCACACCCTCGATGGCCGCCAGCGCTTCGTGGAGATTGACCAGTCCCGATCCCGAGAGGACGCGCTCGGCCGAAACATGGTCATAGCGGCGGCGCAGGAAATTCAGAATCTCGATTTCCACATCGTCCGTCGGCGCAAAATCGGCGTGGCCGCCTTCGGTTACGAGTGGGAAAATCCCTTCCGGCGTCCGCTGGTACCCGGCAACGCCAAGTCCCGTTCCCGGACCCACAATTCCGATGACCTGCTTCTGCTCCGCGTCATCCGCTTTCTTGGGGAACGCGCCGATGTCCATCAGGTCGGCGGGCCCGAGCGACGGCACCGCATAAGCGATGGCTTCGTAATCGTTCAACAAATGCACCTGCTCGACATGCAGGCCCGCCTGAAGATCGGCTGCCGTAAAGCGCCACTGCAGGTTCGTAAGGCTGATCTCTTCGTTATGGACCGGCCCGGCAACGGCGAACACCGCCGCGGAGAGCGGTGCGTCCGGCTTTATGCTCGTCAGATAGGACTGCGCGGCATCGAGCATTCCCGCATAGGACTTCGAAATCAGCTTCCGGGGCGTCTGAAGCGCGACCCGGCGCGGCTGACTGAGGTCGACCAGACCGAAGCGCACATTCGTGCCGCCCACGTCTGCGACGAGACCGTAGCTCTTCATGAAAATTACCCGCCCCCGGCATCAAATGATTGCGCTATCATCCAGGATTTCTCTGCAATTGTCACCAGTTACGCGTCCGCCCTGACAGCGGTAACCTATTTTGCCCCCGGGCCCTGCCGGTGCTAGGTAACTTACGGAGCAATCTGCGGGAATCACAATGAGAATGCTCGTCTGGGCCGGATTGGCCATTCCAATGCTGTTGGCGTGCCCGGCGCCGGTTCTGGCGGCCGGCGGCACGACCGGCGGCGGCGGAGCAGGCATCACCCTTCCCTCCATCCCCATCCACGGCATGCAAAGGCACAACGCCATTGTCGCCGTGCGCGCGGAAGGACTGAAGCTGCAGGCGGAGGATGGCGGCACGTTGACGGACGCCCATCGCGCCTATCTGCAGGCCAAACTCAACGCGGTGCTCGCCGGCAATTACTGACGCCAGACTTCATTCCAGAATTAGTCTGCCGCGCAGCCAACGCGCCGCCGCTTCCAGACGCAGCGGGATGGAAGGACGGCCATAGGTCGCCCAGCACAGCGTGTAGTGCGAGGGCCCAAAACTGCGCTTGAGGCGGTTGTCTCCGGCCAGGAAATCGTATCGCGCCACACCCTGCTTCGCATACTGCTCGATCGCGAGCGCGTGGGACACGTAACCCGGCCTGTCCGCGCCGTCTTCGTCCGCAAAGCCACTCTGATAGGCGTACACCGTGCCACCGAAGCGGAAATTGTAGAGATACCCGAGCACGCGCTCGCCGGCGCGGATGCGCAGAAGCTGCGCGGCTGGCGAGGAGACGAGCGCGCGGTGAAAGGTCTCGAAGTAGGGTTCTGAGAACGCGTGGCGCTTGCCGCGGCGCGACCAGGAGCGGATGTGCAACTCCTTAAGCGCGTCGAACCATGCGAGCCTGATCGCGGGATCGCTGGCCTCCTCTGCGGATAAGGGACCAGACCGCGACAGATCGCGGAGATTTCGGTTCAGCTGCTGGCGGGCGTTGCGGCTGAGCGTGGCCGCCATCCCATCCCGCGCGATGACCGAAAGCGCATCATTCGCAAACGCCGGTGCGTTCCGCACCGATCGCAGCAGACTCGGGACACTCGGCGCACTGTCGGGTGACACGCCGGGCAGGATCAGCTCGTCGGCAGCACCAGATTGCGAGAACCATTCGATGAAAGCCGGCAACAGACCCGCTTCTCCGGCGAAATCATTATGCTCGATGGTGATGGTGTCGAATGCCGGATCGCCGGTGGCATTGAAATGAAGCTGATGTGTGCGGACGATCCCGTGGCGCTGCGCGCGGCGGAACATCCCGATTGCCAGCGCCACCGGCTTTCCGTCGCGTGTGGCACGGATGAGCTGCGGATCGAAGTCTCGCGGCAGCGTGTGGAGCCAGGTCCCGATCCAGTCCCAACTCGTGAAGAACGACCGCGCTTCGAGGCTGCGCCAGAGATTTTCCAATCCGTGAAGGGGCGGAAGCTTCTCGATCGCAAAATCCACGCCGCTCTGGGTCTCGACCGGCATGGGGTGGTTCAGTCCTGAATCCGTTTTTCCCAATCGAGGGCCGAGCGCACGATGCCGTCGAGCGAGAATTCGCGCGGCTGCCAGGCAAAGCGCTCTCTGAGCTTGTCGACATTGGCGACAAGGGAGGGCGGATCGCCCGCGCGGCGCGGCTGCAGGACCGTTGGAAGCTTCCTGCCGGTGATGCGCTCCATCGCGCCCACGACTTCGAGCACGCTGGCGCCGTGGCCGTAGCCGCAGTTGAAAATCTCCGGCCCACCGCCTCCGCGCAGATGCTCGAGCGCGAGGCGATGGATCGCGACCAGATCGCACACATGGATGTAGTCGCGGATCGCCGTGCCGTCGGGTGTCGCATAATCGGTGCCGAAAATATCGAGGTGCGGCACGCGGCCGAGCGCGACCTGCGAAGCGCGCTTGATCAGATGGGTGGCGCGCGGCGTCGACTGGCCGGTGCGTCCCTTCACATCGGCGCCGGCGACGTTGAAATAGCGCAGCGCCACAAAGCGGAAATCGTGCGCCGCCGCCGCATCGCGCAATATCCATTCGGTCAGGAGCTTGCTTCGTCCATACGGATTGATCGGATCGGTGGGCGTGTCCTCGCGGATCTCATGCCCGTCGCCCAATCCGTAGACCGCCGCCGTCGAGGAGAAGATGAAATGTTTGACGCCCATCTCCACACAAGCGGTGACGAGCGCGAGCGAAACCTGCGTGTTGTTGGTATAATAGAGCAGCGGCTTTTCGATCGATTCCGGAACGACGATCGAGCCCGCGAAATGGATCACGGCATCGATGCCGTGTTCGGCGATCAGACGCTTCACGAGTTGAGCATCGCCCACTTCGCCCTGCACGAACACCGCATCGGGTGCCACATTGGCGCGCACGCCCGTGGAGAGATTGTCGAGCACGACCACGCGCTCGCCCGCATCCGCGAGCGCGTAGGCCATATGGCTTCCGATATAGCCGGCGCCGCCGGTGACGAGGACGGTCATCCGCGCTCCCGCATTATCCCTTCATCTGCGCCAGAAGCGTCTTGGCCGACTGCTTCACGTCCGGGCTGGCGTCCGAGTTGACCAGCTTCTGCAGGATGGCGCGGGCGTCCGCGTTTCTGTTGCTCTTGGTGAGCGCGACGGCGAAATGATACTGGACCGTCGCATCTCCCGGCGAAGCCTGGCTCGCCTGCTGCAGATATTTTAGCCCGCCAGCGGTATCGCCCTTGCTCACCAAAATCCAACCAAGCGTATCGGCCACCGAACCGGACCCCGGCGCGGCGCGATAAGCGCGCTCGGCTATGGACTGGGCGCGCGGATCCTTCTTCTGGCTATAGAGCCACGCAAGATTGTTGAGAACGACAGTATCGTTGGGCCGTTTCGTGGCGAGCCATTCGAACTGCTGGAGCGCCGCCGGATAGTTGGCCGCGGTGCCGTAGAGTTGCGCCAGACCGAACCGCGCATCGGCATCGTCGGGATGCGCCTTGGTCCAACCCTCGAGCAGCGCCGTTGCCTTCTGTGGAGTCTTTTCGGCGACGTAATATTTCGAAAGCAGCATTGTCACCGGGGCACTTTGGGTCTTGGCCTGCGTCGCCTGGAGCAGCGCGATCGCGTCGGCACGTTTGCCATGGCGGTCCATGGCCCCGGCGAGCAGCAGGACCGGGACCGGCGCCTGCGGTGTATTGCTGGAAAACGTCTGGCCCACGCTCAACGCAGCATCCTTGCCTTTGACGAGATACGTCATCTCGATCAGGCCACGCTGGTAGATGAGCGACTGAGGAGCCAGTGTGTGGGCATGATTGATGGCGTCGAGCGCGCCGGGCAGGTTCTTCGCGGACGCGAGAGCGGTCGCATAGTTGTTCCAAATCTCGGCGGACTGCGGAAACGCGGTCGTCGCACTCGCATAGACCGCCAGACTCGATTTCGTGTCGCCGGATTCGGAGTAGACCCGGCCCAGCGTATCGCTGACCGCCCCATTGCTGGCGAACCGCGTCTGAAGCGCTTTCGCCGCGCTGATCGCCTCCGGCCATTTGTGCTGAAGCTCATAAATGCGCACAAGCTGTAGCCCGGCGCCGGCATCGCCGGCGGTCAGCACATTTGCGTCAATGAGCAGTTTCTGCGCGCTCGCGTAGTCCTTGCGGGTCGCATACATTTCCGCCAGTGCCTGCTTGGCTTTCAGGTCTTTCGGATTTTTTGCAATCCAGTCGGTGAACAGCGCGGTCGCCTGATCGGCGCGATTGGTGGACAGATAGACCTGCGCCAGACTGCGGCGCGCGGAAACCAGCCCTGGCTGCTTCGCCAGGATGCGCTTGAAGACGGCTTCCGCATCCGGGTATTTGCGCTGGGCCACGAGGGTGGCACCCGCCAGTTCCTGATAAAGCACATTGTCGGGCTCGCGCTTCACCAGCTGCTGCGCGGTATTTGCCGCGTCCGCAACCTTGCCGGCGCGGAGCAGCGACAGAACCAGCGACGGGCCGGCTTTCAGATCGCCCGCACCGGATTTGAACAGACCGCTCAACTGCGCAAGGCTCCCACCCGGATCGCCCGTTGCGAAATGCGCGAGGGCCTTCTGCGCCTGAACACTCGCATTGTTGGGCGCAGCCGCGCTCACCTCGTCCATCAGGGCGACGGCTTTCGCGGAATCGCCATGAGCGAGATAGGCCTGCGAGAGAAGGATCGCCGCAGCCGGATCCTGTGTGAGGCTGTGGCCTTTCTCCAGCATCGTAATGGCGCGTTCGGTGTCGCCACGCTTCATGGCGAGAATGCCGAGCACCTCATAGGCCGTCGGCTCGTTCTGCTGTTGCGCGATGAACTTTGTAAGATAGTCCTCGGCCTGCCCGAACTGGTTGAGCTTGAACTTGATCTCGCCGGCGAGCAGATACGCGCCCGGGAAATAAGCCATGCTGGAGCGAAGCTTGTCGAGCGCGTCATCGGCGGCCTGGAACTTGCCCTGCCGTGCTTTCACAACCGCATCGACATAGGCCGCCATCGGCGATCCCGGCGCGACTTTCTTGATGAAATCGAGGTCCTTGGAGGCCTGATCGAACTGATTGCGGCTCGCCTCGAGGTTGGCGCGGTCAAGCAGCGCCTGGATGTTGAGGCGGTCGCTGGCAATGGCCTTGTCGAAATATGTGGCGGCGCCGGCGGCATCGCCGCGCGCCTGCAGAATAAGTCCCTTCAATTCCAGCGCCGAGCTGTTTTGCGGCGCAACGGCGAGAACGTGATTGATCTTCTGTTCGGCGCCCGCCATCTGCTTCTGACTGAGAAGAAGGCGGGTGGTCGTTATCTGCGCAAACACATTCGAGGGATCGAGACGTTCGGCGTCGCGCAGAGACTTGGCCGCGTCGTCGAATTCGCCGATGGCCATCTGTGCCTGTCCGCGATAGGCACGGACAACACTTTCCGCCTTGGCCGGACGGTTGCCTTCCGGGACGTTGCGCAACAGGTCGGCAAAAGCGCCCGATTCCGACATTGTCTGCGCGATCAGCGGCGCGAGCAGCTCGTCCTTGGCATGAAGCTGACGCGCCATCGTCAGCTCGGCCTGGGCGCCATTGTAGTTTCCGAGTCTCAGATAGATCTTCGCCAGATCGAGGCGCAGCGAAGGATTGTTCGGGGATTGCTCGATGTCGTTGCGCAGCTTGATCTCGGCCGCACGCAGATCGTTCACCGACTGCGCAGCGGGCGCGGAGATTTCATGTTTGGAAATATCGGCCGCAGCATGGCTCAACGCCAGGGCGCCGACCACGGGCGCCAGCAGCAATGTCCTTCTCAAACTCATGCCTTTCGTCCCTTTTCCCGCACCGGCTGAAGATCGCGCGCGTGCTGCGCGACAATGCCGAGTTCTTCGATGAGATTGTAAAGTGTTGGGCGGCTGACGCCCAACAGCGCCGCCGCTTTTGAAATATTCCCGTCGGCCTGCGCAAGGGCGCGATCCACGACATTGCGCTCCGCCCCCCTGCGCGCTTCCTGCAAATTGAGGGATGCAGTGCCCCCGGTGGCGACAAAATCGAGATCTGCCGCGCGTACGATGTCGCCCTCCGTCATCACGGCGGCGCGCTTCACGCGGTTTTCCAGTTCGCGGACATTACCGCGCCAAGGATACGCCAGCATGGCTTCCACGGCGTCGCTCGAGAATCTGCGGAAAGTGCGGCCGAACTCCTTGCCGTATTTCCGCAGGAAGTGGTTCGCGAGCACGACGATGTCGCCTTCGCGCTCCCTGAGCGCCGGGACATGCAGTGAAATCTCGTTGATGCGGTAGAACAGGTCCTCGCGGAACGTGCCCGCCGCAATCAGCTCCGCAAGGTTCTTGTTGGTGGCACAGAGGATGCGCACATCGATTTTGATGCGCTGGCGTCCACCGACACGCTCGATCACCTGGTCTTCGAGAAACCGCAGCAGCTTGACCTGCATGGCCATCGGGATGTCGCCGATCTCGTCGAGGAACAGCGTTCCGCCATTCGCGCTTTCGATCTTGCCGATGTTCTGGCGCACCGCACCCGTGAAAGCGCCTCTTTCGTGACCGAAGAGTTCGGCTTCGAGCAGCCCTTCCGGAATCGCCGCGCAGTTGATGGCGACAAACGGCTTGGCCGCGCGGCGCGACATCTGGTGGGCCGCGAGCGCGAGCAATTCCTTGCCGGTGCCGCTTTCGCCGAGGATCAGGATCGCGATATCGGTCTTCGCGAGCTTTTCGATGTCCCGCATCACTTTCTGGATTTGCGGGCTGCTGCCGACGATACCGCCGATCGACGACCTGCTCGCCAACTCCGAGAGACGGCGGTTTTCATCTTCCAGTTCGGATAGCCGCAATGCGCGTTCGACCGTGAGCTTCAGCAATTCGGGATCGACCGGCTTCTTGAGAAAGTCGTAAGCGCCGGAAGCAACCGCTTTCACGGCGTGTTCGCGATTGTCGTTTCCGGTGACCACGATGACCTTAGCCGTGGGAGAGAGATCGAGAAATTCGCTGACGGCCTTAAGGCCCTCGGTCGCCCCATCCGGATCGGGCGGAAGCCCCAAATCGGCAATCGCGATAGCGGGCCGTTCGCGGGCGAAGATGGCGACCGCCTCCGCGCGGTCGCCCGCGACATACACGTCGTGATGCGACAACAGCCAACGATATTGGGTCCTCAGCCCCTCATCGTCTTCGAGAATCAAGACCTTTGCCTGTTGAGTGGTCATCCCAATCCGTGTGTATCAAAGGCCAAACGCAGAGCGCCGCCGCGAGGTGGCTGAACGGCTGCGCGGCAACGAAATTCGAACGGAAGTGCCCCGTTGCAGAACGCTCGTTACATCCAGCGTTCCGCCCGCCGCCCGTACCAGTTCGCGCGCCTGGAACGCGCCGATACCATGGCCACTCCGTTTTGTCGTGCGCAAGGGGGCGAACAATTGTTCCCTAACGAACGCAGGGTCCATGCCGCAACCCTTGTCGTCGATGGTGATGACGGCCTCAGTCGGCGTTCCGGTCAGGCAAACGGTGACAGGCGCATCCGGCCCGGAGGCTTCGACCGCGTTGGTGATGACGTGCGTCAGAACGGACTGCAGGTCCTGTTCGGGAATCGTCTCGCAGAGCGCCGGCTCGCCGCCTCGTTCGAAGATTACCGATTTGCAATCAAGCCGCTGAACGACCCTGCCGATGACCTCATCCAGATCGAGCGGCCCTTCCTCGTGCGGTTGCCCCCCCGTTTTGAGCTTTCCCAAGAGGCCATCCAGACGCTGGATGGAGGCCTCCATGGTCTTGACCATATCGGCCCGGAACTCGGGCTGGTCGCCGAACTGCTTCATGTTGGCGATCATGATGCCGAGCTGACTGGAGACGTTCTTCACGTCATGCGCGACGAAGCTGAAGCGCGTGCTGTATTCGATCAGCAAACGGCTATCGGCAAGAGCGCGGGCAGCCAACTCCTCTGCCAGCCAGCTCGCGCCCTGCTGTCCGATGGTCAGCAGGAGGTCGAAGCTTTCCCAATTCAGCGTGACCGGCGATCTGGGCACCGTCAGGAGAACAAATCCGAGAATTTCCTCCGACATCACCAGCGGGATGGCGAGCCAGATTTCCGGGAAATCGCCCATCCAGTCGGGGAGCGCATCGCGTCCTTGGCTCTGATCGAAAACCTGTACCGCTTTTCCGCCGTCGAACGCGTCGGCAAAAGCGCCGGCTTCGGGGACAGCCGGTGGCGAGCCGATGTTGAGATTGAAGTCTGCGGCCAGACGGAAATAGCCGTCCGGTTCGCGCAGCCAGAGCACGCCGCCAGGACTGTCGACAACATCGGCGAGCGCACGGATCACCCGTACCTGAAGCGGATCGCGGTCGGCCGTCGCCGACAGCGTGGAAATGCAGCGGATCCATTCCGCGCGATAATCGTAGCGGGAGGAGAAGAAGTTCTCCGCAAGCATGCGCCACAACCGCGAGCGCAGGCTGCTGACCGACAGGATCATCGCCAGCGCGATGATGCTGCCGGCAAAGAAGGTCAACCGGAACAATGCGCCCCAGTCGCCCGGCGCGCGGCCTACAAACCCTGCGACACCGGCTGCCACAATCAGAAAAGCGCCACCGATCGTCAGTGTCGCGGTGTGGAATACGATACGCCGCGAGACGTGAATGTCGATATTCCATGTTTGATTGCGCGACATCGTCACGATCAGGGGCGGAACAATCAGCATCAGCACAATGCCGCGGCCGGCGAGCAACACCGGGTCGATGCCACGCGTGATGATGGCGCCCGAAAAGACGATGAGATCGTAGAGAAACAGTCCTCCCACCGCGATGCAAAGAGGAAAAACGTGCCAGCGACGCGCCGGCAAGGTGTTGCGGAAAAGGTTCTCGACCAGAAGCAATCCGCAAACCGCCGTCACGATGCGGCTGAAGATTTGTGTCGCGCGGAAATCGACCGCGCTGACGGAGGAAAAGACGAAGCGCAGATCGTTCGCGATGGCGAGCAGCCCGATCAACGGGACGATGACGGTGTAGAGCGCGCCGGCTTTCGTACCGTCGGCTCGCCGTGCGCTGACGAACACGAAGGCCAGCAGCACAAGCCAGGCTGCGATCCGTACACTGTCGAGCACATGGGCGATGCCGTAGCCACCCCAGGGCTGCACTGCCGCCGCGAACGCCCAAGCCGCGGTCAAAAGGCAAACGGCCAGAACGCCAAGCCCAATGCCGGTGGGCCGGTGCCGCACCACCATCAACGTCACGAGAACAAGAAACGAAAAACAGCCGAGCCCGTAGCAGACCGTGAACGGCAGCATGGGGAACTATCTAACGCCGGTCGGCCACAAAACGACTTTCACCGTCCGCGCCAGGATGATGAGGTCCAAAAGAACGCTCTGATGCTTCACGTAATAAAGGTCGAATGCGGTCTTCTGGTAGGCATCCTCGAACGAGGCGCCGTAGTGATAGCTCACCTGCGCCCATCCCGTGATACCGGGCTTTACGGTGTGCCTGGCCTTGTAGCAGGGGATCACATCCGCAAGCTGCTCGACGAAATAGGGCCTTTCCGGACGTGGTCCGATGAAGCTCATGTCGCCGCGAAGGGTGTTGAAGAACTGCGGCAGCTCGTCGATGCGGAATTTCCGGATGATAGAGCCGACACGGGTGATGCGCGGATCGTTTTCCGCAGCCCAGAGCGGCGAACTGCCCTGCTCGGCGTCAACCCGCATACTGCGGAATTTGTAGAGCGTGAATTCGCGGCCATTGAGCCCAATACGGGTCTGGCGGAACAAAACGGGCTTGCCGTCCTCCATCCGGATGGCGAGCGCTGCGAGTGCCATCACAGGCGCGGTCGCGACGATCGCAACCAGCGACGCCGTCACGTCGAAGATACGCTTGGCCGGGAGCAGGAATGGCGTCTGGATTTCCCGCGAAGAAAAGGGCCACGCTTCAGGCAGAACCGCGAGTTCGACCTGTCCGGTCTCACGCTCGTAGAACGCATCGAAATCGACGACCGGGATTCCCGACATTCTCTGGAACGCGGTTGCAGCCGGAAACAGTTCGTTCTTGCGCTCGGCGGAAATGACCACTTCCGGCGCACGCAGCTTCGACACCAGCGACGTCAGTTGCGCGTCGAAGAATGCCGATTCCGGCTCCATCTGGGCAGCGACAACAAAGCGGCCACGTAGCCGTCTCGAAAGCTCCGCGAGCCTTCTGCTTCCATCGGTATCGCTCACGGCGATGATCTTGCGCGCGAGCAAGCCCTTTTCGAGAAGAATGTTCAGTGTGTGGCGGCGCGCGATCACGCACAAAAGCCAAACCGCCGTCAGTCCGATCGTCCATTGCCAGCGATAGGGATAGATCTTGACGATATCGTATTTGGCGAGCTGTCCACTCGCGATCACGGCGAGAATGAAGCCGAGCGCGGTGTCCATGCCGATACGCCAGAGAGACGTGCGCAGATCGGACACCGTGACGCCGCCATAGAGTCCGCTGACCTGAAGAACGACAACGACGGCAAAGGCCGCGATGAGGGGAACGACCAAGCCCGTGGTCGCGAAGACATCTTCCTGACCGGTGAGATAGCTGATGCAGATCAGCAGGCCCGCGGTGATGAGGAACGCCTCCACCACGCGCATGACCATCGCCGCGAAAGCGATATTCTGACCGCCCCAGAACATACCCGAAAGCCCCAAAACCCCTGGGCTGGCGGACAATTGCGCCAACCGTCTTTTCTGCATTGCGAATGTGCAGATATTATAGACTTCGGTAACCTAGTGAATACCGGCAAGGTTAATTCGCATTAGCGATAGACACTTGGCCGGTCTTGCTGTTGGGCGTGAACCCCGGCAGCGCGCGCACCACGGATTTGCAAAATTGGCAAGCATATACACATGGTTGCACGTTTCTGTGCCGTTTGCGCGTAAAAGTTGGTGTAGTAATAATCAAACAGAATACCCACGTCGGATTTCTGTTTTGTTGCGAGACGGGCTGAAGAGGTCACGGTAAAAAAAATTCTGGAGATGCCGTGATCCCGCTCCTCTTCCACGTTTTTCCGACCTTCGATGCCGGCGGTGCACAAACCCGGTTTGTCGCTATCGCAAATCATTTTGGCCCACGACTGCGGCACGTGATCGTAGCTTTGGATGGCCGGATCGGCGCTGCGACGCGCCTTCATGGCGACGTGCCGTTCCGTTGCCTCGACGTCGATGTTCGCAAAAATACGCTGGCCGGCAATCTTGGAAATTTCCGGAAAATCCTCAAAAGCGAAAAGCCGAATCTCCTGATCACCCACAATTGGGGCGCGATCGAGTGGGCCATGGCCAAAGCCGGTACCGGCATCCGCCACATCCACATCGAGGACGGTTTCGGACCGGACGAGGCACGCGGCCAGCACTGGCGCCGCGTACTGACACGGCGGCTCGTGCTGAGACAGAGCACCGTCGTCGTACCGTCGCGCACGCTCGAGCACATCGCGCGCGATGTCTGGCGCCTGCCGCGCGGCCGGTTGCATTACATCCCGAACGGCATCGACATCGACCGCTTCAAGCGCCGTTCGAACGGCGAAAATCCCCTGCCCGTCATCGGCACGGTATCGGCATTGCGGCGCGAGAAGAATCTGCCACGGCTGCTGCGTGCCTTTGCAGCGGCCGTTCAGCGCGTTCCCTGCCGGCTGGTGATCGTGGGCGATGGCGCCGAGCGCGGCGCACTCGAAGACATCGCCAGAGAGCTGGGCATGTCGGATTTCGTTCGGTTCGAGGGACACGTGCCAGACCCAAGCAGCCTCTACGGCACATTCGATATTTTCGCGCTGACCTCGGATACGGAGCAAATGCCCTACACCGTGATCGAGGCCATGGCAGCAGGCTGCCCAATTGCGGCGACGGATGTCGGCGATGTCCGCGAGATGGTCGCTGCCGAAAACCGGCCGTTTATCGTGGCGAAAGATGAGGACGCCGTTTCAGATGCGCTTGTGCGGCTTCTGGCGGATAGCAAGCTGCGCAAAACCATCGGTGCCGCCAACCTGCAAACAGCCCGGGAGCGTTATAGTCAGGGCACCATGTTCCGCGCCTTTGCCGAAATTTACGATCTGCCGGGATTGACCGCGACCTGAAAACATCGCGAAACGATGATGGCCCATCTTGAAGAGCCCCACCTTTGAAGATTCTCTTTCACCACCGCATCCGCTCCAAGGATGGCCAGGCCGTCCATCTGGAGGAAATGCTTTCGGCGTTTCAGGCGTTGGGGCATGAGACGCTGTTGGTTGGCCCTCCAAGCTTCGCGAACGCAGAGTTCGGTCACGATCCGAAGCTGCTGGGCAGGCTCAAGGCGCACATTCCGAAGGCGGTCTATGAGCTGCTCGAGATCGGATACAACATTCCGGCGTATTTCCGGCTGCGCCGCGCATGGCGCGAATTCCGTCCCGACTTCATTTATGAGCGTCACAACCTCTATTTTCTGGCCGGTACGTGGCTCAAGAAGCGCAAGCGCGTTCCGTTGTTGCTGGAGGTCAACGCACCGCTGGCGCGTGAACGCGCGACGCATGGCGGACTTGGCCTGCCGAAGCTGGCGGCATCGCTCGAACGGTCGGTGTGGAAATCGGCGGACGCCGTTCTGCCCGTCACCCATGTCCTGGCCGCCGAACTGGAGGCTGCAGGTGTTTCGTCGCAACGTGTCGAAGTGATCTGCAACGCGATCGATCCGGCAAAATTCCATCACGACGCCGCCGCAGCAGCAGCCGCGAAACGCGAACTCGGACTCGAGGGCAAGCTCGTTCTCGGCTTTACGGGCTTTGTGCGCGACTGGCATGGGCTGGATAAGATCGTCGACGGGCTGGTGTCTGCGGATTTTCGCGATGCGCATCTCGTTGTGGTGGGTGACGGTCCCGCGATACCGGACCTCAAAGTTCAGGCTCAGCGCCTCGGCGTTTCGGACCGAATCCTGTTCGCCGGACTTGTCGAGCGCGATCGTGTGGGCACGTTCGTTGCGTCCTTTGACATCGCGCTTCAGCCAAAGAGCGTCGAATACGCCTCTCCGCTCAAGCTCTTCGAATACATGGCGCTGGCGAAGGCGATCGTTGCGCCGGCACAGCCGAATATTCGCGAAGTGCTCGAGGACGAAAAGTCTGCGCTGCTGTTCGATTCCGCCGATACCGCAGGAATGTTCGCTGCCGTGAAACGGCTGATCAGCGATCCGGAATTGCGTGCGCGCCTCGGTACGGCGGCCGCAGCCGCGATCGCGGAGCGCGGCTTCACCTGGCGGCAGAACGCAGAGCGTGTTGCGGCGCTAGGCGCAAAAGCTCATGAAAATCTATGACCAGCCGGACTTTCGGGTCCTTCCGCCCGACATCGATCGCCTGTTCTCCGGGGGCGAAAGCTTCTTCGACCAAGCCGGCTGGTACGATCTTGTGGCGCGCTTTGGCATGCGGCCGGACTGGAAGCCGGTCGTGGTTGCGGACGATGACGCCTCAGCCGCCTTCGTGCTTCAGCACGACTTAAGAGGCGATTTCGCAAGCTGCGTGAATCCCTATAGCTGCGAGCATGCGGTATTGGGCAATCCCGAAGCGATTGCGCGCCTCGGCAGAGCATTCGCGTCAGAGCCGGGAAAATTTCGCGTTCTGCTGCGCGATCTCGATCCCGGCGCGCCCGCGTTCAACGCAAGCCTTGAAGGATTCAGGGCCGCAGGCTTTAAGGCCAAGCCCTTCTTCGGCTGGGGCAACTGGTCTGAGGATGTCGCTGGCCAGACGTTCGAGGATTATCTGTCCGCGCGACCTTCCAGTCTCACGAACACGGGAAGACGCAAGCTGGCCGCGCTGCAGAAAGGCTCGCGTGTTTCGTTTCGGATTCACCGCCCTGGAGAAGACCTGGAACCGTTCATCGCCGATTATGACGACGTCCGCCGCCAAAGTTGGCAAGAGGCCGAGCCCTTCCCGCTCTTCATCCCGGAATTGATCCGCCTCGCGGACAGACTTGGCATCCTGCGGATGGGCGTTCTCAAGATCGATGGCGAAAATGCTGCGGCTCAGTTCTGGATCGTCTGGAAGAAGAGGGCTTTGATCTTCAAGCTAGCCTATGTCGACAAGCTTCGCAGCCATTCGCCCGGCACATTGCTCACGACGCACATGCTTGAGCACATCTTTGAAACCGACAATCCCGACGAGATCGATTTCGGACGCGGTGACGATGAATACAAGAAGCTTTGGGTTTCGACACGCCGGGAGCGCTGGGGGATCGAGGCCGTCAATCCGCGTACGGTGCGCGGCGCACTTCTGGCGGCGCGAATGACGCTTGCGAATATGCGTAAGCATACCCACGCGGGATAACAGCTACCTCTCTCGCGCGAGAATACCTTCAAAAAGCTTTCGCTGGCCTTGCGATGTCGCGTCCCAGCTGAACCGCTCGGCATAAGCGCGGGTCGCGGCTCGATCCGGCGAAGTTGAGAGCAGAGCCGTTACGGCGTCAGCCACGCCTTCCGCCGAGCGCGATTTCATCAGCCTCCCCGCTTCGGGAGCGGAAACCACTTCCGGATTGCCCCAGGCATTCGTCGCGACAACCGGCGTGCCGCATGCCATCGCTTCGAGCAGCACATTCGGCCAGCCTTCCCGGCTGGAGGCGAGAATGAGAACGTCCGCCGCTACGTAGACACGCTGTATATCGGCATGCGCGATGGCGCCGAGAAAACGCACGCGCTCCGCGACGCCAAGACTTGCGGCCAGTGCTTCGAGCGATTTTCGCTCAGGCCCCTCACCGGCAATCAGCAACGTGCAATCCTGCAGCGTCGCCAGCGCGCCGATCGCGTATTCATGCCCCTTGCGTTCGATCAGATGTCCCACGGACAAAAGCACAATCCCAGAAACCCCGAGCCGTGCACGCGCGGCCTCTCGCTCGCCCGGATGAAACAGCTCGAGATCGACGCCGTTTCTTAAGACCGTGATGTCGCTCTCTAGGATTCCCAGCGCAATGATCGCGTCTTTGAGGGCCTGGCTCACCGTGATGATTCCGGCCGCGCGGTGCGCCGCATTGCGAATGAGCGCGCGCGGTATCCGGTATCGCGGAATCAGGTTCACGTCCGTGCCGCGCGCCGTGATGACGACCGGCTTGCGGAGAAGACGTCCGAGCATGATCGCGGCGACACCATCGGGATAAAAATAATGCGCATCGATCAGGTCGAAATCGCGCGTGCGCTGCATTCGGCGCAGGGCTCTGACGCTGCCGAGGAAAAGCAGCCACGGCGCGATGTTCATTCCGACTTTGGGGATGACGGGGAAACGCGGATGGACGACTTCGATGCCATGCCGCGTTTCAGCGGCGGGTGCCCGCGCCCACGCCGACGGCTGCCCGAATTTCGGCGAGCGAAGGGGAAAATAGGGAACAGGCGCCACAACCCTGGCATTCACGCCACCGCTTTCCACCAGATGGCGCAGGCGGTTCTCCACAAAGACCCCATGATTTGGTTGGGATGCACTCGGGAAGAGTGTCGAAAATGTCACAATGTCAATTTCGGCGGGCAACACAGTTCCTTCCGGATCCCCTCGGCATTCCCAAATATTGGGGTATCGGTAAAAAGACCAACAACATGGGAGGATGTCCCGATACGGTCAAATGCGCCCGGCCTTGGCAACCATAATAGCCAACTCGCATTGCTTGTCTTTTGACTGTATTGCTTAGATGCGGCCGCGGAGGGGATTATTGACCTTTCGGGCTGTCGGGCTTTTTCGGGAAAACAGGGGTTGATTTTGGTAAACGCGATCTCTCGAGTCTTCGGACTCGTCGGTGTTCTATTTTTGCTGGCGGCTTGCACGAACTCGCTTCCGAGCGCGGATACCTTGCCGCCTGCCGCTTCCGCGGACACCGCGAATTATCGCATCGGACCCGGTGACGTCCTGAATGTGTTCGTCTGGCACAATACGGATCTGAGCGCACAAATGCCGGTCCGGCCCGATGGCCGCATCTCATTGCCGCTGATCGGCGACATCGTTGCGGCCGGCACGACGCCGACCGATCTGTCCGCGCAGATCCAGGACAAGCTGAAAGCCTATGTCAAAGATCCGCTGGTCACCGTTATCCCGACACAGTTCGTCGGCCTTTTTACGCGGCAGGTGCGTGTGATCGGCGAAGCCGTTCAGCCGCGCGCAATCGCTTACAGTGCGAGCATGACCGTGCTTGACGTGATGATCGCCGTGGGTGGATTGACCAAATATGCCGACGGCAACCGGGCCGTGCTCGTCCGCGCCGTCAACGGAAAAGAACAGTCGTACCAGGTGCACTTGGACAGTCTGGTCCGCGATGGCGATGTTTCGCAGAACGTTGCGATGCAACCGGGCGATATACTGATCATTCCGCAACGCTTCTTCTAGGCGCACTTCGCCGACGGCGCAGCGGGACCGGTACGGTCACAACAAGTTATTGGTAGGCGTAAACGATGGCGGGCGACCGAACCGGCGTAGAGAATCTCAAATCCCTGCTTCTCGAGCAGGGCATTGCGTTGTGGAAGCGACGCTGGCTGGCGCTGGCCAGCTGCTGGGCATTGTGCATCGCAGGCTGGGTGACAGTGTGGGCGCTCCCCAACCGTTACGAGTCCGATGCGCGCGCCTATGTCGACGTCAACGGATTGCTCACGCCGCTTCTCAAGGGCCTGGTGGTCGATACCCCGCAGACCCAAAGCGTCGAATATCTGCGCCAAACGCTGCTCAGCCGCCCAAATCTCGAGGAGGTGGCCTATATGACCAACCTCGCGAAGCCGGGCATGAGCGACGCCGCCAAGGAAGGACTGGTCATCGACCTCGCGGCCGATATCACACTCAAGCCCGATCAGCAGAACCTGATCTCGCTGTCCTACGTCAACCCGAGCCCGAGCACCGCCAAGAATGTGGTGCAGGCGCTGCTCACCATTCTCGCGGAAAAGGCGACCGCCAGCAGCCGCGTGGAAATGGATCATGCGCGGAAGTTCCTGAACGCACAGATCGCCAATTACGAAGCACAGCTTCGTGCGGCCGAACGGCGCCGCGCGGATTTCCGCAAGCAATACTCCGATTACTTCTCCGACAACGGCTTGCCGCGCCTGCAGGTTCTTCAGACGCAGATCGTGCAACTTCAACAGCAATACGAAGATGCACTCGTTATGAAGCGGTCCCTGGGCGCGCAAATGGGCCAGGTCCCGCAACTGATCGACGTCGACTCGACGCCGACGGTGTCCAACAGCGGTCAGGTCGTGACTGCTGCGCCCAGCGTGCGCCTCGCACAGGCGGAAAGAAATCTGGCCGCGCTCAAGCTGCAGGACACCGAAAAGCATCCCGATGTCGTTGCCGCACAACGCATGGTGAGCGAACTCAAATCACAGGTGTCGTCGCACACTGGCGACGCCGAAGGAAAAATCCAGATCCCCAATCCCGCTTACGAGCAGGTCAAGCTGAAATTTGTCGATGCCGAAACGCAGGTCCCGCTGACCAAGCAGCGGCTCGACAAAACCCAGGCGGAATATGACCGCGTGCGGCGGGCATTCGGCAACATGCCGGACATCGAGGCTAAGGCCAAGATGGTCGACCGCGACTACGACATCGTGAAAGCGAACTACGACGAATTGGTGAAGCGCCGCCAGTCAGCGACACTCTCGCAGGCTGCGGACGACCAGGCCGATCGCACCCAGTTCCGTGTCGTCGATCCGCCGCAGATCCCGATCGCGCCGGCATTCCCGAAGCGTCCGATGCTCTATTCGCTCGTTCTCGTGCTCGGCATTGCCGGCGGCATATTCGTGCCCCTGTTGCTGGCCCAGATGAATCCGACCTTCAGCTCCGCCTCGCGTCTGCGCGAACTCGGGCTGCCGGTGATCGGCAGCGTGGTCTACGCCTACCACGCGGGCATACCGTCATTCCTCGGCACATGGCGAGGCCGCGCACTTGTTCTGACGCTTGCAGCCCTGTTTGTGTGTTACGGCGGGCTGATGGTGCACAGTACCGGCATCTACCGGGGAGTACTCTGATGGCCGAGACACCGGACCTCGTTCTTCGCGCGGCCAGCAGACTGGCCAGACCCGAGCTGACGCCATCTCTCGCGGAAGACCGTGCTGGATTTGCCCGTCAAAAAACGCAAAGCCGGGTTGCCGCACAGACCCAACCATTGGCGCCCGCACCGGAAACCGCTTCGGAGCCGAAAATCGATGCCCCTGTGACGCCTCCGGCGCGTAGCGTGGTGCTTAGCCAGGCGATGCTCGCCGCCAGCGGCATCGCGCTGCCGTCGGCCGGCTTCTCCCGTCAGGTCGAGGAATTCCGATCGATCAAGCGGCAGGTGCTTGCCGGCATTTTGCGCGGAGCGTCATCGGACGGCACCAATCGTCTTTTGATGGTCACCAGCGCCGTTCCGTCCGAAGGCAAGACGCATGTCTCGATCAACCTTGCACTGGCGATTGCGTGCGAACGGGACTACAGCGTGTTGCTCGTCGACGCCGACGCTCATCGCCAATCGCTTGTTTCGCGGCTGGGTATAAGCGTCGACAAGGGTTGGCTCGATACGCTCACCGACGACTCCATCAAGCCCTCGGACGTCATCATTGGGACGAACATTGCGAACCTGACGATCATGCCTGCGGGCAAGGTCAGGCCGGAAATTCCCGAACTCATGTCGAGCCGCAAGATGGCGGACATGCTCCGTCAACTTGTCGCCGAAAATCCTAACCGGCTCGTCATCTTCGACTCCCTGCCCTGCCTGGTCAGCAGCGAACCGACGATTTTGGCCTCGCATGTCGGCCAGGTCCTGTTCGTCGTCGCGGCCAGCGAAACCAGCAAAACCGAGATCGAATCCTCGCTGCGGCTTCTCGAAGGATGTCCCAGCATCAACCTCATTCTGAACAAAGGCGACCCGCTTTTGATCGATCAATTCGGCAAATACGGGTATGGCTATGGCTATCAGAACAAAGGATAAAGGGCCGGAACGAATCAACGTTCCGTCCCAGAGGGCTGAAAGACGTTGAAACCGGGGGCAGCGATAGTGCGGGTCGGAGCCATGCTGGTTGGCGCTGCCGCGCTGGCCGGCAGCGTGAGCTCCGCGCAAGCCCAAGCTGTCGAGTATTTCGGTACGCCCTGGATCTATCAGCCGATGAACGTGTTGCCGAGCCAGCAGGGCACCGGTCCCTCTGGCGCATCGCTCCCCACCGGCACGCAGAGCCCGACCGCCTATTCCAACATTTTCGGATTTGCGACGCAGGTGGGCAACCCGACGGCGCCGCCGTGGCTCATCACACCGCGCTTCGGCATCAATGAAATTGTGACGGACAATGTCCGCCAGGATTACTTCAACCGCCAGGAAGATCTGGTCTCGCAGATTTACGGCGGTGTGCTGATCGGCGCGGATACGTCGCATCTCACCGGCATTCTCGATTATTCCGGCGTTCTCAACGAAAACATAAACGCGACCGATCAGAATCGCTTCTCGAACTACGCGTTCCTCAGCGCGCATGCCACCATCCTGCCCGGCACGCTTCTGGCGGACATCCACGGCACGATCGACGATATCCTGCGAACGGGTGGCGGGGCGGGCCTTAATCCCACGCTGCTGCAAAACGGTCAGGTGACGCACAGCTACCTTCTCAGCGCGTCGCCTTACTATGTCGGCCGTCTTGGCGACATCGGCTTTGCAAGCCTTCGCTATCAGGTTTCGCAAGCGTGGTTCAGCCAAAACGCCGATGCGATCTCTATCCCCGGCTTGAATCTTGGTCCCGTGACCTCGTCGACCCAACAGCAGGCGCGGCTCGACATCAAACTCCCCGGCACTTTTGTGCCGCGGCTTGCGACACACATCGGGTTATCGGCCGGTTCGGAAATCACGGGTCTGGCGGCCGTGGGCACGTTCCTGCGTTCCACCAACCAAGTCATCAACGAGTACCAGCTCACGCGGTCGATCTCGCTGATCGGCGCCGGGGGATGGGAGTGGCTGCAGGACAGATATCACCCGCTGGTCACGGGACAGGGCGCTACCTGGGACGTCGGCGGGCGCTGGCAGCCGAACGTCAATTCATCGATTCTTGTCCTGTGGGGTCATCACGATCTGAAGACCGACATCGAAGGCGAGATGCAATACCGGCTCACGCCTTTCACATCGGTCTACCTTGCCTACACCGACTCCATCGGTACGGCGCAGCAGTCGCTGATCGCCAACAACGACGCCTCGCAGCTCAATCCGGCCGGCCCTGTCTCCGGCATCAGTTTCAACCAAAGCCCAACCCTCGGGATGCTCAACGATGCGGCGCTCGCCAGTGCCGGCGATACCGACACGGTCGGCGTCCCGCTCGGCATTCCACTCGACGATGTGGAGAATTTCACACCGCTCGAAAACGACATTTTCCGCACCAAGCTTTTGCGCGGTATCCTCTACACCAACCTGGGCGACAGCCCGGTTGCCGTTACCGTCTACAATGCGCAGCAGTTTTCGCTCACCGGTGGGTCGCCGCCGGAAACGACCACGCGCGGCGCGAACGTATCGTGGGCGCCGACCCTCAGCGAAGACCTGTTCGCCTTTCTTCAGGGCGGCGTGAACTACATCGATACCGATCGCGGCAACACCTACAATGCCGCCTTCGGCGGGCACTACATCCTGTCGCCCACCCTCAGTGCCGGACTGCGATACGACTTCGTCTACCGCACGGCGCGGCCGTATACGGGCGGTTATATCCAGAACGCCGTGACCCTCAGCCTCAACAAGAATTTTTGAGTCCACCAGCCATGTATCTCGAGTTCTACAATCTGGCGGACATGCCGTTTCAGCTGACGCCGGACGGCCGGTTCTTCTTCGGCAGCGAGCAGCATCGCAAGGCCATGGCGTTCCTGAACTACGGCATTTCCCAGGGTGAGGGATTTGTCGTGGTCACTGGCGAAGTCGGTGCTGGAAAGACCACGCTGGTCGAGCACCTGCTGGCGACGCTCGATCCGAACGAATATGTGTGCGGGCGCATCGTGACGACCCAGCTCGGCAGCTACGACATGCTCTGCATGATCGGCTCGGCACTGGGCGTGTTTCGCGAAGGCATGGACAAGGCGACGGTTTTGATCCGCGTCACGCAATATTTCTCGGACATGCACAATCAGGGAAAGCGTGTCCTGCTGATCGTGGACGAGGCGCAGAGCCTCACGACCGAGGCGGTCGAAGAATTGCGCATGCTGTCCAACATCGTCGTCGGCCACATCGCGCCGTTCCAGGGGATATTGCTGGGACAGCCGGAATTTCGCTCCGTTCTATCGAGCACCGGACTGGAACAGTTCCGCCAGCGGGTGACGGCGTCCTACCATCTCGGCGCGCTGACCGAGTCCGATACCAAGCGGTACATCGAACACCGGCTGAGCCATGTCGGCTGGGTCAACGATCCGAGCTTTTCGGACGCCGCATTCCGGCAGATCCACAAGCAGACAAGCGGCATTCCGCGGCGCATCAACACCCTCTGCTCGCGGCTCCTGCTGCTGGGCTTTCTCGAGGAGAAGCACCAGATCACCGAAGAGATGGTCAGCAGCGTGGCGGCCGAAATGCTCATGGAACTGGGCGGCACGCCCGCCGGAAGCGGCGTCGCTCTCTCCTCCGCATCTTCGTTGCGAACCGACGGAAGGCCGCTCAAGGCGGCGAACGACGAAGGCGGCCAGGATTCGCGCCTCGCGCGCCTCGAAGAGCGCGTCGATCGTCACGACCGCGCCATTAATCGCGCTTTCGAGATTGCGCTGCGCTACCTGCCGAGCCTGGGCGATAACCACTGATGGATCGCGCGGTTTATCGCCTGCAGGAAAGAACACGGTCCCCAGCCACACGGCTTGAGACCGCGCATTCCGCTGCAAAGCGCACCAGCCGCGTCAATGCCTTCACCATCGACGTCGAAGACTACTTCCAGGTCGAAGCTTTCAAACAAACGATCTCCCGCGACAAGTGGGACAGCATGCCGGCGCGCGTGGATCGCAATACCGGGCTTCTCGTCGGCATGCTCGCCGATGCGGGCGTGCAGGCGACGTTCTTCATTCTGGGCTGGGTGGCAGAGCGCTTCCCCCATGTCGTGCGCCGGATTCACGAAGCGGGGCACGAAGTCGCGAGCCATGGCTACGGGCACGAGCTTGCCCATATGCAGTCTCAAGACGTCTTCCGCGCGGATATCCGCCAGGCGAAACATCTGCTCGAAGATGTTTGCGGCGCGCGCGTCAAAGGCTATCGCGCGCCGACCTTCTCCATCCGGCGCGACAACTGGTGGGCCTACGACGTTCTGGCCGAAGAGGGATACACCTACAGCTCCAGCCTCTATCCGGTTTCGCACGATCTCTATGGGATTCCCGACGCGCCGACAGGGCCGTTTCGTCCCGGAGATTCTCCGCTGGTCGAAATCCCACTGTCCACGATGAAGATCGGCAGCCGCAACATTCCCTGTTCCGGCGGCGGTTATTTCCGGCTCCTGCCCTACGGCATTTCGCGCCTGTGTTTCGATCGCGCGCTTCGTCAGCGTTCGTCGGCGCTCGTGTTCTACTGCCATCCCTGGGAATTCGATCCGGGGCAGCCGCGCATCCAGGCCTCCGCGAAGTCCCGCTTCCGCCACTACACCAATATCGGCCGCATGCAGTCGCGCGTTGCCCGGCTGCTTGGCGAGTTCCGGTGGGGACGCATGGACCAGGCATTCGCGCGCGAACTCGGCGAGACGCCATAAAGGCCGGCCATGCCCGAGTTGAGTATCGCGCGGCTTGATCCAGCGGACAGCGGACACTGGGACGATTTTGTCCGGGGCGCGCCGGGTGGAACGTTTTTCCATCTCTCGGGCTGGCGGACGGTCATCGAAACCGTGTTTGGCCACAAGACCTACTACCTGACGGCATCACGGGGCGGCGCGATCGAAGGCGTTCTGCCACTGACGCATGTCCGCAGCCGCCTGTTCGGCAATTCGCTGATCTCCAATGCGTTCTGCGTGGAAGGCGGTGTGGTCGCCAGCACCGACGATGCGCGTCGATCTTTATTGCAAGAGGCCGTGCGGATCGGCCGTACCCTCAACGTGGACTGTGTCGAGCTGCGCTCGTCCGATACCGGTGGCGACGGCTGGGTTCGCCGCGAGGGCCTTTACGTAGGCTTTCGCCGTGCGCTGGACCCCGATCCCGAAGTCAACATGAAGGCCATTCCCCGCAAGCAACGCGCGATGGTTCGCAAAGGGATTGCGGCCGGTCTCGTATCCGAATGCGACACAGATGCCGGGCGGCTGCACGACGTCTATGCGCAAAGCGTCCATCATCTGGGGACACCGGTTTTTCCGAAGCGCTATTTCCAGGCCCTGAAAGATCAGTTCGGCGATGCGTGCGATATCGTCACCATCCTGAGCGGGAACGAGCCGGTCGCGTCCGTGATGAATTTCTATTTCCGTGATGAGGTGCTGCCGTATTACGGAGGTGGCACGGCCAAGGCCCGCGAACTCGCCGCCAACGATTTCATGTATTGGGAGGTGATGCGGCGCGCGACGTTGCGCGGCTGCCGCACATTCGATTTCGGCCGCAGCAAGATCGGCACCGGAGCCTACAATTTCAAACGCTATTGGGGTTTCGAGCCGACGCCTCTCGCCTACGAATTCTTCCCGGTCGCGCGGCAGGAGCTTCCGGAGAACAATCCGCTCAATCCGAAATTCCGGCTGTTCGTTTCCGCCTGGCAGAAGATGCCACTGTTTTTGACCAAGATCATCGGTCCGATGATCGTTCGCTCCATCGGCTAAGCGGTGGCGGGCGATCTTCTTTTCCTGTCGCAGCGGATTCCCTATCCGCCGGACAAGGGCGACAAGATCCGCTCGTTTCATATCCTTCAGCGTCTCGCGCGGCGCTTTCGCGTGCACCTGGGATGCTTCTTCGACGATCCGGCCGACGAGAAATATGCCGGCCCTCTCTCGGAAATCTGCGGCAGCGTCTTCGCCAGGTATCTGCCGCCGCTGACCATGAAGATGCGCGCGCTGCGGGCCCTGGCGGGTACCAAGAGCTTCTCGGAAGTCTGCTTCCACGATCCGAACATGGCGCGCTGGGTCCGCAAAACGATTGAAGACAACCGGATCGCGGACGCGTTCGTGTTTTCCTCGGCGATGGCGCCTTATCTGTTCGGCGTCGGCATCAACAAGGTTCTGGACATCGTCGATGTCGATTCCGAGAAGTGGCGCGTCTACGGCGAAAATTCCGGCTGGCCGCTCAGCTGGGTCTATGCGCGCGAGGCCGACAGGTTGCTGGCGCTCGAACGGCGTGCCGCGCTTTCTTATGATCGCTCGCTATTCGTTTCGGTTCCGGAGGCGGACGTCTTCCTGAAGCGCGTCCCGGAAGCGGCAAGCCGCGTGGCGTCCATGAGCAATGGCGTCGATACGGACTATTTCGATCCGGCGCATGATTTTTCCTCGCCATTTCCGGCAGGAGCCGCAGCGGTGGTCTTCACCGGCACGATGAATTACCGGCCGAACATCGAGGCGGTGACATGGTTTGCCACCGAGATATTTCCGGTCGTGCGCCAGCGCATTCCCGCGGTGGAATTCTGGATCGTGGGCGCACACCCGGCACCGGCCGTTTGCGCTCTTGCGGGCGATGGCGTACGCGTGACCGGCCAGGTGCCCGACGTCCGGCCGTATCTGGCGCATGCCGATTGCGTGGTCGCGCCGCTCAAGATCGCGCGTGGCGTGCAGAACAAGGTGCTCGAGGCCATGGCCATGGGGCGGGTCGTTGTCGCGACGCCCGAGGCCCGTGAAGGCATCGACGCCGAGCCTGGGACCGAGATCGTTGTTGGCGCCGACGCCGGGAGCCTGGCCGGCGCGGTCTGCACAGCACTCGCGGGAAAATACCCGGATATGGGCCGGCGGGCCCGCCTGTGCGTGCAGACGCGCTATGGCTGGCAGCGCAATCTCGATTGTCTTGATACTCTGTTTCCCGCTTCGGGTGCTTGATGCGGGGTCGTTGGGGCTGTTTCGCATGACGGATTTCTCATCACAGGGCGCGCGCATCCGGACTGCGCTGAACGATACTGACGGACGGACATGGCTGCGCGACGCGGGCGTGTTGCTCGCCTGCCTTGCCGTGCTGGCAGCGATCTTCTGGCGGGAAGCGGCAGGCGCGGTCGCGGTCTGGATTGAATCACCAACCTTCAATCATGGCTTCCTGATCCTTCCCATCGCGCTCTACATGATGTGGACACGGCGCGACGGCGTGGGCGCTCTACCGCAACGGCCCGCTGCGTGGGCCGCGCTGCTCATCCTGCCGCTGTCGTTTCTCTGGCTGATCACAGCCATCGCATCCGTCCTCGAAGCGCAGCAATTCGTCGTCGTCGCGATCCTGCAGATCATGCTGGTGGCGAGTTTGGGTTGGCCGGTCTACCGGCGCTTTGCAGCACCGTTTCTCTATCTCTTCTTCCTGGTGCCGAGCGGTGCGGAGCTCGTGCCGGCGCTCCAGCAGGTCACGGCGCAATTTGCGGTCATCGCGCTCAAGCTCATCGGCGTGCCGGTCTTTTCCAACGGTGCCGTGATCGAAATCCCGGCCGGGACGTTCGCCGTGGCCGAAGCCTGTGCCGGTCTGCGCTTTCTGGTCGCGACCGTCGCGTTCGGCGTGTTCTATGCCGCGCAGATCTATCGCGGCATTCCCAAGCGCGTCATCTTCATTGGCCTGTGCATCGTCGTTCCGATCATCGCCAACGGCCTGCGCGTATTCGGCATCATCTGGGCCGCACAATTGCTTGGCAGCCCTACCGCCGCCGTCGCCGATCATCTCATCTATGGGTGGGTGTTCTTTTCGCTGGTCCTGGTCCTGCTGGTGTTCGCGGGCCGTCCTTTCGCCGACGACGACGCGCCAACACAGGCCGTGGATTCGGCGACGAACAAACCCACGCCGTCGATCCGGAGCGTTTTGGGAGCAGGCGCACTCGCGGCTATCACCGCGACCATTTTCCCAGCGATCTGGTTCCTCCTCGGCGAGAGCTCCGCGGCTGCCCTTCCCGCTATTCCGCCTGCCGTTGCGCCGCCCTGGCAACAAACAGCGGATGACAGCGGATGGAAGCCGGTGCTCGTAGACCCGGCGCGGACCTTTACCGCCGCACACGCCAATGGAGACAGCAAGGTCTACAGCTACATCGCGCTCTACCCAGAACGCGGACGGGCGAACAATCTCGTGCGATCCAACAACCGCCTCGCCGATGAGAAGGATTGGAAACTCAATTCAACCCGTTTGGAAACCTTCGACATCGGCGGACGCAGGTTTCCTGTCGCCGTGACGACGATCAGCGGCAGCGTCCGGAAATTGACCGTGTGGTCGTTCTACGTTGTCGGCGGTTCGCCCCAAGCGAGCGTCTGGTCGGTCAAGCTTCGGCAGTTGCGCGATTACTTCTCGAGCGGCAACTGCGCTTCCGCCTTTGTTGCCGTGGCTGCGGAGAGCACGGGCAGCCAGGCCGCCAACGACCTGGAAGCGACACGCTATCTGTCCGCGATGCAGCCGCTGCCTCAATATCTTTGCGGATCAGGCGCCCGCTGAAGACGCTGCCGGCTGGGGCGCGCGTCCGGGGATCCGGAATCTCGACCTTAACGTTGGCGATTACGGCGTCGCAGGACGGTATTCGGTGCCTGCACCGGTTCCGAGGGGTCATCTCGGTGCCGAGACACCATGATATATCAACGACTTAGTGGTGTGCGATATCCGGAGTTGCAAAAAGCAGCGACTCTCCTGACTCTTCACAAAGATTACGCTGAGATCCCGATGTTAAGGATTGCGCAACCAGAACGCGCCAAGATCGTTACGGACAGTTAGGGCGGAAGGATTTCCGGTTTCCATGCGCAATCAGACCAGAAGTTTGCGCGTACCGGCTGAGGCGTCGAGGAGACGGCCGTCCTCGGATCCCTTCCCTTTCCTTATCTGCCTGATTGCGATCCTTTCGACATCGGCACTCGTCTATTGGCTGCTTTTCCGCGGCGCGGTGCTGGCCAGCCACGCATTCTGAGTAGCTCTGGACGCACAAAGGCCGGAGCCAACCACGGCCCCGGCCCCTGAAATCCCAATATTCTGCCGGCGTTTTAGACCTTGCTGGCGTTCTTGCGGCGGCGGCCGATCATGAACGCGAACAGCAGAAGCGCGGACCCAAACAGCGCGATCGAGGCCGGTTCTGGGACAACAACTTGCTCTACGACGTCGTCGTTCAGTAAGCGCTTGGTGCCGTGGCTGCACGTGTTGTCCGTAACATTGGCGCTTTGAAACCCGCCGATGCACTCAAACGACGCCGCGGTGTTCAGCACATAGGTCCCATTTCCGTTGACGGGCGCCGTGAACACGAGCTGGAAAAAGCCCAGATATCCTGTGCGATTGAAGGTCAGGTACAGGTTTCCGTCCGCGAACTGCGGCGACGGCAAGCCCAGGCCGGTCTTGTAAAGAAACCCGTTCGCGCCACTCGTCAGGACATTATAGGTCACGACAAAGTCGTTCGGGTTGGCCAGAGCGATCGAGGCCTGGCCGACCGCGGTGCCGCCATCGGCGAATACCAGGTTGAAGTTGAAGGCAGCGTTGGCCTGTGCCGGGGCCGAAACCGCAACCGCTCCCAACAGCGAGAAGGCGGCGATGGCCAGAAGGCGCTTGATCGCTGACTGCATCATAGAAACTTCCTTTAGTATAATTGGGCCGACGAGATACTATCTGTGGGGCTTGGTTAGCAAAAACAGGGCCAATCAGTAACTCGAGCAATTAGAGGTGCTTACATAACGGGCAACCGAAACCTGTAAAATAAGCTGACGCCCGCCACACCACCCACGCCAAAAGCCAACCGGCCCACCGCTTTCGCGATGGGCCGGCTGCTGAACAGTGAGGCCAGAAGGTCTGGCCAGATTTCTTATTAGGCGCGGTTGGCCTTACGGCGGCGGCGATAGGCGCCGGCCGCGGCAAGGAGACCCGTACCTAGGAGCGCCATGGACGCCGGCTCCGGAACCTCAAGCGACACGTTGTCGAGGAGGAGGAAGCCGTCCGTGGTCAGAGCCGTGAACGACAGCGTGTCGTGGCCCGTGGCATGCACCCAGAACTGGTACATCACATAGTTCGTGCCAGTGACATTGGTGATGGTGCTGCCCGTGATCGTGGTGCCGTTCCACTGCGCCGAGAAGCTATTGCCAGAATAGCCGTCGCTCGCGACATAGTAGGTCAGCAGCAACCCGCCGGCCGTGTCGTTGAACGTCTCGGCCAGCTTGACGCCCGTTCCCTTGTTATCGCCCAGCATGGCAAAGTAGCCGCCCTCCTGTGCGTTGTAGGGATCGCCGAGGCTGCCCATGATTTGGTCCAGCGCGTTCACCACCGCCTGGCTGTTACCATTGGCAGTCGTGACCGGCGTGACGGTCCAGGTCGCACCGGTCCACGCGCCGGTACCATCGTTGGTTTCGAAACCGCCGTTGGTGATGAAGTTGGCAGACGCTGGCGTCGCAAGACAGACACCGGCAAACGCTGCCATGACGGCCATGCTTGCAATCGTGCGCTTCATGACAGATCCCCTCTTATTTGAATTGCTCGTTCTCATCATGGCCCTCCTAGTTGACCGCGAAGGCATTGACGAGATTGTTGACGTTCGGCGTTCCAAGACCTGTCGTGAAGTCCCAGCCGTTCCCCGACTTGTACATCGGCGCGTAGCTGGAATTGGTCAGGTCGGTGGTGCCAACGCCGTTGGTGCCGCTCGGCAGGTAGCAGTTGTGCAAGCCAGCTGCAGTGCCCGTCTTCGCGCGGCAGTTGACGTTGAAGTCGCCCGACGTCACGTCGTTGAACACGCAGTTGGAGGCTTCACCGGCGCCGAGATTGGAGTTGCACGACGCGTTACCGGCCGCACCGTACTCCGCCGCACCGAGAGCATAGAACTGCGTGTTGGTGTTGCCCCAGCTCTGGCCCGACTTCTGGTTGATCAGAGCCTGAATGCCGGCCCAGATCGGCGCCGAGAAGGAGGTACCGCCCGCGCCCGCCCAGTTGAAGGGATTGTTGGTCTGGCAACCCGACAGTGAGTACGGCGCACCAGGCGCGTCGGCCGGATCGCTGTCACAGAATGGGAAGAAGTGACCCCACACGCCGTTGGCAGCGAACAGCGACACGTCCGGCGTGTCACGCACGCCGTCGCTCGTCAGACCAGCCAGACCGCCGATGTGGCCGGACTGATAGGTCGGCTTCGCCCAACCTGCGCAGGTTCCGCTGACAACACCGGAATTGGCGACCGCCGTCGATCCTGTCGCGCAACCGCTCGGCCCACCACTACCAGAACCGGTCGTAAGGAACCGGCTGCCGGTCGTGGCAAGCGTGTTGTTGCAGAAACCTGACGTTCCATAAGTGAGGCTGGACCCAGTGTAGAACGTCGCCATGATTTCGCTGGCGCAGGAGTTGTTCCACGGCACTTCCGGGATGTAGGACTTCGCAGACGCGTAGCCGTTGGCGGCCAGCGCGCTGTCGTTCCAATACGTCTGCCACTTCGTGGAGTTGGTGCGGTCAGTCGTGTCGGAATAGTCCGTGCCACCGACTGAGATGTTGTACGGGCTGGACTGGAAGCCGCTCACGCCGATGCCGCGCGTCGCACGGGTCGCGTTCGCGTCACAGCTCGTCGCGCTTTCGTCGCCCGAAGAGACATACAGCGACACCCCTTCGCTCGCCGCCAGCTGCGCCGCATTGTTGTACGACGCGTTGGAGGCTGCACCGTCAAGGGTTTCGCATTCGCCGTAGCTCATGCTGATGATCTTGGGCGGATTTGCCTGCGCAAGGAGGTTCTGGATTGCAAACAGACCGCCGAACCCATTACCGGCATTGCCGATATCCGAGCAGCTCGCCAGAACGATGTTCGCGTCCGGCGCCGAGGCGCTGGCGTACTCGGCATCGAGAATGGCCTCGCCGTCATCGCCGTTCACACCCGGGTTTGTGCAGGTCGCCGCGCCGGTCGGATGAACCTGCGTGAAGGTGGCGTGGGTGTAGCTGTTCAGCTTCATGACATTGCGGAAGATGTTCCAGTCGGCCGGCTTGTAGACGTTGGTGTCTTCAACCACGACGATCGTCTGGCCGGTGCCCGCAATACCCGACGCGAAGGTCGGGGCCATGTTGTAGATGGTTGCCAGATCGCCAGGCGTCACCATGAAGCAGCGGCTGGTGAACGACTGGGCGGTATTGCTTGGGTTAAGCGGATAACAACCGGCAGTCTCTGTACCATTGGAGACTATGCCCTTGGCCCGCACCCGCTTCTGGTACATCGGATGCGGATAGAAATCGTGCAACTGAATGACGCCCGCAACCGCCGACTTCAGGGCAGCCGGAATCTTCGGGTTGCTCATGTTCGCGAAATGCGAAACGCCGTTTACGCTGAGAAGGTGGATTTCGGTGTGGAAGGCCTTGCTGATCTGGCCCGCATTACCGGAGAACGAGATGAAGGTGTGATCCGGAGAAGTGGCTTTGACCTTGAAACCGTTGGACGACAGCCAGCCTGTGATCTTGCCCATATCGCCTTCGCCGAGGCCGAACTTCTTGCCGGCTTCAGCGTTGCTGATCCAGTGATGGAAGCTCGGCGAGCGCGGATCGTGCATATCGTCGATCAGCTTCCTGAACGCGGTTTCCTGGTCTGCCGACCGGCGCAGGATGAGTTCAAGTCCGCCAAAACGCATCTTGTCGTCGACGCGCCCGCGATCGTTCAGCGCGTTGGCTTCCGGCCGCGTGTTGTTCGTCAACGTGACGAGTTTGTTGTTGTCGATCGCGCCCGAAATCACGCCGGCTTGCGCCACCGTGCCAAACGCCAAGGCGCTCACTGTCGCCAGGATGCCCAGCCCTAACCCTCTATGCATTGATCCCCTCCGAAAACCCACCAAGCCCTGTGGTGCGGTCAAGATGAACCCAAAAAACACCGCATGCGCCGATCAAGGCGCACCAGTGCTCCCGGGGAGTGGAGCAACAAGTATGCCATCCAATAAATTCAAAGGCTTAAGTCAGTTTTTGGAAAAGAATGTAAACGTTTCCGACGGTTAATGCGGCGCTTTCGCAAATCTCTTAAGGCGCTGTTGTGACGAGATAATTAGCGAGCATGCAGCTCACGCGTGCAGGTCCGCCGAGGTCTTCTGTCCCAGCAGTCCGGTCATTCTGTTGACCGCCTGACCGGTATCTTCAAGCAATGCGGCTTTGCGCAGACCGAGCTGGCTTGCGAGCTCGGCGCGGCGCACGAACGCCGCGCACCAAAGGCTCCACAACCGGTCTACCGAAATCTCATCATGCGGGACGCACAGCTCGGGCTGGCCCATCAAGTCGTAGAAGCTCGTATTTTTCACATCGTACCCGATGTTGATCGACGGAACGCCTGCATTGGCCGACAGGATCGAGGCGTGCAGCATCTGGCAGATCACGAAATCCATCTGCGAATAGGCCGCGATCAGTTCGCGCGGCGGAACATCGACCACTTCCACATGGACACCGCGTTTGCGCAGCAGCGCGACGGCGATCCGTTCGGTTTCGCAGTGAACGAAATACCAGAAACGCACGGGCTGGGACTGCTGAACCATTTTCAGGAAATCGGCATAAACCTCGAAATGCGTGCGAAAGATGCCGGCGGAAATCGGCCCATGCAGCGCCAAATTCAGCCCGACATTGATGGGGCCGGCATGGCCCTGTCCGGCAGCAAGCGGTTTGCAAACAGCAGCGTCCAGAAAAAGCGCCGGATCGCCGATGACAGGAATTGGCGCATCCGCGTATTCGGCCAGTATCTGCGCGAGCTTCTTATCGCGGCTCGCGATGAAATCGCATGCGGCCAGAAGTTCTTTCAGTTTTTCGACGGTGTCCGGCGGCAGAATCTTTGCCATCTCGTTGCGCGGGCATTCTAAAACGCAATTGTACCCGATCCCGAACGCGACGACCGGACAACGGATCTTGGCAAGCGCCGCCACGTCGTTCATCGCCGCGCTCAACATGCCGGTCGCCGCATCGGCGGACACGTAACCGCCGCCGCAAACGACAAAAAGGGCTGCCCCTGCGTTTATTCGCGCAACGGCATCGTCATCCAGACATCCCCAGTCCAACTCCACGAACTGCGCGGCATAACCGAGCTTGCGTTCGAGGAATTGCCGGATTGCCTGGCGGATCGCGATATCGCCGCGGTTCGTGTATTCGGTCTTTCGCCACGCGTGATAGTCGAACGCGTGCGACCGCAGCAGGGTCCAGCCCAACCGGTCGCGCAAGCGCAACAAGCTGGCTTTGACACAGCCGAGCGGCGATCGCGTTACAGGCCGATACTCTCGCGCCACCGAAATAGGAACGTAGAGATAGATCAGCGGAACGCGCGATGCGGGCGCACCCATAGGCTCCAGATCTGATACGCGGCCCCCCAAAGGTCTCGCATCGTCGAATTGATGGCAGAAGCCCTTCCCCGGCGAGCCGCAACGCTCACGCCAAGGCGTCTGCATGTTGCGCGGCGGACGCTGCCAAGAAACATGCACGATGCCAAGAGAAACTTGCGTCACGGAAAATCAAGCGCTTGCGGTGTTTCCACGCAGATAGAAGGCGACGAGATCGCGCTCATACGCGCCAGAGCAGATCTTCTCCGCCGTCTCGCGCACCTTTCGTCCGCTCGAAACCCTCAACCGGTTGGTCGTGACCGCAGCGCCTGTCGATCGCCGGATCCGGTGTGTGTGTGTGTGGTCAGCGTCGGCGCTTCTGCAGATGCCTCACTGCGAGCGCGATGACATCTTTCTCCGGAGAATCCGGTGAACCGCTCAGCCACCAGAGCGCCAGCTGCACCAAACCAAATGAAAGCGCGCCCAGAAGGATGTCTGCCACGAGACGGAACCCGCTCGGCGGCAAAAGCAGATTGATGGGATAAATCACGATCGCCATCGCCGCCGCCGCTACAAATGGCCGCCACAAAGCCCGAAGATAGTCGCGCCAGGAGACGCCGACCTCGCGGCCGACGGCGAAGAACAATGTCGGCATGAAGACGGCCGTCACCACCAGGCGGGTGGCGGCGATTTCCGGAGGATATTTCGCGATGATCGCCACGGGAACGATGGCGGCTACCAGAAAGACGAGGCGCACCCACTGCATCCGCGCGCCAAGATGGGGCTTTCCCAGCGCGTCAAACATCGTATAGGCGCCGCTACTCAGGCCGAGGAGACCTGCGCTCAGCGCGAGCCAGCCTACCAGCGGTTCGGCCACCAACCATTTTTCGCCGAGCACGAAGCGCACCATATCGTGTGCGACCAGTGTGACGCCGACGCTTGCCGATGCGCAGATGATCGCGGACCAGCAGAGCGTCTTCAGATAGAGTGCGCGCAAGCGCTCCCGATCGTGCTGTACGCGCGACATTACCGGATAGAGCACCGCCACCATGGGACCGTTGACCTCTTCCAGAGGGCTCGACGCGATATCGGCCGCGACCGAATAACGTCCCATGACGCTGGCGCCAAAAATGCCGCCCACGGCGACTTGGTCGATCTGGGTGTTGAGGTAGACCCCAATCGTGCGAAACAGGGTCCATCCGGAAAACGCACCGATCTCGCCGATCTTCGCGAGCGAAAAGCGCGGCCGGTATGGGTGCATCACGTAGCTGGCAATGTTCAACGCAAGCTGCGAACTGATGATGCCGGCGACGAGCGCCCAATAATTCCGCCACAGGATGGCCAGAACGATCGTGACGCAGAACGAGACGATCTTGGCGTACATATTGTAGCGGAAGAAACGGTCGAAGTGCAGGTCACGGCGGAAATCGACGGTGCCGATATTTTCGAAGCCGCCGATCACCGCACGCAGTGCCAGGCACTGCATGACCGGCACCATTCGCGGTTCGTGAAAGTAAAAGCTGGTGAACGGCGCCAGGATTACGATGACGGTGCCGATCAGAAGGCCGACAATGACCGAAATCGTCCAAGCGGTGTCGTAATGGGCTCGCGTGGGTTCCGCATGACGGATAATCGCGAGTTTCTGGCCGGTCTGATTGAGGATTTCCAGCATCCCGACCACGACCATCGCCATCGCCACGATGCCGAAATCGGCAGGCACCAGAAGCCGCGCAAGAATGATGGTGCTGACGAGCCCGGTGAGCCGGATCGACCAGCGCAAGCCAATCATCCAGACGGAGCCCCGCAGCATCTGACCGTCGTCGCCCCTGGGCGCCCGCTGTTCCATGCCAAGCATTGCCGATCGGTAGACCCAGATTTCACGCGAAAGCCGAATGGCTGCCTTTCAGGCGGAGGCATGCCGGTTTGTCAAGCTATACCGGCTCCGCACGACGCGCAGCCGATGCAATGGAAACGGGTTAATGCACTTTCGCGATGATGGTTGCGTCCAGAATCGCCAAGTCTTCCAAACGCACGCCTTTGTATCGCCCGCAGAGGGACATTTCAGCGAGCGCTTTAAGTGCACCTGCGTCGGGCTTTCCGGTCATCAGCAGGATATCGAAGCCCAGTTCATGAAGCATGTTTTCATATTCGAAGCGCCGCAGCCGATTTTGATAGAGTTGCGGATCCGCGCACGCCAACCGCCAAACCCATGGCTCGTATTTCAGAAAATTGACCCTGGAAATCGATTTGTCCAAATGCTCGCCATGATCGGACATATCGATGGTGTGGCACATCACGCCGTCCGTCCTCAGGATTCGTTTTGTGCTGCGGAATATCCGCTGAAGGCCGTTTTCCGAAATATGCTCCAGCACGGTTCTTGACGTGACGATGTCGCACGAATCCGTGGGCATATCGTTAAAGTCGAACGGCGATTTCAGCTCGATATGCGCCTGTTCGCACAGGGACCGCAGATCGCCGGTTGCGGCGGGCAGGCAGGTCCGGTCGAAAAGGCCCGGGTCCACGCCGGTGTTCTTGATCTCGCGGTCGAACCCCTGGTGAATGCTCCTGATTGCGTTGGCAAAGGTATGCTGGTCGATCAGACGCTCTTGATCGACAGTGATCACGCGCGCTGCCCCGGCCATGCGATAGATAAGCGGCAGTATCGGCAGCCATCCAGTTCCCAATTCAACGATGGTCTTGCCCTTCACGCTGATGCCGAGGCCCGCGAGCGCTCCCACCTGGCGCAGCGATTGGTCCAGCAGGCCCGGATCGTTCTTGGGATTGGTTTCGTAGGGAAATATGTTGCGCTTGAGCTGCCGAAGCTGCGGTTTGAAAGGCAGGATCGACTTGAGCGTCCCCATCGCCGCGCGGGTCTTCCAGGACGTCACGAAACCTCCAATACATTTGGGGGATTTGCGAGGAGCAATCTCGCCGTTCCCGAAACAGGAAATAATGGCAGCCTGCTTGTCAAGAAAGCGCCATCGGGTTGAGCACAGCACGCGTCCTCGCCAATCGGAGCAGAGGTATAAAGAAGAAGTCGACACCGGCATTGCCGAAATTGAAAAAGCCTCCCATCGCGATATGGCCGGCGTATTGCGGCAGCGCCAGCCCCCGGAGATTGTCGTGACCCGGGCTATTCATCGCCAGGCCCGGAAGCGCCGGCGGCCATGCGTTTTGCGTCCCGGCGCTTCAGGACCGCGACCCGCCACCCGATGGATTGCAGCACCCGCTCGGAATGGCCGCGAAGCGTATTCCGGCGGATCGCGCCCTTGAAGACCGTGTAGCCCTCTCCCCCATATTGCGATTTGTAATCGGCCTCGCCTTCTCCGAAATCGAAAACACGAATGCCGCGCCGGCAACCTTCCTCGAGGGCCTTGAACCAGACGAGATGGCCCGGACCATGGCGGCGATGCTGCGGATCGTACACCGAGAACCAGCTGTGCAGCGTGTCGGCGCAAATGAGGCTGAATTTCGAGCCGATCCAATGACCGCCAGCCTCAAGCGTCGAAACGATCGCGCTACATTGCGGCGATGAGACTTCGAGAAGCGTTTTCAGCAAATCGCGATGCCATGGCGTTGCAAAAGCGTCGGGGACGCCGGTGCGCCGGTACTGGTTGCGCTTCGCCGCGATGAGTTGTTCCAGCGCGGTCGCTGGATCCTCTGCCTGCCAGCGAAACCTGATCTCTCCGAGTTCGCTCGCCAGCCGGCGCTCGCGAGACAGCACGGACTGCACGAACTTCTTGTTGGATGCCGCGAGCCCCTTTTTGAACCGCTCGAAATCGTCCACGAGCACGCGCGCGCCGCGGCTCTCTTCGACATCTCCGAAGGAAAAGGGAAGCAGCTCCTTCACGCCGTGGTCGAACCGCAGCGATGACAATCCACCGCCGCGCATCAAGGCATCCGGATCGACCGCTTCGCGCAAATTCCCAACGACGCCGAAAAAATCCGACATCGTTCCTGCAACTTTTTCCGCATGTCCGAGGAGGAAACGCCCCTTCCTGAGCTGAACAGGAAGAAATCCTTCCTCGCCTTCGGGGCCTTCGAGATGAATGACGCGGACGCCGCCGCGCACATTGTGGACGGCTTTGCAGAAATCATAGCTAAGGAAGGCGCTGCGAACTTGCGGCATCGCCACGAGCAGCGCGTTCCAGCGTTCGATCTCGCCGCTGGACAGTCCGTCGATCGCCTTGGCGGTGATGCGCATGGCGTCAGGCGCGAGCCGCTCGTTGCAGCGCGCCCGCTCTGATTTCGGTGGCGGTTGACGGCTCTCCACCAACCTCGCCCATGAAGAATTCGAAATATCCGCTGAGCCAGCCGAGGAATGTCTTCAGATCTTCCTGACTGCGTACATAGGGCGTGTTGCCTGGTTCCAACGAAGGACTGTGGTAGCTGACCACAAAAACCCGCTGGCCCTCGCTCAGCATCGCGCGCGTCAGCCGCTTGCATTCCTCCAGCGTGCTGCCTTCCGGTGTGAGACGAATGCGTTCGACGATGCCAAGGCGCGCTGCAATGGCAGGCATTCTTATGCTCAACCCAAGAGTGGAGGACAGTTTGCGGTACACATTCTCGCCGGATCGTCCAGCCAGACCCACGGTGCCGATGGTGACGGGGATTTCCAGAATCGATCGCGGGGAGTTCAACCAGTAAGGTCTGGATGTGCCGCCGGAATAGTCGGGCGCCGAAGGATGGAGGCGCTTGCCCGGCAGTACGCTGCAATCGATCTGATAGCCGAACTCTTCCAATATTCCGAGCGTTACCGCACCGGCGCCATACCGCCCCGCACGATAGACCAGCGGCCGGCGGCCGAAATTTCGCTCGATCGTCTCGGTGAGCACCTGGACTTTGCGCCGCTCCAGGCTGGCAGAAAGGTTGTTCGCGTACGAGTTTCGTTCGGAAACCGGTTCTTCGTGCGGCGGCGTTACCCAAGGATGCAACTGGGCACCGATCTCGCACAGTCCGGCCTCGAGCTGCTGGCGCAACAACGCGTAACCCGAAGGTTGCGCCGCGACGGGATAGTCGACGACATAGGTCGGCACAATTCCAAAATCCCGGAAAATCTGTTCTGCAGGGCGTTGTGCTGCGATCGTGGTGACGGCGGTGTTTCGCTGCGAGAAGGGCTTGTTCCAGTCGAACTCTTCCTCGACGTCGACAATGACCAGCACCCTTGGGCGGAACGCGGATTCGAACGCTACAATCGAATCCGGCGAGGCCGGCAGCATGGCGTGCGGACCCGGTCCGGGATGCCATTTCTCAGCCATGATCCGGCTCACTGCGGAAGTCCTGCTTAAGGAAGATGAAGACATGGCCGATCTTGTGGACGCGAGAACGCCGTTAATCTAGGCACATTCTCGATAAGGCGCAGCGATATATACCATTTCCCTTAATTTTCCACGGGATCGGGCGCGGTGGCGGCCGGCGATCTGGACTTGGCCCGCGGCGCATGTGGTATGAGGCTGGCGGTCGAGACAAGGACGGTTGGTTGGGCGTCCCTGAGATGGAGTGTCCGGTAAGAGTGAGCGTCGTCATCCCTGCGTTCAACGCAGGGGAAACGATCGCGCGCGCGCTCGATTCCGTGCTGATCCAGACCTATCCGGCGGCAGAAATCATTGTCGTTGACGATTGCAGCTCGGACAACACGCGATCCATCGTCGAGGAATATGCCGCGAAGGGGGTCAAACTTATTGCCCTGTCCGAGCGCCGCGGAGCCTCCGGCGCGAGAAATGCCGGCATCGCAACGGCCACGAGTGAGGCGATCGCCTTTCTGGATTCGGATGACGAATGGCTCAATCCAAAACTCGAGATGCAGGTGGCGGTACTGATCTCATCGCCCAACATCGCGTTTGTTGCGTGCGGCTCCAACCTCATTTCGCCGGAAGGTGTCGATCTGGGTGACATCTATCGTTGTCATCCAATTAGGACCGGCTCGGAAGCGTGGAAGGCGCTTCTCGCCTTCAATTTCATCACGACGCCCGCGGTTCTCGCCTGGCGCGACCGGATTCTCGCCGCAGGCGGTTTTGACGAGAGGCTGAAGATCGGCGAAGACCAGGATCTCTGGATCCGGCTTTCCCTTGCCGGTGACCTTGGCTATGTGCGGCGGAGTCTCGTGCGCGTGCACGCTCGTCACAACAGCCTTTCCGCCGAGAAAAAATCCGACCCCATGACCTATACGCTTCCAATGATCCAGCGCCACGTTGCGGCGGCGCGCGGACGGCTAAGCTCGAGCGAAGCGCGATGGATCTTGGGAAAGCGTTTGGGGCTCGTCGGGCGCGTCGCCTATGCGCACGGCGATTACAAAAATGGCTTGCGTCTGATCGGACGCTCGATTGTGCTCGGCTATCAGCCGGCGGGCAGTCTTTATTACATGGCATCGGCATCGCCTCCGGCGGTGTGGCTCAAGCAGCGGCTCAGGATTGGCAAGCCATGGTAGGTTTGCGCCCCGGGCTTAAAAAGCTCGCATACCGGAGCGGCGCGTTGGCGGCTTATCACGCCCGGCGCAACGCCAAGACGCTGACCGTCGCGATGTTCCATCGCGTCATGCCGGAGCCTGAGCTGACGGCCAGCGGTGCAGACCCCCTTTATACGGTGACGCCGCAATTTCTGGCGGATTGCGTGACGTTTTTGCGAAAGCACTATGCAATCGTTCGCCTGGATGACGTTCTGAACGCGCGCAACGGGTCGGCCCCGCTGCCGAACAACGCGATGCTGATCACCTTCGACGATGGCTGGTGGGACAATCTGCGCTATGCGGCCCCAACGCTTGGAGATGTCCCCTGGACCATATTCGTCTCGACGGATGCCCTGTCGGACCCCGAATGCTGGTGGCAGGAAGTCCTCCTGTGGTCGCTGCGCGCCGGTGCTGCGACCGAAGAACAATTGTGGCGGCTTGCCGGAGGTGCGTCTGCGTTCGACGGGATCGACGTGTCGCATGCCCTCCTGACGCACTTTGCCAATTTGCCCGCGAATGCGCGCGACGATCTTCTCGCACCTTACCGGACTATGCTGCGCGGCAGATCCGCAGAGCCGATGATGCTGGCGCCAGCCGATCTCGCGACCTTGACTAGCAATGGTGCCAATATCGGCGCACATGGCGCGTCGCACCTGCCGATATCGTCCTTGTCTGCCAGCGCTGCGGAAAGCGATCTGCGTCGCGCTCGAGACCTCACCATGGCATGGACGCGCTCCAAAAATACTCCGGCGATGTCCTTCCCGCACGGCCGTTATAGTGCGCCGGTCGTCGAGACGGCGCGAGCGCTCGGATATCCTCTGATGTTCACGAGCGACCCCGTGCTGAACGCCTGCGACGACGGATGGCTCGGGGGAGATTTGCTCGGCCGAATTCCAGTCGATCTCCACGATATCGCAGACGCCCGCGGCAAACTGGACCCATCCAGACTGGCCACCTGGCTTTTCCTGCGCGACATCCGCCGACCGGGCTGAGGGGTATCGTGCGCGACTTTGCTCTTGTATTTGCGATCGCCACCGCCCTTGGGCTTGCGCTCGCTTATCCGTTCGCGGGCGTAATCCTTTGGACCTGGTTCACGATCCAGAATCCGCATCAGGAAGCGTTTGGCTTCAGCAACGCGCTTCCGCTCAATCTCATCATCGCCATGGTAACCGTCGGAGCGTGGCTGCTCTCCAAAGACCGCAAAGTGCCGCCTTCGCATTTTCTTCTCTGGATGATGCTCATCTTTCTGGTGTGGATGACGTTCAACTCCTTCTTCGCCTATTCGCCGGACTGGTCGTGGCCATTCTGGAGCCGGACCTGGAAGATTTTCGCGCTGGGCCTAGTGGCGGCGGCCATGGCCACGAACCGCGTGCGTATTCACGCGCTGATTTGGGCGATCGTGATCTCTCTTTTCTATTACGGCATGAAGGGCGGTATCTTCACGGTGATGACCGGCGGGAACTATCACGTTCTGGGACCGGGCCATTCGATTATCGAAGACAACAACCAGTTGGCCCTTGCCCTGCTCATGTGTTTGCCGCTCGCAAACTATCTTCGCCTGCAAAGTGTGAACCGGTACGTGCGGTGGGCGCTCGCAGGCGGCATGGCGTTGACGCTTGTCTCCGTCGTCGGGAGCTATTCGCGCGGCGCAATCATCGCACTCGGCGCGCTCGCGATCTTCTGGTGGCTCAGAAGCCGGAATAAGATTGTCTATCTGGTGCTCGCCGGCGTGTTCACGTTTTCTGCCTTTACATTCATGCCGGATACATTCTGGGACCGCGTCAATACGATCCAAACGGCGCAGGACGACGCGTCGTTTCATGGCCGCGTCGTCGCCTGGCAAGTGGCCACCAACTACGCAAACGACCACTTTCCGTTTGGCGCCGGCTTCTACGGCCCGCAACTTGGCGGAATCTTCCATTCCTATTTCCCGACGGAAGATGCACACGCCGCCCACAGCATCTATTTCCAGGTTCTGGGTGAGCACGGCTATCCCGGTCTTCTGATCTATCTGGCGATCATCGTGGGGGCCTTCTTGACATCGAGCCGGATTGCCAGAGCCACGCGCGGACATGATGAACTTCTCTGGGCCAGCCAACTCGCCTTGATGATTCAGACATCTCTCATAGCGTTTTGTGTGGGCGGGGCCGCGCTCAGCATGGCCTACTACGACGTCTTTATCCTCTGCGTTGCGCTGCTCGTCCCGCTTGGTGAACTCGTCAAGGCGCAAACGCGGCAGCCACTGCGCACAGCACTGCCGCGACCGGGGGCGATTCCGGCAGCGGGAGCATCGCTTCACACGGGAAGAGCATGACGGGAATTTCGAGAACCCAGCTCTTGCGCGAAACGATCGGTCTCACGGCTTTCCTGTTGTTCGCGACCGCGGCGTCCGCGCAGGATATTGTCTCCTTTATCGTTGAAAACCATGGCAAGGACGACCGCAACATCCCGGCGACCTTCGGATCCGTGTTTGTGCGCGGCGACCTGCCGAAAGGCGCATCGCTCAGCGCGCAGGCCGATGGCGAGCCGGTCCCGCTTCAACTGGATGCCAAGGCAACCCATCCCGATGGATCGCTGCGTCACGGCATCATCACGCTGTCGATCCCACATCTGAAGATTGGGGGGCGCACAACCGTCGTTCTGCGGCGCGCGAGTGCCGCCCCGGCGCCGGCGCCAGCCGTCACAACGGCAGCACTACCTTCCGATTTCGACACCACCGTGACCTTGAAGCTGAAAGACAAGGTCCTCGTGGTCTCGGCCAGAAAACTCCTTGCCGCCGGCAAGCCGGAAACCTGGCTGTCGGGACCGCTGGTGAGCGAATGGTGGGTGAGCGGACCCTTCCGCGACAGGAATGGCGCAGCCGATCCGCATCTCCGCGCACAGTTCGGTATCCGCAGCTATGGACGCGGACAACCGTTGCGCGTCGAGGTCAATGTTGAAAACGATTGGGCCTATGTGCCGGGTCCGCGGACCATGTTTTATGACGCCCAGATCCAGGCGAACGGCAGGGCGGTCTATGCGTCGGGTGCGGGCATCAAACAGCCAAGCCACACACGCTGGCGCTTCGGATTCTGGTGGGACGACTCCGTTGCAACCTATGTCCGGCAGAACCTTCCCTATCTCGAAAGGGCACGCGCGGTCCCCAATTACGACCTTTCCATCGACGTGGCCGGCGGCGCGCTCAGGGAATTGGCCGACAGATTCGAAGCTGCGCCGCGCAGTCCGATGGGGTCTAGCATCATCGAGAAGTACATGCCGGAAACCGGCGGCCGGTGGGACATCGCTCCTCTGCCGCACTGGCAAGCGCTCTATCTGCTGACGATGGACCCTCGCGCCTATGAGGTGACGCTGGCAACGGCGGATCTCGGAGCGAGCTTCTCCTCGCACTATCGCAATACCAAAAACCATCAGCCTGTTACGCTCGACGCCTATCCGAAGTTCAGCACCCATTCGAACCTTGTCGGCAGAGGGCCCGATCAACTGCCCCTGCCCGATACGGGCGGTTACAGCGATCCTCTCACGCCGGACGCAGCCCACGAACCGGCGCTCGATTTCCTGCCTTATCTGATTACGGGCGATCGATTTTATCTGGAGGAATTGCAGTTCTGGGCGGAATGGAATCTGTCGAGCACCGACCCCATCTATCGCAATTTTGGCGATGGCCTCGTCAAGTTCGATCAGGTCCGTGCACAGGCCTGGTCGCTGAGAACACTGGCCCAGGCGGCCTACATCACGCCCGACAACAATCCGCTGAAAAAGACGTTTCTGAAGCAGCTCAAGGCCAATATCGCCTGGTACGACAACACCTACGCGAAAAGCCCGTCGGCGAACGCATTGCATGTCATCCCGCAAGATGCGCCTTACGATGGCGGTACGGCGATGGCGCCCTGGCAGGATGATTTTTTCACCTGGAGCATCGGCTACATTCAGGGGCTGGGCGACGTCGACGCATCGGGGTTGCTACGGTGGAAAGGCAAGTTTGCGGTCGGCCGTATGACGGCGCCCGGATTCTGCCCGGCGCTTGCCGCCGCCTATACCCTCCGCGTGCGGCCGAGCGCGAAGGCGGCCCTCTATGCAAATTTTGCTCAGGTCTACGACGCGAGTCTTCCAACCCAGATCAAGCGTCAGCCGCCGGATCGCACACTGAAATGCGGAAGCTCCGAACTGTCGGCAGCATTAGGACTTCCCAAGGCCGGAGATATGGTGGCTGAACCCACCTCGGCCGACGGTTATACGGCCTATATGCAGCCCGCGTTGGCGGCGGCGGTCGATGGCGATGTGCCCGGTGCGGACGCGGCGTGGCGGTTGTTTCAGTCGCGGCCAACCAAACCGGATTTTTCCAGCTACCCCGACTGGGCCATCGTGCCGCGAAAGAACTAAACGATGAGCGGAATCTATTACGCGCTTTCCATCGTGGCGATCTTCGTCGTCATCCGCTGGTTCATTCGCAACGACAGGAAATCGCCGGACGAGAATACAACCGGTCTTCTGGCGATGCGTGGCCTGGAAAGTCAGATCCAATCTTCATCGCAATCTGCTGCAAACAAGAGCCCAACTCCTAACGAGAAGTGAAAAACCCATATTGGGTCTCCCGCTTGGTTCCGGCTTTAACCGTTTCCAAATATCCCTTGTGCAAACCTGCAACCGTGAACCTTAAAAAGGGAGACCAACATGGGTCGCACATTGGGAATGGTAACGGCCTGCATGTTGATCGCAGGTTCGACAAGCACTTTCGCAGACGAAGCCGTCACTGGCACCACGATGGCCGCAAACACGCGGGTCGCTGCTGTGACAACCACCGTGCCGGCGAGTGATGTGAAGGCGTCCGCCGATCCGCTGCGTGCGGATGCGCGCTGGCCGCTGTTTTCGAACTGCATCAACAACACCACGACGCCGGACCAGTTTCAGGTATGCCTGCAGCTCGCATTCATGGGCGTCGGACCGAACGACCAGACTCTGGCACTTCTGACGCGGTAAGATTCAGCACTCGCGAATTCGGGTGCGGGGCTCGGGCTCCGCGCCCGTTAACGCATGGCTTAAATTACCGGTCCGTCTCCGCTCTGCAGGGATAGGCGCGTCCTCCGGGGCCATGCTAAACCCGGCCGATGAGGGATCTGCACACCGCTCGCGAACGGACGCCGGAATTGGGCTCGAAACCCAAACCGGAGCCGGCCGCGCACGCCGACGCGCAGCCTCCCAAAAAGCGTTTCTGGAATTTCGGTAAGCGCGAAAAGCAGCCCTCGGTTCCGGCTGGCAGGCGGGTCTATGCCGTCGGCGACATTCACGGCCACAGCGAGAAGCTGCGCCGCGTGCTGGGCAAAATTCTGTCGGAAGCAGAGGCATGGAAGGGCAAGACGGACATCGTATTTGTCGGCGATTATGTCGACCGCGGTCCGGACTCGCGTGGCGTTATCGATTTGCTTCTCGGATTGCCCGAGACCGTCACCGCGCATTTCATTCGCGGCAATCACGAACAGGCGCTGCTCGATTTTCTCGACGATCCGTTCGACTATCCTGTGTGGCAGCGCTTCGGTGCCGATGAAACATTGTTGAGTTACGGGGTGATGCCGCCGGATGCGTCCGGAATTTCCGATTTGAGAGACGCCCGGGATCGTTTCGCCGCAGCCTTGCCTCTCCGCCACCGGCAATTCTTCGCAAGCCTCGTTCCGTCGGTCACGATCGGCGACTACCACTTCGTGCACGCCGGTGTGCGGCCCGGCGTTGCGCTCGCGCGACAAACCGATCACGACCTCATGTGGATACGCGAGGAGTTCCTGCTGTCGGATGAGAAGCACGGCAAGATCATCGTGCACGGCCACACGCCCTATCCCGAGCCGGTTCAGCGGCCCAACCGCATCGGCGTGGATACCGGCGTGTACATCACCGGACGATTGACGGCGCTGTGTCTGGAACGCGATCGCCGGCGTTTTTTGCAGAGCTGACGGACTTTTGGGGCAATTATGATCAGTTCTGCCAATGATTATCTGAGCGCGGCCTGGGACCAATTCACCTTTCTTGCCGATAAGAGCCCGCGCTCTATCTTTGCAGGCATTTTGGCCATCCTGACCGGCCTCGCCGGAATTGCGATCGTTTCGCTGTTTTCGCGATTGCGCAGCCTCAAGGCCCGCAACCGTCAGCTTGCGGAAACCGTGGAAGCGCTTTCGGCGCGTTTGGAGGAAACCCGCGCCGGTCTCGATGCCAAAATCTCGGCCTTGTCGGCTGACCTTGCACGCGAAGCGCCGGCACCCAAGGACAAGGAACGCGAACGGCCGGCGGCGCTGATGCGCGAGGAGCTGGTCTCGTTGCAGCTCGACCTGCAGGCACCGGAAGACCGTGCAGAGGCTCCCGCCATTGAGGAGAATAACTGAGTGTGCGGCATCGCGGGCATCTTCGATCTGGCGGGCACGGCCGAGATCGACAAGGCACTCGTGCGGTGCATGGGCGATGCCATTCGTCACCGCGGCCCGGATGGCGACGGGTATTTCTTTGCACCCGGCGTCGGCTTCGCGCATCGCCGCCTTTCCATCATCGACGTGGCCGGCGGCCAGCAACCGATCTTCAATGAAGATGACAACGTTGCGCTGATCTATAACGGCGAGATCTACAACTATCAGGACCTCGTTGCCGAACTGCGCGCAGCCGGACACAGCTTCCGCACCCATTGCGACACCGAAACGGTCGTCCATGGCTGGGAGGAATGGGGGAGCGGGAGCGTTCGCCGCTTTCGCGGAATGTTCGCCTACGCGATCTTCGACCGCCGCCAGCAGAAGCTGTTTCTCGCGCGCGACCGGCTTGGCAAGAAGCCCCTGTACTACGGCATCGTCGGCGGGCGCTTCCTGCTTTTCGGCTCGGAACTGAAGGCGCTGCTCGCCCATCCGCAGTTCCAGCGCACGCTCGACCCCGCGGCGATCGACAACTATCTGGCGTTCGGCTACGTGCCCGACCCGCAAACGATCTACAAAGGCATTTACAAACTTCCGCCCGGGCACACGCTTGAAATCGAGCGTGGAAAGCCTTTGCCGGCACCGGTCCGATACTGGCGCCCGAGCTTTGCCGAACGCCCGTCGAACGAGCGCGAGGCGGCGGAGATGCTGCTTGCCAAGCTCGACGAAAGCACCCGCATTCGCCTTATGTCCGAAGTTCCGCTTGGCGCATTCCTTTCGGGCGGCGTCGACTCCAGTGGCATCGTCGCGTCCATGGCGCAGCAGGGCGGCACGGTCAAAACCTTTGCCCTGGGATTCGGCGAAGGCGGTACCGACGAGCTTGCAGCGGCGCGGCGTGTGGCGGAGCTCTATCGCACCGATCATCACGAGCTGGTCGCGGATGCAAATCCGCTCGGCGAGTACCGCAGGCAGGCCGCGATCTTCGACGAACCGTTTGCCGACGATTCCTCGGTGCCCACCTATCATGTCTGCAAGCTTGCGCGCTCGCGCGTGACGGTTGCACTGTCGGGCGATGCCGGCGACGAAATGTTCGCGGGTTACCGGCGGTACTACTGGCACGCCGCCGCCGAGAAATGGCGCCGCCGCCTCCCGGATGGATTTCGGTCCGGTGCGTTCGGCCTTCTAGGCGGCCTCTATCCCAAACTCGATTGGGCGCCGCGCTGGCTGCGCGCGAAATACACGTTGCAGGAGCTCGCACTTAACTCGGCCGGCGGCTATTTCCGCACGGTCTGCAAAATCCAGGACGATCTTCGCAGCCGCCTCTATTCGCCCGCAATGCGCAAAGAACTGGGCGAACATCATCCGGTAGATCTGATTGCGGACACGATGCGCGAAGCCGATACGGACGACGCCGTGGCACAGGCCCAATTCGTGGACTGCCTGACCTACCTGCCCGGCGACATTCTCACCAAGGTCGACCGCGCCGCGATGGCCGTCTCGCTGGAAGTGCGCGTGCCGATGCTGGACCATGAATTCGTCGGCTGGGCGGCAAGCCTGCCGCGTGACCTGAAGCTGCGCGGCACCGAAGGGAAATACATTCTGAAAAAGGCGCTCGAGCCGCGGGTTCCGCACGAAAACCTCTACCGGCGTAAAACCGGATTCGCGACGCCGTTGCGCGACTTCTTCCGCGGCCGTGGCGCGCAAATCGCGCGCGATGCCATCCTAAGTCCGGAAATGGCCGAGTGCGGCCTGTTCGACTTTGACGTTCTAAAGAGCCTTCAGACGTCCCACGACGCGGGAGAGCGCGACCATAGCAAGGCGCTATGGTCGCTGGTGATGTTCGACGGGTTCCTCAAGGAAACCCATTACAAGGCACAGAATTCGTCGTGTGCGGAGCAGCAAGCGATTGCCGCATTGTGACTATCCAAACTTGCTCTTCATTCCCCATTTTGGGTCTGTCGTCAGATTGAGCCCTGCGGCCTGATTGCGCCCGGTAAGGTCCGAAATGGTTTTGCTCAGAACCGGCGCGCCAACGGCGATCGCATAATTCAACATGCCCACCACCTCGGTGTTGTAGCTTGTCGGAGAGCCGATGCCGGAAATGCTGCCAGTCGAAGGTGGCTTGGTCGCAACGAAGAAGAACCCGTTGCTGCCGTTGTAGGAGTCCGTCACCGGGATGGCCGATCCGCCGGGCGACGCCGCGAGGTCGAACTGCGTACCGCTGAGATTGACAAAGTAGTACGGGGTGTATTTCGAGAAGCCGGCGGGCGCGGTTTGCCCCATGCCCGACACGGAGTCTCCAAAGATGACCCTGTCGCCGTTGGAAGGAACGTAGTTCGAGAACGGCAGGAACAAGAAGCGGCCGCCGGATTGCCACTGAATAGTAGGTCCATAGAACGCCACACCATTGTCACTGGAAACGAGAGGAGACGTAGACCCGCCGCCCTGTTTGACCAGCGTCATATAGGCGCCGGCGTTCCAGCCGCCGAACTCCGCCACCACGTGGTCGAACCATTTGACGAGACCCTCGAGCGCGATGAGCGCGTGCTTGTCCTCCGTCACACTGACGGCAAGCGCAACGGCGGCGCCTAAGTACGCCATCTGCCAATGATCGATATAGGGCCAGCCGCCGTCGGGCACGTGCCAAAGCCCGTTGGCCTTCGCATAGGACGGAAGTGCTTTGTAAATGTTGAAGGCTGCCATCCATGTGCTGGCATTCAGGTCGCCCAGATAATCCTTGTATGAGCTGCAGTTCGGGTCGAGGTCGGGACAGATCCCGGCAGCGGACGCCACCAGCGCACTCGCCCACGCATTCGATCTCTGCTCACCCGAACCGACGGCATCGCCATAGGTCGTCTGTGCATTGCCGACCTTCAGGCTGCGTTCGCCGCTGCCCAGCGTATACTGAGAGTTGCTGATATCGGCCTGCCCTGTCGGGGTATAACGTTGATAGATCGCGCTGTTGGCATGCTCGATCAGCATGTCGAGATGCCACGGCTCACCGGTGAACAGATATGGGTAGTAGTTGAGTTGCGGCATGTGGTTTGAGATCTGCTGGTTGAAACCGGCGATCTGCACATGCTGATCCGTCGTGTCGCCATAGGGAAAGCCCTGCCCCAGCGTACTCGCGGGACGCCAGCGGAACTGATAGTTCGGCGCAGGCATGCCTTTGTATCCGCCGCCCTTGGCCCGGCCGTTGTTGACGGGAGGAATCGTCTTGTGGTGACAACTCTCGAGCCCCACGGAGAAATGCCCGCCCACGAGACTGATCACGCGCACCACGCGTTCGTCGACCGCCGCCTGGGTCAGGAAGTGACGCACATACCATGACGGCAGGATGCCGATGTCAGGCCGCTCGCCGGTCTGTTCCAGATAGCGCGTGACCGGCCCTGAACAATTCGGCCAGTAGCTCGCGGCGCTATTGCTCGTTGCGCGGATCGAGAGATCGTAAGACGGGATCAACTTCGTGGAGAGCCAATATTTCTGGTCGATCCGGCAGCGGAGCGAGGTATCGCTCGCATCCGTTCCCGCGCCCTGCACGAAATCCCACATGCCGGACGGGCCTGCCGTAAACAACGCGCCGAAATAGGCCAGATAGGGATAAGGCGTGGCGGTATGCGTTCCTGAGCCGCCATCCTGAGCGGAGACCGCGTAACCGCTTGGATCGGCGGCATTGGAGCCGAAGCTGATGGTCGTCGATGTGACCCGTCCCGTGTAATAGCTCGTATCCGGCGCGAGGCCTGCCGGCAGCCGCCCGGTCGAGGACAGGCGCGTGCAATAGCCGTATTCGTAGGGGCTGTAGCCGTGGTTGGCGTTGAAGGTGGCGCCGGACGCCCATGAGAACGCATAGCTGCGCGCTTCGCCAAAGTTGCCCGCGAAGCAGTTGCGGATCAGCGTGCCGTTCCCGTCGCGGCAAAGCTGGAAGCGCTGGAACGACATCCAGTTCAGCGTCGAAGTGGCGTCGTAATAGGGCAGCTTGACCTTGCCGAGAATGCGCAAACCTTTCAGCGAACCATCCGGGTTTGCGAGCGATGCGACATAGAAATCGCATAGAAGATGTTTGTGCCGCTTGCGCCCCTGATAGGCATTGGCGCGCACACGCCAGACGCCACCAGCAGCGCCGTTTCCGTACTGCGTGATCTTGGTTTCCTTGGATATGCCTTCGCCGAGGTCCATGACCCAGGTGCCCGAAAGATTGTCCAGGCCGTCCACCTGGACCTGTGGGGAGATTCCTTGCGTGAAATCGGCAAGACTTCGCGGCGACGGCGTGGGCAGCCACCCGCCGGAGAGCACGTTGACGGACAGCATCTTTTTCCGTCCAACCCCGACCGGGATCTGCAGCATGGCGGATACGAATTTGAGCGAGCCGTCGCTCCATGTCGTCGCCTGTGCACTGAGCAAGGTGCAGGGAACCGGTGTTCCGTCCGCCAACTGGAACTGGGGCCAATCGCCGGCCACGAGATCGCCTTTGCGAAACGGACAGCCGATGAGCTGTGTCACCGAGCCGGCGTCAAGCGCGGTCTTGCCTTCATTCACGAGCCTCAGGGCGAAAAGCACTCTTGCGCTGCGGCTCCGTCCACGGCCCAGGGCCGCGACGGCGGATGGCGCGGCCAAAGCCGACGTGCCAGCGCCCACCAGAAAATGCCGTCTCGTTTTCATCTTGCACCCGATTTGGCCGACCGTAGAGAGCTGCCAAATGCAGCTTCCGCACGCGCATAAAATGCCGGTGGCCGTTAACAACAATGAGCGAGGAGGCCGTTTTGAGTGCCTGTTTTCCGGCCTTATTCGTGCGTTAGACTTATGATGGATTAAGAAATTCGCTAAAGAATGCGATCGTGCCGCTCTTGCGCGCGCGCGCGCATTTCATCCCATAGAATGCGATGTCAAAAATTTGTTCGGCGTTCATGATAATGAGAACTCTCCCGCACCACTGCGCGGAGAGTTCTCTCTTTCAGCCTTTGCGCGCGCGGCGGCGGCGCCAGCCCATCGCGCCCAGTCCGGTGAGGAGGATTGCGATGCTCGCGGGTTCTGGGACATTGGCGACAAGTTCGCCGCCATCGGCCAGGAAGTAGTTGAGGCCCTGCAGATACGCGTTCACGGCCAGTCTGGGATCGTAATAGATCGTCAGGCCCGCAAAGCCGTGGATGTTGGCGATGTGGTTGCCGGAGACGACCGCGCCAACAAGCCCGGCGACGTAGAGCACTTCCACCCCTGCCGCACCGCCATTGGCCATGTTCACACTGTTGCCGAGATCGACTTCCATCGTCTCCCAGCTGAAGCGATTGCCGCTGAGCGTCTTGCCATTGTCGTCGCCCACGACATCGAAGGTGTGCGAAGTGCCGTCCACGCCAACGAAATCGAGCGCGGCACCCGAGGTGTTCCAAAGCTGGCTCGCGCTGTGGTTCTCGAAATTGCCGTCGATCTTGTAGACGTCACCGCTCGAGGCGTGGATGTAGCCGTTCTGGTTGACGGTCAGATTGGTGAAGGTCTGCGTCGACGGATCGCTGAGATAGGCGCCGTTGTTGATGAAATTCCCGGCAAAGGTCGCCGATCCGCCCTGCACCGACACTGTGCCGTTGTTGGTCACATCGCCCGTCAACGTCCCTGACACCACAGCGGTGGCGCCGTTCGCCACAGTCACGCCACCGGAATATGTCTGGCTGCCACCGATGGACCATGTACCGCCGTCGACATTCAGCTTTTCGAAATTCGACACGTTCGACAGCGAACCGGTGCCCGTACCCTCCAGATGGATCGTGTCGCTTCCCGCGCCGCCGTCCAGCGCACCGGTTGTCGATCCGGTGTAGAGATTGACCGTGTCGCTGCCGGCACCCATCACGATGCTGCCGTTGATCGTGCCCTTGTTCGTGAGCGTGTTGGCGTAGGTACTGGTGATCTTGATCGCTTCCCCGTCTTCGCCGGTAATCGTGCCTTCGTTGTAGATCGTCGTGGGGCCGAACGAGTTGCCGAGGTTGGAATCGTCGATGGTGATCGCACGCTGGACGCTGTCGATCACGCCGCCGGCATAGTTGTTGATCGTGCCGCCGCCGAGCGCCAGCGCTTCATTGGTCTCGCCGGCAAAGGTGCCGACCGCCTTGATCGTTCCGTAATTGTTGATGGTCGCAAGGCCGTCGATGTCGATGCCGTCGCCATCGCTGGAGACCGCATTGCCCGTGATCGTGCCCTTGTTCGTCACCGACATGGTGGTGTTGGACGCGGTGTCGAAATTGATGCCCGAGCCTGCCTGTCCGGTGATCGAACCTTCGTTGTAGATCGTGACCGGAAGATCGCCGGTAATGCCGTGGCGTCCACCGATGATCTGGCCGCCTGCGTAATTGTTCACCACGCCGGTGCCGGTCGACTGGAAGTCGATACCGTCATTGCCGGTGCTGCCGGACGGCTGGAAGGCCTGAATCCGCCCGTAATTGTTGATGGTTGCATTGGTGCCTGGCCGGACCGCGTCCGCATCCGCGGCGGTGATAACACCGGTCGCCGTGTTGGTGATGGTCGTCGTGCCGGTCGCGGACGTGATGTTGGCGAAATCGAGCGCCTGCCCGTTGTTGCCGCCGGTGCCGGTTTCGGAAATCGTGCCGGAATTCGTGATCGAGACCGTGCCGTTTCCTCTGTCCGCATTGATGCGGAACGCATCGGCGGTGGCGGCCGTGATCGTGCCGGAGTTCGTCACCCCGATATTGAAATTGCCGCTGGCGAACGAGGTGTCGATCCCGCGCCCGCCGGTCGACTGGACGGTTCCCGCGTTGTTGATCGTCACATTGGTGCCGGCAATGGTGATTGCCTTGCTGCTGGTCTTCAGCGTGGCGCCGAGGTCGATGATGCCGGTTTCGCCGTTGTTGAGCGTTTTCGCGGTCGTGTCGGTGCCACTCGTATCGTGGAAGGAGCTCGCAAAGGCTCCGGTCGCGGTGGTGGCGAGGAGCATGGACGTGAGCAGCACGACGGCCCCGCGCTGGCGCGGGACGAAACTCTTACGCATTGAAGACCCCCAGATTGTTTTGGTTAGGGGTTTATTAAGGACGCTTGTTACAGCTGTGTGACACTGCGCCGGTCATACGCCGCGCACGCGACGCGCCTGTGGATTAAGTGTCCGTAAGAAACGCTGCCGTCGCTCTGAGATCGCTCATCGGATCTCAGCGAGTTACCACTCTGGCTCGAACTTCCACGGGGCCGACATGTTCTGCGCTTCCCTGGAATGGTCCATTTAAATCCCGCGCGGGCTGGCCGTTGCATCCGCGCGCCCACCGTGGCTATTGCAATCCGGGTGTTCGTAGTCTCAAGGAGTTGACCTGATGCTTTCGAATTGTGCCGTGTTCCGTGGCGCGCTGCTCGGCTCCGTCGTGGCGTCAGTCGTTTTCGCCTCGGCCGCCTGGGCAAAGCAGGGCTTCACCGTGATTCACGATTTCGCCGGGGCCCCTGACGATGGTGGCTATCCGCTGGTTGGCGTGACCTTCGATGGCGCGGGCGACATGGTTGGCGTCACCTATGTCGGCGGTGCTTACGGCCTCGGCACGCTGTTCAAAATTGCGCCGGATGGGACCGAGACGATCGTGCGCTCCTTCGGCAATGGAGACGACGGCGCGTTCCCCAGATCGCAGCCGGCGATCGACGCGTCCGGGAATATTTACGGCACGACCAACGGCGGCGGGGGCAGCATCAATTGCGACGGCGGCTGCGGCACCATCTGGGAATATGGTGCGGACGGCAAATACCAGGTGCTGCACAATTTCGATTTCACCGACGGTAGCCAACCGGTCGGACAGCTGCTCCGCGACACTGCGGGCAACCTTTTCGGGATCACCACCAATGGGGGTTCCAACAACGAGGGCGAAGTTTTCGAATACACGGCTGGCGGCAAGTTCAAAGTGCTGCACACCTTTGCCGGCAACGACGGCGCGTATCCGGAATGCAGCCTGATTCGGGACCGCGCCGGCAACATTTACGGCACGACTGAAGGTGGCGGGAGCGACAACAACGGCACCGTGTTCGAAATCCAGTCTGACGGACGCTTCACTACCCTTTACAGCTTCACAGGTGGAAATGACGGAGCCAATCCCGTCGGCGGGCTCGCGCGTGACAAGAATGGCACGCTCTACGGCACGGCCACGAATGGCGGAGCACACAGTGCCGGCACCGTATTCAGCCTGGCGCCTGACGGAACCTCGACCACACTCTACAGCTTTGCCGGCGGGACCGATGGCGCAAACCCCCAGGGCGATATCCTTCGCATAAAGGATACGCTGTATGGCGCGACGAGCTCCGGCGGCGATTCCAATAACTTTGGCACGATCTACAAAGTCGATATTGCCGGCAAAACCGAAACGGTTCTGCACAGGTTTACCGGGACCGATGGTTCGACGTCCGTCAGCAAACTGGCCAAAAGGCGTGGCAAGCTCTACGGCGCCGCTGCGTACAACGGTGCCGACGGCAATGGCGTGGTGTTCAGTCTGCGCTGGAAATAGCGCCAGCCTTTCGCGATCGGGGCCGCAGTTAGGCAGCGAAAAAACGAGAGTTCCTACTCTGACCCCGAACTTCCAATTCACGAACTTCCAATTCACCGTCTTGATGCAAAGAACTCTCTGGTTCGTGATCCAAAGAGATACCACCAGTTGGCGCCAAACCATAGCACCGCGCGAATCCCCACGGTCACATTCCACCATGCTTGCGCAGTGATGACGCTAAGATCGTTGTGCAATTGGGCCCAGTCCAAAACAATCGCGATGCTGTTCCAGACGTAGGTGGCCGTGAAAAGAGACAGGAGCAGCAGAAGTGCTGCACGCGCGCGACCGCTGCCAAACCAAACGCCGACCGTCGCAGCACAGATTGCGGCCGCCACCAAAATAAAAATTGGAGCGATGACTCTAGATGCAGGGCTCCAGACCTCACCCGGGTGCAGCAGGACGGCTAGCGGCTCGGTGCTGGCTAGCGTTGCATATAGAAGATTGCAGATGCCTACTATCCAAATACCCAAAGGCCGACGGCGACTACGTGAGGGGTGAGGCATAGGCGCTTCTCTGATCTTCTCGTCAGAGCTGGTTGTTCAGAAATCTCAGACCTGACTTGTCCTTAACAGCCACGAGATTCTCAAGGTCCACCGACACGGCAAAAGATGCCGTCGTGCAGCGAGAAAGCCTTTCCAAAAACTCGCGGAGCTCAGCCTTCCAGCCTTCGTGGCGCCCAGAAAGGCGAAAGGTAATCACTGTTCCGACTTTCCACTGGCCAACTCCCGATGCACGGACGGAACCATGAATAGCTGGCGGTTTGGATTGGAAGTAACCCATTCCTGACCGTGGAAATACAGCGCGAATTGATCCATCCGTCTCTTGGGTTAGAACCGTGACACCACAGTCCACGAGCGCCGTCACGCTCTCAGCGTTGGAAAGCCTTTCATCGACCTCTGCGACAAACTCGTATGCCATGCTACCTGTGCCGATAAAGAAGGACGCGACTGTTGTCGATAAAGTACACGGAATTGAGATTTGATCCAGGGTTCTCTTGCAGCACCTGTACGATGTCCTCCGCACTGGCAGTGGAATCACCTAAATGAACCACAATATTCGGGGCTTGAGTATTAGCCTTGCGGAGCACATTCAGGGAGATTGGGGTCAGAGTAGGAACTCCGGTCACAGGAGTCTCATCTGTCTCGCGTTTTTTTGCGGGCTTCGGCCTGAGCCCGGGCGGCGGCGGGGCTGCGCGGCGCTCCGCAGCCGCCTCGATCTCTTTGCGGAAGCGCTCCCCGCCCAACGCCCAGCTGCCATTCGTGCCGACGCGCAGGGCCTCCACAAAGGCGGCATCGAGCCTTTCGCGGATGAGCGCGCGGTAGGCCGCGTGCCGGTCCTCCACGCTGCGGCCGGTGGCGCATTTCGCGACTAGGCATGCCGATGGGTCACTGGTTAACTGGGAAGATCGCCTGACAAATCGCAGGAGCCAGTCATGGGATTTCGCGCTGTCACCACAGCTATCGCCTTCGCCGCAATCTGCGCGGCGCCGGCGTGCCTGGCATCGCCGGGCAGCGGGGCGGCCGGCAGTGTCGACGCGGCGCTCGCGGCTTCCGTGGACAGTTCCGCGCGTTCGCCGCAAAATACCGCTCGCGATATTTATCGCCACCCCAAGGAGAGCCTGTCGTTTTGGGGACTGAAGCCAGGCATGGCGATTTTGGAGATCTGGCCGGGCGGCGGCTATTGGACCGAAATCCTTGCGCCCTATGCCAAAGCCACGAACGGCTCCTATCTCGCGGCTCTGGCGTCGGCATCGCAAACGCTTCCCGCCAAATTCTCAGAGACCGCGGTATACGGCTCCATCGCGACCACGGTGTTCAACGAGAAATCGCCTGCGCTCGCAAAACCGGGATCGATGTCCTTTGTTCTGCTCTCCCGCAATCTCCACGACTGGATGAGCACGCAAGGCGAGCCCGAAAAAGCGATGCGCGATTTCTACGCGGCGCTCAAGCCGGGCGGCATACTCGCCATCGAGCAGCACCGCGCCGATCCGCGTCCCATGAAGCCAGGCGCAAGCGATGGCTATATGTCGACCGCGGTTGTCGTGAAGCTCGCGGAGGGTGCCGGGTTCAAACTGGCGGCCACGTCCGAGATCAACGCAAATCCAAAAGACACGAAGGATCATCCCTTCGGCGTGTGGACCCTGCCCCCGACGCGGCGCAGTGCTCCGAACGGTCAACCTGCGAAACCGAACTTCGATCACGCCAAATACGACGCCATCGGTGAAAGCGATCGCATGACGCTGAAATTCGTAAAGCCGGACTGATACGCGCTCGCGCAAGCCGCTCACGCCGCCTTGCCGCAGGCTGCGGAAAGATGGACTCTGACCCTGATCTTACGCAATGCCTCGTCCTCTGATGCGCCTTCCAAAGTTGAAACTGAGTCGTGAGGACAGGACAGGAACCGATCTAATTTTTGCACTATTTGCGTTATTTCGCTCGGGCAATGTCGTCTAGCGTAATTTCTCCTTTGGTTGCCAAGTCCTGCAAGCGGGAAAGGAATTCGATACTGCCTTTGGTTCCCATCATAAAAAATCCGAGCCTGGCAATAGCGAGTGTGGCCCGATGGTGTTTTGGCTCCATTATGCTGAGTATCTGGTTGGTCATGCTGCCGAATAAGATTTGGCGTTCCCCTGCATAGATGGCTGCGCATAGAGCCTCGTCATAGCCAAGGTCAGACTCGTCAATTGCGCCCTCTGCAATCGCTGAAAAGTATTCCGGCGGAATTGTGAGCGCATGACGTTTCCATCCGAACGAAGCAGACGGGCCTATGGCAAATGACCAAAGGACGGTTATGCGAAACTCTGAAAATTCAATATGAGTGATGTTAGCTTGGAAACCCGGAGGAGCTGAAAATTCCCGATCTCTATTGCTAATAACGAGCATGTAGATCAGCACGAATGCGTCAGGATCATATGATCCTAGGTCTATGACCGATCGGGGAGAGGTGTCTGTCAGATATTTGTCTGGCGAAAGGTCGGGGACCAAGGATGTGAACAGCGCGGCAAAGCGATTTCCCCGCTTCATTGCCTTCGTGTATTGCCTAGTGATAATTGCCCGGCCAGAATCGAGAAGAATTGTTTGCTTAATCGCGTTAATGCCACTTCGGCTATCATTGCTTACGTGAACTGAATAACGCTGCTCTTGGATTTTTTCCGTGAGTTCTCCTACGCCGTAGAAAGTGCCAGTTTTGATCCTGATTACGAGGTCGCCAGATGGCTTGCGCTCCGATACGGAAAAGAGGGTGCGTGGCAACCCGTTTACGCGTATAATGCACCTCGCATCTGACTTTGTGGCCATCGGTGTGAACTCTAAAGATTAGCCGCATAAAAAAGATGATGACTTCTATACACAGGAAGAAACCGAACAGCGGCTGCAAAAGCTGATGCAAGGGGCTTTCGCCGGCCCCCCAAACGCAGATGAAAAATATCCCGCGAAAGCGATCGAAGAATCAACCGGCAAGAGCAAAATTGAAAAAGGGGAAGCGTGGTCAGGCGACAACTAGCTAGAGACGGGGGCTATGCGCTCGCACTTCATCCTCAATAGCATTTGTAAGATTCTCTAAATCGGACGCCTCCTGATATATCTGCTTCTTAACAGGAGATTTCTCCAGGATTTGAACCGCATTTTGATACGCCGGAAACAGCTCCGGTTTTTGAGGGGCGCCCACGAGAAAATAGACTTTAAAGGCTTCATCGGCCGTTCTTACGCTGGTCATATGACCCAGCCACTTATGAGCTTTTTCGCGAATTGTTTCTGGCGAGCTGAGGTCAAAGGAAAGAGGCTCAACACAATGCCAAATTCCGTTTTTCCAAGCGTGCTTGAACTCAATTTTGTCGTCTGAAACGACAATGACCTTGGGCTTAAATTCTATATCGATATTGCGCTGTTGAAGGTCTTTATGGAACCGCCTCCAGACTTCTTCGTCTGTTCTATGGTCGTGTTGGGGACGCTCGTCATAGCGTTCCACCATACGTTCAAATAGCTGATCGAGTGTCTTTTGTGGATCCTTGGTTATGCCACTTCCGAACGGTGACCACTGTAAAGAGCTGTCGTCATTTGGAAGGACCCAGTTGGCAATCCCCATCACCGTTTTGGTGGGGGAGACTGGATCAAACAAGTTCGGGCTTTTATCTTTGAACTTATCTTCAACGAATCTTATCGAGGTTTTGAAAACCTCACCGTCCAAGCCGGGGAATAACCGAGAAGCTCGGCTGTATGTGCGCTTGCACCTTGCAGAGACAAACTCTGCTTCGGGAGAAAATAACGCGACGCCTACGTTGATGAATTCACCGGTGACGGTGTCATGGACATAGCGCAGCAATGTGTATGTGTATTGGAACATCTGCCTAAGCCAGCGCTCTCGTAAGCTCTGCGACGCAATCTGCCATATTATCCCGAATGTTTCTTATTGTGTCAGCCGCAAATGTGGCTTTCTCACGAGCGGCCGCCCATTGTGGCGGTAAAGCTCCCAAATAGGCCGCTAATCTTTCGTTGCTTAAGCCTTGCCAATCATTCGCTAATACCCCCAAAGCTAAGGGCTTACGCCTGAGCTGATCCGAAAAAAGATGGTAGCCGGGTGTCCTTATGCGCTCTAGGGCCATCGGAACCCACGGCGGTCTCCAGCCAAAGAGTAAATGGTCGGTAAAGGCAAGCTCATGGTCGTAAATCGCAATCTCATCGCCCTTGGATTGACAGTTTGGATTTTCCGGGATGCGGTCCACATTTCCGATGAATAGATCGAAGGCCAAAATATTGGCCGCGACATCCCTCGTCACGGCGTTCAAGTTTTTTCCGGGCGGCCAAATAGAAAACTGTGGTGGCAACTTCTTGACGCCGAATGAGACAACAACGCTCTGCTGCATTAGTTGTCGAATCTCTATGTCCGGAACTGCTTCGATAAATTCAGGGGTCAGACTTACTAGAAATGGCTCTGGAACTGGGAGGTCTAAATCGCTCGCCAGACACGATGCGATAGCCTCGTGGGTGAGGGCTGTGACACCGGCTTCGCAACCGCCAGAAAATTTGATAACGACATCAACAATATCGCCGGTTGCACTCTCACAACTTACGAAGCAGGGCCGATTTCGGCCCGTGCCTGCGCGTCGATCAAATCGAGTTGCTGTTACGCTGTCCAGCATTCTGGACTCCGGCGGCATGGGGATCGAAGTGGCATTCGGGGGGATAGGTGACGCAACCTAACGTATATGTACGCTATTCAATATACCCTTAACGACGCCGTTCCCGCCAGCGCGAGAAATGTGCGGCCTTGGCCTTGAATACCTTAGACTTGACCAGCTTGGATGATAGGTGAGGCGCTTCCCTTCTGCGGCACGAACAGCGGCAACGGTGCGGGCTTCGTCATTGAAGCCCAACGCCTCACGATGGTTATAGCGGAAGTCGAATTCTGCAAGGTAGCGATGCAGATGCTTTTCGCTGCAATGCTGATACACGCCGCGCATGCCGCGTTTGAAGATCAAAAAGTAGACTTCGGCTGAGTTCACATGAACATCGCCGCGCAAGTATTCCTTCGCACCGCGATCAACCCCTTTTCATGTTCGCCGAACAGGCCGCCGACTTCCATGTAGACGCGGCTGCGGTCCGTGTGCAGGCGGTTTTCGTGCGCGATGTTATCCATCACGATCTTGTCGGCCATGGCCTTATCGGCGCGCGGGACGTGAAATGATTGGGAAATTATCCCGTTCTATCTTTCGAGGGAGCCGCCTCGTGAGTTTCGGCCTGCCACGCAGGAAAAACATGGCACAGTGTCATGCTACGGCTGAGGTTCCCAAAAAATAAGACAACATACCTTGGACGAGGAATAGTAGCGTGCCCCTGCCATTGCTTCTGCCGCAGGAGGGCCAGAGAATGTCTGAAGAAAATAAGGGGATTGAGAACAGAGACGTAGGCGGCAATTCCACGGACGCTCCCGTTGCGGCGCCGCTGGGTCCGGTTGCCAGAGAAAAGGCGGCGCGGGAGAAGCACTGGGCGAGGGAAGAACGGCGCGAGGCGCGGGAAGACGATCTGCGCCGTCACTGGGAAGAGGCCTACATCGCCGATGTCGAGAAACGCGGCGGGCTCGCGGCGTTGATACCCGATCCGCCGCCGCCGGCTCGCGGATACGGGCTTTCGCCGCCGCCCGAACGCGAACACCGGCCGCTGCCGCAGGTGCCGCAGACGGATGGCCCCGCCCGCTATCGCAAACCCGCGTCTCCACCGGACGATACCGAAACCGAGCTCGCCGCGATGATCGCCGAATGCCGCCACTTCATGCGCGGCGTGGCGTTCGAATCCGCGCGCATGACGCCCAGTGTCGCCGATCGGCTCCAACTCATCTCCAGCGCCTGCCGCCTTGCCGAGGCGAGCGCGAAAGTGGGCAAGTCCGTCGCGGGCCTGCGCGGGCGCGAGAGCAATGTGCGCGAAGTCGTCCAGCGCATCCGCGTCGAAGATACCCGCCGGGGGGAGGGGGAGGGTGCCTAGAAAAATCCGGCGAAACGCGCAAACAGAAATCAAGCTTTTGGGTACCGACGATGTCTGGCACCCACATCGTGGAGCGCCGTTCGGCAATCGCCGCGCCTGGA